>LQAG01000208.1_pt1 | contig 22925 bp, 33 predicted proteins | sample 1535801 | NCBI WGS metagenome assembly LQAG01 (sample SAMN04331584, study PRJNA305678) | bioreactor metagenome | isolation source: bioreactor_3 inoculated with Wadden Sea sediment 1st replicate of a... | place: Germany:Bremen | reverse complement strand
AAGCGGACCGACAAAATGTAAGGAATGTCACGTCAAATAAGCGATCCATCCGCAAGGAGGTCTTCTCGGTCTATTAAAATTTAGTTTTTTATTAATTTTTTAGTTGAATCTAATTATTATTGAGTTATAATAACTATCAAAGGTAAGAAAAATCTCTCAAGCAAGTTTTTTGCCCCGTGTTCTCCCTCCTGACGCGGGGCTATTTTATCCACGCTCTTGTGCTCTACCGCTCTTCTCACAGATAATGGCTTGAACCAATGAAATCTGTGAGGATCTATGAATCATAAATCTGACCAACGGCGCAACCACCTGGCCGATGAAAAAAGCCCCTACCTTCTTCAACATGCCCGCAATCCGGTCAACTGGTACCCATGGAACACAACAGCACTGAAGATAGCTCAAGATGAAAATAAACCGATTTTTGTTTCCATCGGTTATTCAACCTGTCATTGGTGTCATGTCATGGCCCATGAATCTTTTGAAGACCAGGATGTCGCAGACAGGTTGAATAATGATTTTGTTTCGATCAAGGTTGACCGAGAAGAGCGCCCGGACATCGACACCGCATTCATGCAGGCCTGTCAACTTTTAAACAGGCATGGGGGATGGCCACTGAACCTCTTTTTAACGCCAGAAGGAAAACCCTTTTACGCCCTGACCTACGCACCGAAACACGGAAAAGGAAATCAGCCCGGCTTCATGGCTATCGTGGAAAAATAGCCGAGCTCTGGAACAGCCGGCCTGACAGCCTGATTGAAGGTGGCGAACAACTCTCCCGGGCCATTGAGCAGATGGAAAACCAACTGTCAAGCGAACGGTTGGATGAAAAGCTATTAAAGTCCGCGGCCGATAACTTCATTCAATCATTTGATAATATCCATGGCGGCTTCGGTCCTGCACCAAAGTTTCCCCAGCCGCACAACACGACACTGCTGCTGCGTCTGGCGCAACGCTATGACAATGCAGAACTCCACCAGATGGCACTTAAAACACTCGTTCACATTGAATCTGGTGGCATTACAGATCAACTGGGAGGGGACTTCATCGCTATTCAGTCGATGAAAAATGGCTCGTCCCCCACTTTGAAAAGATGCTCTATGACCAGGCCCTCATTGCCGAATCCTATCTGGATGCCTGGCAGGTCAGTCATGACGAGCGCTTCAGGTTGGCCGCAGAAAAAAATCTGGACTATGTCCTGCGTGAACTCCGCCACCCCGACGGCGGCTTTTTTTGTGGAGAAGATGCTGACTCGGAAGGGTCTGAAGGGACATACTACCTCTGGACCGTCGAGCAGTTAAATCAGCATTTAAGTCCATCGGAAGCAGACCTGGTTTCCACCATCTACAATGTCACAGAAAAAGGAAACTTTGAAGGAAGCAATATTCTTCATCGGACCCCCTCCGATCATCAATCAACAGAGAATATCACTGAATCGCTTGCTGAACTGAGAATGGCCAGGAGCAAACTCCTGCAAGCAAGAAACAGCAGACCCCACCCCACCTGGACGACAAAATCCTGACCGGTTGGAACGGCTTGATGATATCGGCTTTCGCCCGGGCGGGGCAATTGTTGCACCGCGACGACTACCTTGACGCGGCCTGTCTGGCGCTCAGTTTCATCCGCACCAACCTCATTCAGGATGGAACGTTGAAGCGACGCTATCGAGACGGCGATACAGCCATTGATGCATTTCATGAAGATTATGCCTACCTGATTCACGGCCTGCTTGATCTCTTCATGGTCGATAACGACCCAGAGCTGTTGACTTTTGCCCTGCATTTGACAGCACAGTGCAAAACCCTGTTCAGCGACGCACAGGGGGGATACTATGATTCAGCCACATTTTTACAGAAGGCATGGGCCGCGGACGAAGCAGACAGGATGGAGCAATTCCTGCTGCTGCCTCGGTTACAGCTCATAACCTGATCCGCTTGGCCCGCTTGACCGGACGCAGTGAGCTGGAAGAACAGGCGGGTCGGATTCTGGCTTTGCATCTACCCCAGGCCGATAAATATCCAACCGCCTTTGCCTATCTGCTGATGGCTCTTGACCTGTTTTTGAGCCAATCGTTCAGTCTGGTGATCGTTGCAGAAAACAAGCAAATCTCACCCGAATGGCAACAGTTGATTAATCAATTCAGGCCCACAATGCCCACTTTCATAGTCGCTGATGAACACAATTTGTCCCCCATTGTTCCCTGTACCGATGGCAAACAGAGGGTTGACAATCAGACGACAGCGTGGCTCTGCACCGGAAGCAACTGTCTGCCGCCGGTTTCTGAGCCATCACAGTTGGCGAAGTTGCTAAACGATCAGATCCCTTTAAAAACCTTCATCAGGTGAGGGACAAGCTGTTTTTACGTGACAACACCCCCTTGAGGCGATAAAGGTTTTCACCTTCTTGGGGGTAGCCGATAACATAGGGCAGTTCATTTGGACCGGCAGTCGCCAACAGACTGGTCTCCATAACGATATCCGTGACCAGCAGAGCAGCCAGCCCATAACGCTTCTCTGCGCGTATTTTTTCCAGCTCTGCTATCAACTCGTCCTGGCGCTGATAAAAGCTGTGAAGGTTAACCACTTCAACCTGGCCGAGGCCGAGAATGTGATGATTAACCGTGTATTCCTTGAAATCGGTCAGAATCAGTTTGCGTGCGGAAGCACCACTGGCCATGGGGCTTCCGGCAGCGAACAATTGAGAACCAAACTCCTGATGATCGAGTCCGGACAACTCCTCCAGCCAGGGAATCAACTGACGGTCGATCTCTGTAGCTGTCGGTGATTTCAGAATAATTGTATCGGACAACAAACCGGCCAGCAAAAGTCCGGCCACATGCGCTTCAGGATCAATTCCCGATTGCTGGTAAAGGGTTGCAACCAAAGAACAGGTACTGCCAAGGGGTTGGTTGATGAATCTGATCGGCAGATCGGTATGGAAATTTCCAAGCCGATGATGGTCAATCACCTCGATAATTTCAACCTTCTCCGCGCCCGGAACCGCCTGTCCCAACTCATTGTGATCAACCAGAATCAACTTAATTGGCGACTTTTTAATCAGATGACTCTTGGTGGCAATTCCCGATACCCGGCCATCAGCTGCGGTCACGATCGCACCTGCCTGCTTGCCGTGACTCAATTTGATGCGCAGATCTTCGAGCAGATCATTCGGCTTCACCTCACTGAAATCACTGTCGACAAGGACACCAACCGGCATCGCCATACGCGTCAACCAGACACAGTTAGCGGTATCGTAATCACTGACCAGAATCGATACACCCCTTTTGCGGGCTTGTGCAATCAGCGCATCATCGACTGGGGAGCCCCCGAAATAATCAACAATCGGATCCCCGATTCAACCGCCATCCTCTGAATTCCGGGACGATCGCCGGTAATCAGAATTGTCTTTTCAGGTATCGACTCCGCCATCCAACGTTTGAAACTCGCCTCACGCCTGGCACCGACATAAAGCTCAAACTGTTCGACCTGGTCTTCATTAACCAGCGAAATACCCTCAGCACCAAGACAGCTGCGAATGGAATTTAACGAAGCCGTCACCCGGCGGATCTTTTCCGGTTCATTGGGTACAAGAAAAAATTCCGTTGCCTGCTTCAACATCAACAACCCTTTGGCGCGTCCATCATCGTTGACGACGGGCAGCATGCGGATATGATGTTGATGATAGAGCTCAATCGCTCTGGACATCGGTTCCGACTCATGAATTGAGATAACCTGCTCCGTTACGACATCCTTGACGCGAGGGTGAACATCGGTCAGGAGTTCAGGTATTTCGACATTCAGATGGTCGAGAATAAATTGAGTCTGTTGATTGATGTTCCCTGCTCTGGCCGGTCTGACGCCTTTAAGTCCCTGTTGCTTTCTCAATGAAGCATAGGCGATAGCACTACAAATCGAATCTGTGTCCGGGTTGCGATGGCCGACAACAAAAACCTTGCCCTCTTCCTGCATGTTAATTTCCTTCTGTCTGTTGGTTGGAGGATCTCAGCGTCCCTCTGACATCCCCCATCCCGATAACATCTTTAATAATCCCCTTGTAGGGTCGCATTCCGGTATCAAAGCTAGCCAGGATGTCACGCCCCTTCGTCCCGAAGACAGACGGGTCAACGAGGATACGTGCTGTCACATCCGCATCCTTGAAGAAATTTTTTATCTTTTTCTCTGGCGCTGACCAGAGGCTCAACGACAATATCCTGCGGTCCCTTGCGATGAAAAGTCGGGATGAGCAGGCGGTCGCGTCCCACCTGGCCATAATACCCCAAACGCAAATTATAAAGGGCACTCAAGATATCAAAAAGAGTCGAACCCTTCTCCAGATTGAACCACTCATCCTGATACAGCTTTCCGTTCTTCATCTTCTGGCTACGAACACGACCACTGCTGTAGTCAAAGGTATAACGCTTGATCTTCTCGCTTCGGCCTTTGCTCTTATCACGGATCGTGTGGGAGCTGTGCCACAACGGCACCAGGGCCGCGGTGGCATCCACACGCATCAGAGTCTGAAACTTTTCAACTCGATTGCGTGTAAAAAAGCGGCGACACCAAGGGTTTTGCCTCCATCGTCACCAGGTAGGTGCCCTCCATTTTTCCCCGACGCAAGTTGATTGTGCCTTCTGCCAAACGCTCAAACCAGAGAAAAGAGATATCGTATTCAAGTGTTTCACCAACCAATGACTCGATCGGATGAATAACTCGGCTCTTATCGACAAATGAAAATGATATCGCCGGAAAACCACAAAGAATAAAAATGACCAATGATAATAATATTTTCAACATGAAGATTGCCCCATGACATTTATCGGTTCTTTTCTATTGAATAGTTGGTCACTATGGAATCTATTTCTTGACGTATACACCTCCAATCATTAATATCCATATATTCAAAATATCCTTGGAGATGCTGACATGACCGAATTAACAGAAAAAATACCTTTGACAAAACGCAGGATTACGATCGTGAATCCGAGATCCTGAAAGTCCTCGGACACCCAATCCGCCTGAAAATTGTTGCCGGGCTGATGTCGCAATCATGCAACGTCAAAAAATCTGGGAATGCCTGTCTCTTCCTCAGGCAACGGTATCGCAACATTTGGCGCTACTGAAAACAAAGATATCATCACTGGTCGCCGTGAGGGTGTTGAAGTGTACTATCAAGTCACTTCTCCAGAAGCGATCCGTATTGTTGCTGCAATTTTTGGGGATTCGGCTGCCGGTAAATAAAAACGCACCATACACACCAAACAAAAAACGGTCGTTCAAATGAACGACCGTTTTTTATATCCTGGATCAATTCAACACCGAACTACTTACCGGAGCGGATTGCGGCGACGGTTTTCCCTCTTATGCCCCAGTTTTCAGCCGGAATCTCTTCAATAATAATATGTGTTGCTTCAGGATTTTTGCCCAGAACATCCTTCATGACGTCTGTCATACGAGCCATCAGTTCTTCTTTTTTTCGGCACTGATTCCCTCGACGGTACGAACAGTGATAACAGGCATTTCAAACCTCCTCTTCAGTCTCTTCACAATGAACACCTAGTATAGCCCGAGCAACAAAAGAATCAATAGGCTAAATATTTACTCCCATTGTTTTATCAGCTACACTCTCAGCTGTTTTTCATCAGATTTACTTTTTTGAAAGGGGGATACAACGATGTCAATAGAAACAGAAGATTTTGAACTTACGGAAGAAACAACCATAATCCGCGGGTTCTGGCTTGACCTGGGAAGTAAGGTGGTTAAAGACTCTGGCTGGATCAGGATTGAATGGCTGATCGCCAATCGGCTCGAACCCGTCTGCCGGAAGGAAAACAACGGAGAGACTCTTTACCGTAGCCCTGCCGATGGCCGCCTGTGGCATTACTACCTTGTCGCTCCCGGCCTGAAAAACGGCGGTCCGCCGGCGCTGGAACTGATTGATCAGAAACTGGCCGAAGAACTGTTCGGTCAATTCCCCAACTGATAAATCAACGCTCGGCAGCCTCTGTCTGCATCGCGCTCGGGATAGCACTCTGCCGCCGTCAGGGTCTGCTTCAGTATCATTTCGGGACAAGCCTCAGTCAACAAGCGGTCCAAATAAGCTGAGGAAAGATGTGGACTGCTGGCGCACAGCATCAACTGTCCGCGCGGGGTCAATAACGGAGGCAGTCGATTAGCCAGTCGCGGCCAATCACGAGCAGGTCGGAAACTCCCCCCCTGCTCCCCCGGCGGATCACAGATAATCAGATCGAAAGGAGCCAGTTTCTTTAATTTACTGAAACTCCGAAACAGTTCAAATGAAAGAAAACTGACGCGCCGCAAATCCAACTGGTTAAGCTGGTGATTCAGACGGCCATAGTTTAAACAGTTACGGCTCATATCCAGATTGACGACCTGGGCGGCGTGACCCGCGACCGCAGCCACGGAAAAACTGCATGTGTAAGCAAACAGGTTGAGCACCCGCTTGCCCTCGGCCTGCGCCCGCACATACGCTCGGGCCATCCCCATATCCGGGAAAAACCGATATTCTGCGCTCCGCTGAAGTTCAAGCGATACACCAGTCCGTTTTCCCGGGCATTCACCTCCTCGGGAAGCGTCCATAGAGCACGTAACTCGGACTGTTTTTCTGGTAGCGTTTCTGCACAACAACGGCTGCAACATCAGCGATCTCACTGGTTAATACGTCAACCAGCGCTTTCAGCCAGTCATGGCTGTGCTCACGGTACAATGTCACCAGGACAACAGGCTCAAACCAATCGATTAAAAGATCTTCAAAACCAGGAAAGCAATGGCCTCTGCCATGAAAAAGCCGGCAGGACTGTGACTGCAAAGTTGTTTTGTTTCGAACCTCATTAACAATAATACTTATCAATGTTACACTTCTTTTCGCCTGTCAAGGTCAATAACTGCTGGAAAAGATAAGACAACAGGCCCATAATAGATCAAATTATCTTTTTGGGAGCGGAGCCGATGAAAAAAATAAACCTGATCATTTTTACCCTGCTGATTTTAATCATCGCTTTGGGAACTGCCATTTACCTGAAGAGCAGACCGGCAACAGAAGAGAATATCGTCAGCATCCCCCCACCTCCTGCGGAACCGATAAAAAACCGATTGTTCACTACCCTGTTCCTGAAGTCAAACCGGCAACAACAAAACAGAATCAGGTCGAACAACCGCAAGCGGCCAAGACAGAAACCAAGCCTCCCCTTCCAGAAGTGCTACCCAAGGTTGAAGAAAGCGATCAAAGTATTGATCAAGCTCTGGCCAGTTTATTCAGCGGACAGGAACTTTACAAACTTTTTTTCATGGAAAATTTCATTCAACGGATTGTCGCAACAGTTGATAACCTTCCGGAAAAGCAATTGCCAAGAGCACACCTTCCGATTAAACCGCCCGCTGGAACCTTTTTCGTATCTGGGACTGTTGAAGCCCCCCAAACCAGCAGCAGAAACCAAAAGCGCTATGCTCCCTATGTGAGCCTGCTTGAATCGATCAACCAGGACAAAGCCGTTAAAATATACGTACATTTTTATCCTCTGTTTCAAAAGCTTATGAACAGCTGGGCTATAAAATGCGTACTTCAACGACAGGCTCGTTTACGTCATTGACCATCTTCTTGCAGTCCCGAATCCGGCTGAGCCGATCCTGTTAGCCCAACCGGGAGTCCTTTATACCTATGCCGACCCGCTGTTGGAGCGCCGCTCTGCAGGCCAAAAACTCCTGCTGCGCATTGGCCGGGAACAGCGGTTAAAAGTACTGAAAATTTTGAATGAGTATCGTCAAAAAGTTAACCAGTTTAAAGTTTTGACGCAAAAAAGCCCGACCAGTTGCTGGTCGGGCTTTAATCATCAGCGAAAATCTAAATTGACCGCCTCTCAAGACCTTGGTACGTGGGACTGTCCATCCGTCTGACAGGATCAATTCCGGGATAAACCCACCCATCAGCACGCTGAAACTTAACGATGTCGTCTTTTTCAATCAGAGCCTGAAGAACGTTTGGTGTCACCATCTCCATCATACCGTCCTGATAAACAACCGCAACTTCTCTCATAACAACCTCCACAGCTTTTAACCGATTGTACCACTGTTATCGTCACCAGAAAAGGTGATTAAGAGAAAAGTCTGTTATGTCAATGCCTTCATCCAGGCGCAGATAAAACCATTACGACTGATCAGCCGATTACTCTGGTGGACATCGGCGCCGACGTTCCTGTCCCGTATAACGGCCCCGAATAGTACTTCGAACCGGATCTTCGCCGAGGGTAACCCAACCGGCCGAGCGCTCAAATTGTTCAATATCGCTCATCATGATCAATTCATCCAGTTTCTGCGATGGAACCAGATCGATACGACCATCTTTGTAGCGTACTCGAATCAGCATGGCATCTCCGCGCCTTAGTTTATCAAGGCGTCAATAGCAATCAAAATCAAAACGTTTTTCAGCAAGATCAGTGATCAGACCTATTTTATGCGTATCCTCTACGGTCAACTTCGACACATCATCGCGGATCGTTTCAAAAACCGATGAAGACGTTCTTCCGGCACGCATATATGGAATGCCACTGCTGTCGATAATCTTTTGCGTAATATAACTGACTTCGCCGACTCCGGGAATGATAATGCCGGCAATTTTATCGTGATATTCCGGAAGTTGATAAAGGTGCGAGATCGTGACCAGCAACTCATCGCGACTCCGATTAACGATCACCAGTGTTGAATCGCGTAACAGCTCAACAACGCGCTGGGCCGACGCGGCTCCCATCTGCACATTATGGACAATCCGCTGCCCCTGTTGCTCCGAAGCATGCAACTTGATCTTTAAAACATTGGCAATCCGCCTCATGGTTGGATTTGCAAGAATCGGTTGATAGTTGAAACCGCCGATGACTTTTAAATTTTCATCAGCTAAAGCAAGTTCGAGGTACTTGAGCGTCTGTTCCCGTTTTTCCGGAATGATTTTATTCACAAGAATGGCTTTTACATCAGCCTGTTCCTTCTGAAAGAGGGCCAGATTCATTTTGGTCGCGTCGACAACATTTCCGAGTCCCCCACCGGTCACCATCAGAACAGTTGAGTTGGTTTCTCTGGCGATACGAGCGTTATTGCAGCCGAATAACGTCCCGACACCGGTATGCCCGGCACCCTCTATAATGAGAAAATCATTTTTTTATCAAGTTTGTCGATGGCATCAAGCATTTTATCGGCAATGTCTTCACGCCTTATTTCACCGTCAATAATCCGCCTGGTATCTCCTTGCTTCAGAACAAAGGGGGACATCAGGTGAAGATCATCCATGAGGTCGAAATTACGTGCCATGAGCAGAGCATCCTTATCGGCAAACTGCCCCTCAAATTCAACCGGTTTCGGCCCGATCGGTTTAATAAACCCGACCTTGCCGTACTTTTTCTTCGCCATATGCATTAACGAAAGACTGGTTGTTGTCTTTCCACTATTCATACCTGTTGCAGCGATAAAGATTTTACGTGCCATAATGACCTGCTCCTTTAAAGCATCCTCGGCAATCTATAAAATATTTTAACGACAATGTCACGAACTGATTGCAATCAAACCAAATTATTTTATCTGCCTTAATACTATTGAAGTTCTTCGGCAGTTTGAAAGTAAAATCAATGCCATCGCACTTCAAGCATGAGAGCAGAAAACAGCACCGTATCCGGCAGTGGAATCGTGTGGCCCGTCTCCATGACTCACACCATCTGAAGAGTAACGTTTGACGAAAAAACTTGCCTTGGGAAAAGAACAAAAGCCTCTCAACGGCAGGCGCAGGAGGCTTTCAGCTACAAATAAGCAAGATCAGGAGCCTGTCAGACTTTAGATGAAGCAACTGTGGCCGGATCATATGTCCGACCCGTTTCGACATATAGCTTCAATTATCGGCCCTGAAGCCGCAAACAAAGCTCAACAGGAGCCTAACCGGCAAGGACTTTGTGATCTTCCCCCGCCACCATGGACTTAACCGCCCGACAAAGGCCGTCAACATTCAGACCGAGCTGTTCACGCAATTCTTCCTGGGACCCCTGGCCGACAAATTCATCCGGTATTCCCATGCGAACAACTGGCACATTCAAACGCCGATCACTCAGCAATTCGAGAATGGCAGCACCAAAACCACCCTGAAGAGCGTTCTCTTCAACGGTAATAATAAATGGAGCCTGCTCAGAAAGATCCACGATCAGGTCACTGTCCAGAGGTTTGACAAAACGTCCATCCATCACACCTATCGACAACCCTTGTTGTTCCAGCGCAATCGCCGCATTGACAGCTTCATCAACCATCACGCAATGGCGATAATAAGACCGTCAGCCCCTTTCCTCAACTGTTCCCCCGACCGATCTCGACGGGTTCAATCGTCTCCGGTAACGGCAATCCGACACCATTTCCACGTGGATAGCGGTACGCAAAGGGCCCGTCATAAACGCTGGCGGTTTTCATGATGCGTCTTAGTTCGACCTCGTTACGTGGCACGGCAAAGATCATATTCGGCACATGACGCAGAAAAGACAGATCGAAAACACCATGATGAGTCGGTCCGTCCGCACCAACCAGGCCGCCACGATCCATGGCAAAGGTGACAGGTAATTTCTGCAGACAGACGTCGTGAACAATCTGATCATAAGCACGCTGCATAAAGGTCGAATAGATAGTGACTACCGGACGCATACCGCAGCAGGAAAGCCCGGAGGCGAATGTAACAGCATGTTGCTCGGCAATACCGACATCGAAAAAACGTTCAGGAAAGTGTTCCGAAAATTGCTTAAGCCCGGTTCCTTCAGTCATGGCCGCAGTGATTGCGACAATACGCGGATCATTCTCTGCAAGAGCGACCAGAGTATCACTGAAAACACTGGTATAAGACGGAGCGATGGAGGGACCGCTTTTCACCGTCCCCGATTCAGCGTCAAACGGTCCAACGCCATGAAATTTAGGAGGATTCTCCTCAGCTGGCTTATAGCCTTTTCCTTTGGTCGTAATAACATGCAGCAACACCGGCCCGTTAATCTGCGAAGCGTTGTGCAGAGTCTCCATCAACTCGTCGAGATTGTGACCATCGAGCGGCCCGAAATAGTCAAATCCGAATCCTTCAAACAACATTCCCGGAGTCATGAAACTCTTGAGCGATTCTTCGGCGCGCTTAGCCAGATTCACCAGATCACGACCGATTCCCGGAACGTAACTGAGCAAATTCTCCGTTTCTTTTTTGAACCGGATAAAGGTATCGGAGGTCATTTTCCGGCTCAGAAATGAAGACAAAGCCCCAACATTTTCTGAAATTGACATCTCATTATCATTGAGGATGACGACCATCTTCTGTTTCAGATGACCGGCGTGATTCAGTCCCTCAAAGGCCATTCCCGCAGTCAACGCACCATCACCGATGACAGCGACAACTTTATTATCTTCATCTTGGATCTGGCTCGCTGCAGCCATACCAAGAGCAGCTGAGATCGAAGTGCTGGAATGGCCGACGCCATAAATATCATGCTCGCTTTCGCTGCGCTTGGGAAACCCGCTGATCCCATCCAGTTGCCTTAAAGTTGAAAACTCAGCCTGTCGTCCGGTTAGCAGTTTGTGCGCATAGGCTTGATGCCCGACATCCCAGATAATCTTGTCATGCGGGGAATCAAATACCCGATGCAGAGCAATTGTCAGTTCAACCACACCAAGAGAGCTGCCCAGATGACCGCCATTGTCGGCCACTGTCGCCACAATCTGATCACGTAGGTCGCGTGCCAGCTGCGGGAGCTCGCTTTTATCCAACTTTTTCAGTTCAGCCGGTGATTGTACCCGTGAAAGTAATGACGCCATAGTCTCCCCAAATTATTGGTTTTCGTTGTCAACTCATAACACACACTGCAAAACCCGCAACCAACACCGGGCTGTTCAAGCGTAAAAAAACTGCAGACTGAATACCGCAAGAAGAGTTCAGTTGATTTTCTTGCCGCACATGGATTCTAACGCCCCTGGTCGAATAAAATCAACTCATGCGCCAATAACAATGTCGGATGAACCTCAGCAGGACCGATTCACGATAAAACCAGCAATATCGCGCAGCGGTTGAGCTGCGCCATCAAAACAATCAAGAGCGGATATGGCCTTATCGCGAAGCTCACAGGCTCTTTTCCTGGCACCCTCCAACCCCAGCAGGGCCGGATACGTCGCCTTGCCGCGCTTGATATCACTGCCGACATCCTTACCCAGAGCAGATTGATCGGCAACAATATCCAGGATATCATCTGCGACCTGAAAAGCCAGTCCCGCAGCTTCACCATAGATCCGCAGAGCTGCCCTTTGAGAGGTTGAAGCACCACCGATAATAGCTCCAGTCTCGATTGAGGCGAGAATAAGGGCTCCCGTTTTATGCGTATGAATATATTCAAGCGTTGGCAAATCGACCGTCTTGTCTTCAGATTCCATATCGACAACCTGACCACCAACCATCCCCCTCGAACCGGCATGACGAGCCATCAGATGAATCACCTCACGGCAGACAGCGGCATCGACATCGGCCCAGACATCAGGATTCGACAAAAGGATAAACGCCTCCGTCAGAAGAGCATCCCCGGCAAGAATGGCGGTCGCGTCACCATAAACCTTGTGGTTGGTCGGTTGACCGCGACGAAAATCATCGTCGTCCATTGCCGGCAAGTCATCATGAATCAAGGAGTAACTGTGGATCATTTCTATGGCGCAGGCGGCGGGAAGGGCCTGTGACGTATGCCCCCAACTGCATCCACAGGCCGCCAGAACCAGAACAGGTCGGATTCTTTTCCACCGGCAAAACAGAATAACGCATCGACTCATGCAGGGCAGCAGGGAGCCTGTCTGCAGCCGGTAAATATTCATTCAGTGCGGCATCGACCATGGCTACCCGTTCCTTCAGGTAGTCTACCAACAAATCAGGTTCATGCATCGGTCATATCTTCCTGTTGAAAAGAGCCATCCTCCCGCTGAAGCAGCATGGCCACTTTCAGCTCAACGTCTTGTAGCGATCTGCGGCAGCTTTCAGCCTGCTTGACCCCCGTCGAAAACACCTTGAGAGCCTGGTCGAGCGAGAGTTCACCGGATTCCAGCTGGTCTACGGATTCTTCCAGTTTTTTTAACGCAGTTTCAAAACTTTTTGTTGTCGCCATTATGAATCATACCTCCAGGGTAATAATGTGATTATCAATAGCCTCAAGTCGACCCGTCAAGTCTTTTGAACGCTTACGGCGTTCTTTTTTACATCGGTAACCACAGCGGTCACTTCTCCCCTGAACAGCCTGATACTTAATTCTGTTCCCTGCTCAACCTGTTCAACAGATGAAACAACGGCTCCCGAAGTCCTGTCGCTGACAATCGCATAACCACGCAGCAGAACCTGCAATGGCGACAGAGCCTCTAGTTGACTACTCAGCAATGCCAATTGCTGATGTCGGCGATCCAGATATTGTCTCATAGCACTCTTCAGGCGCCTGTCCCATTGTTCCAGCCCAATCCGCTGGATTTCAAGCTGCTCCTGTGGTGCCTTTAACCGTTTTCCAGTCCTTCCAACCGACTCTGCAGTAACTTCAACTGGGATTTCATCCTGTCAGCCAAACGCAGAACCAGCTGATCGAGATGACGCTCCAGATCCAGACGATTCTGAACGACCAATTCGGCGGCAGCACTCGGGGTCGGAGCGCGCAAGTCGGCAACCAGGTCGGCGATGGAAAAATCGACTTCATGTCCAACGGCAGAGATCACCGGTATTGTTGAAGCGTGAATGGCCCGGGCGACAACTTCTTCGTTAAAAGCCCAGAGATCCTCTTTAGACCCTCCGCCACGCCCGACAATCAGTACATCGGCACTCCCTTCACGATTCAGCTCATCAATTGCGACTGCAATTTCCACGGCAGCCCCCTCCCCCTGAACCGGAACCGGTCGCAGGAGCACTTTCAGGGCCGCCGAGCGACGCTTGAGAACGTTGAGGATATCCTGCAAGGCCGCCCCTGTAGCGGAGGTGACAACACCGACGACCGTGGGAAAAGCGGGAAGATCCTGCTTTAGGTCTTCAGCAAAAAGCCCTTCTTGCTGTAATTTATCTTTGAGCTGCTCGAATGCCAGCTGGAGCTGACCAACCCCTTCAGGCTCAACTCCTTCGACGATTAATTGCAAATCTCCGCGTTGAGGATATATCGAAACTCTGGCTCGACAGATAACAGCGATGCCATCTTCCAGATTGAATCGCAAAGTACGAGCCTGACTGCGAAACATGGCACAGCGTATTTGAGCTTTTCGATCTTTAAGGGTAAAGTAGATATGTCCCGATGGTGGTCGCGACACATTGCTCAACTCCCCTGCACCAGAACATCGACAAAATTATCCTCAACCAGGTCCTGCAAGCAGGCAACCAATGTTGAGACAGTCACAGCACCTGAACTTTCCAACAAATCCAAACGACCTTTTCTCCCCTCTCAAAATTAGAGATTCACATTATAACCAGCTTCACTCAGGATTGACAGTTAAGCGGTTATCCCCTATAAAATTCAAGACCTGACAACAATCGAGGAACTTTATGGCGCGACCTTATGTAATCACCATCGCCAGCGAAAAGGCGGAGTCGGAAAACCACTCTGGCAACCAATCTGGCAATCTATCTGAAAGGCTTGGCTGAAGATACGCCTGTGACCCTGTTAAGTCTGGATAATCACTTCACTGTCGATCAGATGTTCCAACTTGACAAACCCGCGGAACAAGCGCATGTAGGGCGAATATTCAGCGGTACCCCCATGGAAGAACTGGTCTCGACAGGACAGTATGGTGTCGATTATATCCCTTCCAATAACGATCTTTTCAATGGACTCAAGCAGGTCACCAGAGTCGATCAGTTGGCTCAAGCGATCACACAGTCAAAGCTGACAGGCATTCTGATTATCGACACCTGTCCAATTCTCGACAAATACACACGCAATGCAATCCACGCGGCTGACCGCGTTATCGTTCCGATCAAGGATGCTCCGTCGCTGGAAAACAGCCGCCATCTGGCAGATTTTATTTCGACCCATCAACGCTCAAAATCGGTCATGAAAATTCTACCTTGTCTCATCGATACCCGTATCCACTTCGACGGCCCTTTTCGTAATTCCTATCAGTTGCTCAAGGCCTATGCCATCAATCGCGGCTATCGCTGTTACGAAGGCTTCATCGCCAAAAGCCCTAAAAGTTGAAACTCTGGGAACAAATCCGACGGGCAAAATATATCCGGTCATCACTCACGCCCGTAATACCGATGTCCACCTCCAACTGACCCACCTCGCTCGTCAGGTCTACCTCGACTATCTGGAGCAAGGACCAGGCCGGTTAACGGAGTTGGCCAGCGAACGCTTTGAACATGAAGAGCAACTGCATCATCAGTACCGTGAACGCAGAACCAGACTGCAAACAACCTGCCTGTGTTGCGGCAAAGAGCTGGACCCAACAAACATCTGGCCCAACGCATACTTCCTTGAAGATGCAGATGGGCTGTTATCAGGCTTTGCAGAAGATGAATGCTTTTTTCAACTGCTGCTCCAGGATTGCTATCCCGAACTCAGTGGAAGAGAACATCAGAACCTTTTACGCGAGCTACTGAACCAATCATCGCACAACGATCATCTGTTGCTGCATAAACCACAGGGGGATTCAGAAAAAACGCAGGCCACAATATTCCGCCTTGATCGAGAAGGGAACAAACTGGCTGGACGAAACATCGATATCAAGGAATCAGGACTGTTCCAACGCCGCAGCAAAACCGGCCTGGCCGAGCTGTTCAGAAAAGCCGCACCTGACAACCATAACGATGCCACCACCTTACTTGCCCGACGTATGGGGGAGTCACCGCTGGACATTCTTAACCATCGTCCTTACCTCGAATGGCAAACCGTTTTTAACCGCGCATTGGTCGACCTTCACAACGACCAGCAAGACACCAGCAGCTTTCAATAAACGTGAACCAGCTCTGAAGCGGCAACAAAATCAACAGGTTGCTTTTTCAACCACGGAAGCTCCAGCTGCAATGCTTCCAGAGTCTGACGATAAGGATGGCAGATGGCAATGATTTCACGATCAGTCCCTGCCAAACGGACCATCTTCCGAATCTGCTTGCGGATATAAGCCACCTCTTCTTCATTATCGAGAAAAATATTTCTGGTGGCCGTTCTAAGACCCATCTTGCGTGCCTCGGCAAAAGCAACAGAACTGCCGATGGTCCGACTATCAATAAAAAAGTGATCTTTCTGCTTCAACTCATCGAGTACGACACGCATCGGCTCTGCCTCTTCGGTATAGCGCGAACCCATATGGTTATTACCGCCAACGGCTCCAGGCACAGCATCAAAGTAAGAGCGGACAAGGGCACGCGTCTTTTGTTCTGTCTGTCCCAGCAACAAGGCATTTTCCCCTGGATTTGTGCGCGGATAACTACGTGGCTGCATCGGCATATGAATCATATATTCACGCCCCGCACGTTGCAGAAGAGCAGTCCCTGATCGAGCTTGGCTGGTTCCGGGCATAATTGACGGTGTGACGGTCAGGTCGATGTCGAGCAATTTACGGAATGCCGTCATGGACCCCCCCATATCATCCATAATGATGGCAATTCGACCCCGTTCAGGCTTAACCGTATCGGGGACTCGATAACGTAATTTCAGCTGTAACTCACCCTGCCAGTAGAGATCGATATGACCCTGCTGCCGCTCAACGATCAATTGTGCCGGGCTGTTTGTCTGTTCAATATGGGATATGAGTTCTGCGAGAAAATGCTCGGAGGGGAAATCGCCAAATATTTTTCGTGACTGAACCTCACCTTCTGGAGCCAGCCTGCGCCAACCCATTGATTGAGGCCCATTGAGCAGTTGATTCTCAATCAGGCGATAAATATCCTCATAGGTGTATATTTTTGCGTTCGAACCGCCTCGACCGGTTCCTCATAAACAAGCACCGGATCTTTAACAAATGTCTCTCGCAGTCCCACAAGCAGAACCAGACACAGCGCAACAAAGCCAAGCAGAAAACCGCTGGCCAGCATGATCCGCATGGCTTGGGAAAGTTGCCTTTTTTCTTCGGTTTCGTTGTTTTTTTGCGCTTTACCGTTTTTTACGTGTCACCATAGATCAATATTATCTCTCACAGCCAGAATGGCCTGTCGCGCCTATTTATCACCAACGCTCTGACGAAGGATTTTAAAACCCTTCAACATCGCCAGAGCCTGCTTTAACTGAAAATCCTCAACCTTGGTTAACCTGTTTTGCGCCTCACGATTGTCTTGCTGACGGACGATGGGAGCCGCTTTGATATGATTCTCGAGATCTTCCTCACGCACCTGCCCGTCACTCTCGGAGTGAGGAGACGACAACGGCAGAACAACCACGTCAGGCGTAATCCTTTGCCTGAATAGATCGTCCCAGCGGAGTGAAATATCGAGCAGTCGTCAATCTCAAACCAGAATCGTCACCAGAGGAACAATTGTCTGAACCGATCCCTTGCCGAAACTCTGCTCACCAAGGACAACCGCTCTGGCATGATCCTGAAGTGCTCCAGCGACGATTTCCGAAGCACTGGCACTGCCGCCGTTAATCAGCACAACCATCGGATAGGCAGGTTCAGTCCCCTCTTCCGATGCCGTAAATTGAAGTTGAGCATCGGGGTCGCGGCCTTCAGTGTAAACGATCAATCCTTCCTTCAAAAACAGATCAGCGGTTGTGACAGCCTGGTCGAGCAACCCCCCGGATTATTTCTGAGATCCAGAACCAGTCCCGACAACATCCCACCGGCTTCGTCTTGAAGACTCGACAGCTGCTCACGCAGGTCGTTACCTGTGCGCTCCTGAAACTGAGAGATCCGCACATAGCCGTAATGGTTGTCAATCAGCCGGCTTTTAACGCTCTGAAGTTTAATCAGATCACGAACAATCGTGAAAGTCAAAAGCTCGGGTTGCCCTTGGCGCTCGACCACCAGTGACACGGCTTCCCCTTCGGACCACGCATCAACCTGACCGCATTCATCACTTCAAGAGTATCTGTCGGGAGATCATTGATCCGGATAATTTTATCTCCCGACTTGATCCCGGCACGAAAAGCAGGGGTATCCTCAATAGGAGCGACCACAATCAAGCCCTGTCCCGGATTGCAATCTCTATCCCCAAACCGCCAATTCACCGTGTGTGTCAGCCTGCATGTCAACATACATGTCCGGAGTCAAAAAACTGCTATGAGGATCCAGCGTTTCAAGCATGCCGCGGATCGCCCCATAGACAAGCTCGGTTGTATCGGTCTCTTCGACGTAGCTGCTTTGGATCAAAGCCATGACATCAGTAAAGATCTCAAGGTTTTTGTAGTCTTTCTCCGCAGCCGCAGTTGGCGCAGACAATGCCACTGTCTGAAAGAGAAACATCACACATAAGATGGCTACTATCGCTTTGTTCATGATCATTATGATTAGAGACTCCAGTATTAACGTTTACTCAACCAGGACAATGGATTGACAGGAGAGCCGTTTGAGCGAATTTCAAAATACACACTATCCCGTCCTGCCAGACCACTATAACCGAGCAGAGTTCCAGCTGCGACATTTTCACCGACCCTCTTCTGCATCCTGTCGGTCTGGGCATAAAGAGTATGGTACCCACCGGGGTGACTGAGAATATAGAGATTACCATAACCTTTAAAATAATCAGCAAAAACGATTGTCCCCGCCGCAACAGCCTTGATCGGCGTACCTGGTTTGGCGGCAATTTCAATGCCATTACTTTCGTAATAGGTTCCCAGCTTGCGATCTTTCTGAGTCCCAAAACCGATAATAACACGACCTGTCAGCGGCCAACGCAACTTGCCCCTCCCAACAGCAAAATGATCGGCAACAGCTGGAGCCGTTTTACCCGGTCTCGAAACGGTTTCCTGCTTCAATCGACCGATCAGTTTTTTTAGCTGGGCAGAGTTTTCCTGTAATTCTTTCAGTTCCTGCTTGAGCCTGCCCTTCTCCTTTTTTGCCTGAGCCAACAGGCGTGAATTCAGCTTACGCCCTTCAGCGGCAGCCTCGCGCTGTTGCTTTTCCTTCTCAAGGAGTTGTGATTGCTCCTGTTCAAGAGTTTTTTTCCTGTCCAGTTGCTCTTTCTGTACTTTATAGATCTGACGATATTCTGACAGGATCTGTTTATCATGTTCCAGTACTTTTGTCAGATAGCGATACTGTTGAACCATCTCAGTAGGAGAATCAGCGGAAAAAGAATTTTCAGCGGACCAGTTTCACCTTCCTTGTAGAGTGCGATCAGCCGCGTTTCCAGACGGGCGGTCACATGACGGGTCTTTTTCCGATTATCGTTGATCAGCTGTTTTTGCCGCTCGATATCCAAGCGTAGTTTTTCTGTTCCTTGCGCAAAGCGGCGATTCGTTTTCAATCTGATCCAACGTCTTATTGAGAACGGCCAGCTCACGGCTGATTTTCAGCTCGGACTTTTTCTTCAGCTTTAAATTTTCCTGTGCCTGCTCTATCCGGCCCTTGATTTTATTCAGTTGATCCTGGCTTTCCGAAATTCCACACCACCCACTGGCGGGAACAAGCAGAAACAGCATCACACCGATAAAAAAGTACCTCATCATCATATTTTGACGAAACGACGCAACGAGGACATACTGCCCAGAGTTCCCAGGACCACCCCTGAAAGAACCAGGATCAGCTGCTGGCCTGCAGTCAAAAACAGCAAGTTAAAATCGGTTGGTGTCAACCAGAATGATTCCAGGCTGCGAGCGATAATAAAGGTAAAGGACAACGCCAGAAAAACCAGCGAGATCACCCCACCGAGCAACCCCTGAATCGCTCCTTCAAGGAGGAAAGGGACCTTGATAAAGCGCATGGTTGCGCCGACCAGGGCCATTATTTCCAATTCGTCGCGGCGTGCATACAAAGTCAGCTTAATGGTGTTGGAGACGATAAACAGTGCAGCAAGAAGCAAAAAGCCGCCCAGGATCAGTCCGACGAAACGCAGCATATTGATAAAACTGTTGAAGCGTTCAAGCCAGGTCTGCCCATAACGGAGATCATCGATTTCAAGTGTGTTTTCCAATCTCTCGATAATCCTGTCGATCCCTTCCTGATTTCGAAACTCAGGCTTGATCGACAATTCGAACGAAGCAGGCAGGATTTCTGAATCGATTCCATCCAGCAAACTTGCCTCCTCCCCCAAGCGATCACGAAATCGGTTAAAAGCTTCTTTCTGCGAAATATAGGACACCGAATCCACTTCCTGAAATGCTTTGAGCTGTTGTAACTGTTGTTCCAATTGCTGTTGTCCAGGAGCTTTTTGAAGATAGGCAATGATCTGAATTTCACGGGTCCAGCGCTGGGCCAGCTGTTCGATATTGACAACGACGAGAAAAAAGTGGCGACAGTCGCCAGAGCAACAGCCATGGTGAGTATCGATGCGGAACAGAGAAACGGCCACTGACGCATATTGCGCATGGCTCGCAGGACAAAATAACGGATTTTTCCAGCACAGCTGGACCCTCCATTGGTTCCAGTCACTGACACAGAACTAGAAATAACTTTAAAAAACTATCGACAACTAACTGAAATACTGACTTCACAGAGGCTGTTGGTCCCCTATTAATAAACCATCATCAAGCGTCAGAACTCGTCGCGGGAAACGCTGATTCAGACTATGGTCATGAGTGGCAAGAAGAACCGTCGTACCGCGAGCGTTCGCTTTTTGAACAGATCCATTATCTCCAGGGTAACGTCCCGATCCAGGTTCCCACTGGGCTCATCGGCCAGCAAGATCAACGGATCAACAACCAGCGCTCTGGCAATGGCAATGCGTTGTTGCTCCCCGCCCGACAATTCAAGCGGCTTTCGCTGCAGGCGGTGCTCCAGCCCGACCTCCTTCAGGGTTTGATAAACTTTTTTACTGACTTCGTAGCGTTTCTTACCCTGGGCTTCCAGTGCAAATGCAACATTTTCGTAAACGGTCCGGCTCTGCAGCAGTTTAAAATCCTGAAAGACAACGCCGATCTGACGCCTCAGATAAGGAATTTGAGAACTACGAATGCGGGTAATATTACGCTTATTGATCAAAATCTGACCGCGAGTCGGCTTTTCAGCGGCATAGAGCATCCGGAGGAAGGTTGTTTTCCCCGCTCCGGATGCCCCCGTGACATAAACGAACTCACCCTTGCCGATCTGCAGGGTCAGGTCTTTAACCGCAACCGAATCACTGCTGTAGCGCTTTGTGACATTATACAGTTGAATCATATCGACCAGACCTCAGGGCATGGATGAATTAGCCTTGTGCCTGTACTGCGGTAATGGCAGAGACGTTGACAATATCATCCACAGAACAGCCGCGAGACAGGTCATTAACAGGCTTGGCCAATCCCTGAATAATCGGTCCAACGGCTTCAGCACCGGCCAGACGCTGAACCAGCTTGTAGCCGATATTTCCTGCATCAAGATCAGGAAAGACAAGGGTGTTCGCCTTACCGGCGACAGAAGAACCCGGTGCCTTTTTGTCTCCAACACTCGAAAGCAAGGCGGCGTCGGCCTGCAGCTCGCCGTCGATAGCAAGCTCTGGAGCCATTTCCCTGGCGATCTCGGTCGCCTTGATGACCTTGTCGCAATCTTCATGGCTGGCACTGCCTTTGGTTGAAAAGTTCAGCATGGCCACACGGGCATCAACACCAAGAAAACTCTTGCAGCTGGCCGCCGTACTGACAGCGATTTCAGCCAGGGCCTGAGCATCGGGATTCGGATTGACCGCACAATCGGCAAAACAGAGAACGCCGTTCTCACCGAATTCCGGTGTCTTGGTGACCATCAGAAAGACGGAAGAGACGGTTCTCATGCCGGGTGCAGTGCCGATAACCTGGAAGCTGCCCGCAGAACATCGCCGGTTGTGTTAAACGCACCGGCAACGGCGCCGCCTGCCTCACCTTTACGAACCATCATGGCGGCAAAGAAGAGATTATCATCAGCGGTCAGCAAAGCAACAGCTTCCTCACGGGTCAAGCCCTTTTTCTTGCGAATCTCAACCAGCTCATCAACATAGGCATCAAGCAGATCGGATGACTTAGGGTCGATCAGGGTTACTCCACCGAGGCTAACGCCCATCTCCTCGGCTTTGGCCTTAAGGGCGTCAACATTACCCAGCAGTACGACATTAGCCAGTTTGTCTTCAACGATACGGGCCGAAGCTTCAACCATGCGGTCATCATAGCCTTCCGGCAGGACAACTGTCTTTAAATCTTCACGTGCTTTGGCCTTGATTTGATCTACAAGATGCATCTTTCTCTCCTCAGAGTTATATGGACTGTTGCAGTTTCAGAGCAAACGATAGTTTCTATCGTATATCAACGAGGTTATACCTAATGGCAAAACGCAGGGTCAATCATTTTTCATTTTTCCTGCGATTGTAGGCTAGTGTTTTTTGCTTATGTCGTTATAATCACCAGGTTATGGACATTCCTAATAACAGCTGGCGTCAGGCGCATAAGCGCCCAAAGCTACTGATTTACTCTCTCATATTATCTTTGATTCTTCACGTTGCAGTGGTACTGATTCTCCCGCTGTTCAACACGGAAGAGCGCTTACCCGAGGAACGCCCAACGATTGTAAGGCTCGTTGAGAAACCGACACCACCCGAAAACAGCAGACGGAGCAGAAACCGGACCAGTACGAAATCGACCAGCAACCGACAGAACCTCTTCCCGTGAAACCGGTCGAGTCGTTTCGTAAAGCCGAGCGCGATCAGAAAGTTCCCAAAGAACAGGCCCCGGAGGGATCGACGACCGCGATCAATCGACAGTACCTCAACCGTACCGCTGCCCCGGCCAGTTCAACCTCCCGTCAAAGAAGTGGAACCCGTTACACCGCTCAAACCTGAAGTTCAGACAAAACCGACGCCGCAGCCCACACCGAAAGTAT
>LQAG01000207.1_pt1 | contig 23040 bp, 34 predicted proteins | sample 1535801 | NCBI WGS metagenome assembly LQAG01 (sample SAMN04331584, study PRJNA305678) | bioreactor metagenome | isolation source: bioreactor_3 inoculated with Wadden Sea sediment 1st replicate of a... | place: Germany:Bremen | reverse complement strand
AAAATCATCAACCCCATGACCGGGGAAAACGCGGACCAGCCCTTTTCTCCCCGCCAGACCTGCGGGGCCTGCCATGATGTGGACACCATCTCCAAAGGATATCATTTCATGATGGACTGGGACAAAGCCAGCGACACCCGGTTTGCCGGCACAGACACCCCCTGGCTGGTGTCTACGGGCCTCACCGGGAACCTGATCACCTACGGGTTTTTCCAGCTGGCCAAAAAACGGAACACCCATCCGGATCAAATCGATCTGAGTGCGTTTGATTTTGTGGCACGGGTGCCGGAATCCAACGGCGGATACCAGAAACCCGGGTGCGCCGGGTGTCATGCCGGTGGCGGCCTGCTGGAATTGGACCGGGACGGGAAGCGCTATGACCGCCGCCTGGCAGAAAATCCGGAACTGGCCGACACCCTGGACGGGGATTATTACCAGAGCCTTTGGAACAAAACCGGGGTGATCGAACCGGACTGCTTTTCTGCCACAGCAGCCGATACCATATCCAGAAGCGGATCACCCAGATCAAGCATTTGAACTTCAAATGGGCCGGGGTGGCCGCCGCCGGCATCGGTCAGGTGCACGGCCGGGTCAGTGAAGGTGAGGTGCCCGCCGTGGTCTACAACAAGCGGCTGTTCAATGAAGACGGCACCTTTTACCTGCCGGACATGGTGTTCCGGCCGGAAGCAAAAAGCTGCCTGCTCTGCCATGAATCCATTGAGCTGGGCAAACGAGGCAATTCCTGGGCCGATCCCCTGAACCCGGATGTGCATCATCTGGCCGGACTCACCTGTATCGACTGCCATACCGGGACATCCGCCACAATTTCGCCAAGGGCAATGCCATGGACAACCAGGTGGCCCCGGAACTGGACAACACCATGCGCTCCTGCCGCGAATGCCACACGGAAGGATACAGAGGCGCCACCCGGATGCGGCATGACACCATCCGCAAAGACCACCTGGACAAACTGTCCTGTGAAGCCTGCCACATCCCGGTGCTGCACCGTACGGCCGGCGGCGCCATGTTCCTGAACACCGGGATTTTCGGCAAATACGGCCAGGGGGATACCCAGCGGTTCGGTTCCCACAAAACCTGGAAACCCGCCTATATCATCCGGGCCAAAGACAAAGACGGCATTCCCAGAGTCACCCCGGTGAACCCCATGCTCAACACCCTGTTCACCAATCTGGATGATGACGGCATCTATTACCCGCTGTTTCTGTCCGAGGTGAAAACCGCTTATAACCGGTGTAAAGATCAGATGAGCGACCGGGAAATTCCGTATGATTTTCACCGCAGAGACGATATCGTGACCATGCTGGAAACCCTTACCGAAACCCTGGCCGGAAACCAGCGGTTTTCATCGGTGAATCCGGTGTTCCACACCGGCGGCAAGCTTTATTTTCTAGCGGAAAGCCCCGTCGCCTCCGGCACCGGAACGGCTTCCACCCCCCCCTTGGATGCCGATTTACATCCGGACGAAAAAAGGCTGATGATCCAGGCGGACACCACCTGGGTCAGCCGGCTCCCCTATTATTCCATCAGCCACAATGTGGCCCCGGCAGACCAGGCTTTGGGCAGCGGCGGGTGCACGGACTGCCATGCCAGAGATGCCTACCTGTTCAGCGGACCCGTGGTGACCGATTATTTCGGGGATAACGGCAGGCAGGCGACCGTGTTTATGGCCCGGTTCATGGGGCTGCCGGAGTCTGTTGAGCCTGTCAACCACCTGTTTGGCCTGTTTCTGAAAACAGGCCCATGGGTCCTGGGGGCCGGAGCGGTGCTGATCCTGATTACCGGAATATGGCTGGTTTTTTCAGCCCCTCCAGACCCCATGGCGTAGGCATGTTTGTGTTCACCAGTTTTATCTTTGCCCACACCCTGCTGATCATGGACACCGGATTTTTACGGTCAGTGACACAGACCTTCACGAGAATTGTGCCATGTCTGGGGCCGCTATCGGCAATCATTTCAGCGGTCGGTTATTTTTATCTGGTTCACACCCGGGCCCACCACCTGCCGGTCTCTTCCGGATTACACATTTCCGGCGCCGGCACGGTGATCACGGGCATTCTTTTATGGATACGCACGCCTTTCAACAGCAGTACCCTGTTCCTGATTTCCATGATCCACGGCATTTTTGCGGTTTGCCATCACCGGACTGCTGGGGTATTTTCTGTTAAAATGCGCCGTGACATGAACCGAGCCAATCCGGCCGGCCGGCCAGACCCGGACAAACCAGGGCCGTCAAACAGAGGACAGAGAGACCGGCATGAGTGACAAAACAGACCACCACACCCGACACCCGTCTGGGGCGAACCGCTGACCGCCTACTGGATCTGGATGTCATCTATTTTCATCCGGGCCCTCCACCAGGGTGGGGGCGGCCGTGTTCTGGCCACATTTCTGCTGCCCGGGCACCCGGCCCTGCCCCGGACGTACCTGGTACTGGCCGCTGTCACCGGCATGCTGCTCATGACTACGGAAATGCTGCGCCACCGGCAGCTGCTGCGGGAACCGGCCGGCCTGACCACCCTGGTCAAGCTGGTGCTCATGGGAATAGCGGTTCATGGCTGGCTCCCTCCTGTTCCAACCATCCTTGCCGCCTTTGTCCTGGCCGCATTTTTTGCCCACGCGCCCAAACATATCCGGCATCTGCGGTTGTTCTGACCGGCATTGAAGCCGGCTTGAAAAAAGGTATAATCCGCGCAATAATAAATTTAAAAACGAGGTTCCCATGTTAACCGTTTACGCGGCCGCCTGGTGTCCGCACTGTACCATGACCATCGAATTTTTGAAAAAGCACGGCATTGAATTTACCTATGTTGAAATCGAAGACCAGCCTGAAGACATCATTGACAAAATCATCCAGGTCAACGGCGGGGACGACTGGGTGGTGCCCACACTGGAATACAACGGAAAATGGCGGGAAGGCAGATTTTATAATGAACTGACGCTGCTTTCCGACCTTCAGGCGTTAGGAGTACCAGTCTGATCGAATGTCTCCACAACTCTTTGAAGGATTTATTATGGAAAAGCACCCCATCCACCTCATCGATCAGCGGGTTATCGAGGCCAGTGCCCTGGTGCCGGTATGCGGAAAAGTACCGGGAGCTGGGCGTAGCGGAGTTCGGGCACTGCCTGTCCTGCTGCCGGGATGAACCCTTTTCCGGAGGCTTCATTCCAAAATCCGATTCGAGCGGCGTCAGACCATCATGGAAGGCGCGCCCTTCTGTGATTTCAAATTCTTCCTTGACACCTGACCGGGCAACGTATTATCACCCCTGGCATGGGGAACACACATGAAAAACTGCGGATCAAGCTCTGGATCGAATGCGATACCGGGGATTCCATTTTCGGGGAAGGGCAGATGCGTATCCTGGAAACCATTCAGGAGCAGGGGTCCATCAATGCGGCGGCCAAAGCCCTGAAATGGGGTACCGGTCCATGTGGGGCCGGCTGCGGAAAATGGAAAACGGCTGGGCAAACCGTTGCTGGAACGCCATAAAGGCGGAGCAGAAGGCGGCCATTCCGACCTGACTTCCGAGGCCGTGGAGATGATTGAGAAATTCAAGCGTCTGCGGCTGGAGATAACCAAAGCCTCGGAAACCATTTTTAGAAAAATTTACCATTAGTTCACTATGGTAAACAGACGCCGGCCCATCAGAACGATCCGGCCATTTGGAAACCGCATCACCGGCAAAATGCCTGAAACTCTTTAAAACCAGATTGTTCAGGCAAAAGAGCCTTTTTTTAAACCTGCCGATATGTTTCTGTTGACATATGAATATTCCGATGATAGACAGCATAGTGAAAATGGCCTCATGTCTTAAGATAAGGGAGAGAATGATATGCTGTTACCCAAGTTTGAATTCCATGAACCGAAATCCATTGAAAAGGCGCTGGAGCAGAAAAAACAGTTCAACTCCGGCGCCCGGTTTCTTGCCGGCGGCACCGATCTGCTGGTGTACCTGAAAAAAAGATTGTGTCCACTGATCATGTCATCAGCCTGCAGCTCATTGACGGCCTGGACGAAATCCGGGAAAATGAATCGGATCTGTTCATCGGAGCATGTACCACCATGGCTGCCATATCCCGGCACTCCGCTGTTCAGAAAAGATTTTGCGCGTTGAAATCCGGGGCCGACAACATGGGCACCCATCTGATCCGGAACCGGGCCACCATCGGCGGGAACGTGTGCAATGCCAGCCCGGCAGGCGATACCCTGCCGGCACTGCTGGTCTACGATGCCGTGGCCCTGGTCAAAATCCGGACGGAAAACGCGAAATCCCCTTAAGAGATTTTTCAAGGGACCCGGGAAAACCGACCTGAAAGCCGACGACATTCTCACCGGGTTCCGGCTGCCGTATCCGCCGGATCACAGCGGTGCCCACTATATTCAACTGGGCAAGCGGAAATCGGCGGAAATCAATGTGGTGAATGCGGCCTCACTCCTGACCTGTGATCCGGGTACCGGCAAAATCCTGTCGGTTCGAATCGCGCTGGGATCCGTAGCCCCCACCCCGATCCGGGCACTGGAAGCCGAGGCGGCCCTCATGGGCAACACCGCCGGAGATGAAGTATTCAATGCTGCGGCGGAGATCGCCCGGTTCAAGGACTGTTCTCCCATCGATGATTTCAGAGGCAGTGCTGCATACCGGCGGGCCATGGTAGGTGTTCTGACCAAACGCACTCTGCTGCCGCCTTTGACCAGGCCCGGGCCTAACCCTTAACAGCACAGGAGATACCCATGAAAAAACTCATTCAGATGACCATCAATGACCGGGCCTATGAAGTGGCGGTGGAACCTAACAAAACCCTGGCAGACCTGATCCGCTACGACCTGGGCCTGACCGGCACCAAAAAAGGGTGTGATACTGGTGACTGCGGGGCTTGCACCGTGATTCTCAACGGCGATCCCGTCAATTCCTGCCTGGTGCTGGCCGTCCAGGCCGACAATGCCGTCATCGAGACCATTGAGGGGCTGAGCACGGGTGACGGGCTTCATCCGCTGCAGCAGGCGTTTGTGGAAAAAGGCGCAATCCAGTGCGGATTCTGCACGCCCGGCATGATTCTGTCTGCCAAAAACCTGCTGGACAAACATCCGGCCCCCACGGAAGAAGAGATCCGGGAAGGCATTTCCGGGAATCTGTGCCGGTGCACCGGGTACCAGAAAATATTCGAAGCCATTGAATCCACTCGCTCATAAGCCAGTTTTCAGTTCTTTTTAGGAGGAAACCATGAAATCATATGATGTAATCAGCACCCGGGCCAACCGGATCGATACGCCGGACAAGGCCACGGGCAAGGCCGTGTTCGTGGATGACATCACGGTGCCGGGCATGCTATACGGGGTCCTGCTGCAAAGCCCCCACGCCCATGCGAAAATCCTGTCCATCGACACCTCGGAAGCGGAAAAACTGCTGGGTGTCAAAGCGGTGATCACGGCAAAGGAGGCCGGCCAGGTCAAGTATGGGGTCAGTCCGGCCCGGTATGATGAAACCGTGTTTGCCGCGGACAAGGTCCGATATGTGGGGGATGAGATTGCCGCCGTGGCCGCCACCAGCCTGGATATTGCCCTGGAGGCGGCCTCCCGGATCAAGGTGGAATACGAGGTGCTGCCTGCGGTGTTCACCGTGGAAGACGCGGTCAAGGACGGGGCCCCCAGCTCCATGACGAGTTCAAAGGCAACCTGTGTGCCGAGGTTCACCAGGAGTTCGGCAACGTGGCCGAAGGCCTGGAAAACAGCGACATAGTCATCACCACGGAAATGAAAAGCAAGCGCCAGGACGGGGCGTTCATCGAAATGCAGGGATGCATTGCCGAATACGACAACCGCGGCGTGCTCACCCTGACCAGCTCCACCCAGGTGCCCCACTATGTGCAGCGCACCGTGGCCATGGTTTAGGCATGGATGTGGGAAGGGTCCGGGTGAAAAGCCTATGTCGGGGCCGGATTCGGCATCAAGGCTGCCGCCAACCCCATGGAACTGGCCTGCTGCATGCTGGCGAAAAAGACAAGGAAACCCGTGAAGATGAATTTCACCCGGGAACAGGTGTTCATGTATGGCCGGGCCCGCCACCGGTTCCACCACACCATCACCACAGGGGCCAAAAAGACGGCACCCTCATGGCGCTCAAACATGAATGCTGGCTGGACGGTGGGGCCTACACCAGTTTCGGCATTGCCACGGTCTATTACACCGGGTCTCTGCTGGGCGGCCCTTACAAACTGGCCAACATGAGCTATGACGGGTACCGGGTGTACAACAACAAGCCGACCTGCGGGGCCCAGCGGGGCCACGGCGCGGTCATCGCCCGGGCCTGTTTCGAGCAGCAGCTGGACATGATCGCCGAAAAGATCGGCATGGATCCCCTGGAACTGCGGATCAAAAACATGATGGAAACCGGGGACACCACCTGTAACGACCTGAACATGAGCTCCTTTGGCATGGCTGAATGCATCGAGGCGGTGCGGAACGGGTCGGACTGGGACAAAAAGAAAGGCCATATGCCGCCGGGCAAAGGCATCGGCATGGCCTGCGGATTTTTTGTTTCAGGTGCGGGGTATCCCATCTACCGGTCCGATACCTTTCACGGCACCGTGATGATCAAGCTCACCGAAGACGGCGGCACCGCCCTGGTATATACGGCATCCGCAGAAATCGGCCAGGGGTCTGACACCGCCTTTGCCATGATCGCGGCCGAAGCCTGGGCATCCCGCTGGAAAATGTCCGGCTGGCCTCGGGGGACACGGACATGGGCGTGGACTTGGGCGCCTATTCCAGCCGCCAGACCCTGATGACCGGGCATGCCACCAAAGAGGCGGCGGAAAATGTCCGGCACCAGGTCCTGAAAGTGCTGTCGGAACAGCTGAACGTACCGGTCGAAAAAATGGACATCCGGAACGGGTTTATCGAGTTTGACGGCGACACCCCGGATTTTTCCGGTCTCAGGACCCGGTATATCAAGGAACACCGGGGATGGACCGACAACCCGGATTCGGACAGACTCACTTTCAAGGAAGCCTCCCGCATCGCATTTTTGGAAAGAGGTTCCATTGTGGGCACCGGCAAATACAAGCCCCATTCCCTGGGCGGCAAGTTCAAGGGCGCGGCCGTAGGCACCTCCCCGGCCTATGGGTGTTCGGCCCAGGTGGCAGAGGTCACGGTGGACATGGAAACCGGCCAGGTCACCATCGACAAGATCACCGACGCCCATGACTGCGGCAAGGCCATCAACATGACCTCCGTGGAAGGCCAGATGGAAGGCTCCATCTCCATGGGCATCGGCGAGGCCATGCATGAAGAGGTGATCTTTGACAACCAGGGACGGGTGCTCAACGACGATCTGGCGGAATACAAGATCGTCACCTCCATGGACATGCCCCGGGTCAAGACCATTGTGGTGGAAAGCGATGAGCCCAATGGGCCGTTCGGCGCCAAAGAGGTGGGGGAAGGGGCCATCATGCCCACCATCCCGGCGATTCTCAATGCGGTATACGATGCCGCAGGGGTCCGGATCCATGAGCTGCCCCTGACACCGGAACGGGTATTCCACGCCATCCAGGAATACCGGGAACGCAACAAGGCCACGGCCTGATCATGATGGGCCTGCCCGATGCCGGTGATGAAAGATATCTGCGGCAGACCATCCTCCCCGGAATCGGTCCCAAAGGTCAGGGAAAGCTGACAAAGGCCTGTGTCCTGATCGCCGGGGCCGGAGGGCTGGGGTCTGCCTCGGCCTTTTACCTGGCAGGAGCGGGTATTGGCCACATCAAAATAGTGGACCATGATACCGTGGAGATCAGCAACCTGAACCGGCAGATCCTGCATGCGGACACGGCCCTGGGGCAGCCCAAGGCCGTGTCCGCCGCCGGCCGGCTCACAGCGTTCAACCCCGGTATCCAGGTCACCGGGCTGTGCGAGCGGATCACCCATGACAATATCACTGCCATGCTGGAAGATGTGGATATCATTGTGGACGGCTGTGATTCCTATGACACCCGGCGGGTACTGAACCGGGCCTCTCTGGCGCTTCGCCTGCCCTATGTGTACGCCGGGGTCAGCGGGTTCGATGCCATGATCTCCTGTTTTGTGCCCGGACAGACCCCCTGCTTTGAATGCATCTTTTCCGGGAAAGCCCCGGCACCAGATCAGCCCACCGGGGCGATCGGTTCGGCCCCGGGACTGGCCGGCAGCGTCCAGGCCATGGAAACCGTGAAACTGCTGCTGGATATCGGCACGCCTCTGAAGAACCGGCTGATGCACATCTCCGGCCTGGACATGCGCTGCCACTGCATGGACCTGACCCCCAATCCTGCCTGTCCGGCGTGTGGCAGAGATTTGACGACAAACCAACCATGAATTGAACGGGAATCCATCACCGAACAAACTGAACCGTTAAACAGACAGCCTATAAACTGAGAGCAGACATTTGCGTTAAACGTGCCTACGCCGGATCAAGCCCCGGCCACCGACCCTGACAGCAACTCAGGGGAGCAACTTGGAAGTCGCCCCCTGGACGTACCCAGACCAAACGAGCGAGGAACATGACTGGAAAGTTTTAAAAAAAGGCGAAAATACCAGAGATGATCATCCAGCTGAATGGCATGACGGAAACCGTTCCGGACGGCCTGACCATCTCCGGCCTGATTGAGTGGGCAAAGGAGGGGGATCCGGACCTGATGGTGGAAAAAAACAGAACCTATATCTACCCGGCGGAGTACGACACCTGCCCGGTGGACGACAATGATATCATTGAATTTATCAACCCCAACCTGGGCGGATAGCCTCCGGTTTTCCATGCCGGGAGCGGTCTTTTCCCTGTCGGCGGAGGCCGGGCACGACTGATGAGCCAGCTACGTCCATCCGGTATTTCTGCCGTCATCTTGGCAGCGGGCTTCTCCTCCCGGATGACGGCCTTCAAACCCCTGTTGCCGTGTAACCTCAAAGACCGGATTCTGGCCTTGAAAGAACCCGCCACCCTCCGAGACCTGATGGCGGCAGAAACAGACCGAACCGTGACCCTGGCGGTCCATGACCGGGGCATTCTGATGGATGCGGATGATAGAGATGGCTACGCACGGGTGCAAAACAAAGCCCGATTTCTTGACATCCCCGACAGGGAAGAATGCCTGTCCATTGTTGACCAAGAACTGCCAGAGGAACACCCCATCCGGGATCACCTGGCCCAGGTGGCCATGACCGCCCTGAAACTGGCCCATGCCGTGTCCGATCCCGCGAACGTGGATCTGGTGATTGCCGCGGCCCGCACCTGGATTTCAACTATCACCAGCGGTTCAGGGACTGCCTTGAAAAACCCCCTGGGCCACCTCCAGCATCTGGAAACGGTATGAAAATACACGCCACATACAGGCCAGAATCGAAGCCTGTGCCGGACAACCCATTACAGAGATACTTACAGATTGACGGCCTGGTCTTGCTGTTGCGGCACGGGCGGGTCCAGGGCGCCGGTGAAAAACGGTTCATCGGCACCACAGACACGGACCTAGATGACATCGGCATCTCCCAGGCCCGGTACTGGCACCAGGCCCTGTCCCCCTGGCCATTGACACCATCTACACTAGCTGCCTCACCCGGTGCCGGCATACAGCCGGGATCATCGCAGGAGGTCAGACCGTCATCAGCCATCCTGCATTCAATGAGATTCACCTGGGGCGATGGGACGGCAGAACCTTCGAGGAAATCAAACAACAGGACCCGGCCGGGTTCAAACAGCGGGGAGAACACCTGGACACCTTCAGACCCCCGGGCGGGGAAAGCTTTCTGGACCTCCAAAACCGGGCACTGCCTTTTTTCAAGCAATGTCTCCAGAAGGAACCCGGCACTCCGCTCTTTGTCACCCATGCCGGGGTGATCCGGGTGATCCTGTGCCATGTAAAGGGTCTGGCACTGAAGAACCTGTTCCAGATCCGTATGGACTACGGGCAGTTGTTTGTTCTGGAAAAATTCAGGACGTCAATCTGAGCGGTTTTCTGCTTCTTGTTCGATTCTTTCAGCGATCCAGACCGAACTCCGGTTAATCGGAACGTTCAAAAACACTGTACATCTGAATGCCGAACGGTCATACTAAAAACAGATGCGCATTGGAAACAAATTGAATTTTTAAAAGGAACTGGCCATGACCAACTTGATTCCATCGACGACTGACGCCGATGCCGGCACCCTGGAAATTTTCAACCTTCAGGCCCGGTCCTGTCTGGAAAAACCGGAGATTCCCTTAAAAAAACGGCTGACACTTCTCAAGACCATCGAAGACATTCTGAAGGAAAACGATCAGGCCATCTGTGAGGCCATCCACACGGATTTCGGAAACCGGTCCTTTCACGAAACCCGGATCCTTGAAATTACACCCAGTCTCATGGGGCTGAGGTATACCCGAAGGCGACTCAAAAAGTGGATCAAACCCCAGCGCCGTCACGTTTCCATGATATTTGTCGGCGGCAGAAACAGGGTCATTCCCCAGGCCAAGGGGGTCGTGGGGATCATTACTCCCTGGAATTATCCGCTGTTTCTGGCGGTCAGCCCCATGACCTGCGCCCTGGCTGCCGGCAACCGGGTCTGGTGAAGCAGGCGGCCCAGTCTCAACATCTGTGCCGCCTGCTCTGTGACCTGTTTTCCGCAAAAATCAGTCCGGAGTATGTCCGTTTTCTGCCCGGAGTCTCTGCGACCCTGTTTTCCGGGCTGCCCTTCCATCACCTGGTGTTCACCGGATCTCCCCAAATGGGAAAAACCGTCATGAAAACCGCAGCCGACAACCTGGTACCGGTCACCCTGGAACTGGGGGGGCAAATCCCCGGTGATCCTGGCAGATGATTTCGATATGACCACCGCGGTGAAACGCATCCTGTTCGCCAAGCTCATGAATGCCGGTCAGACCTGCATTGCGCCGGATTACGTCTTTGTCCCGGAAAACCGTGTCGATTCGTTCATTCAAACGGCGAAAACGGTGGCCCGGCAGCTATATCCGGATATCGCCTCGCCCGACTACACCGCCATCATCGATCACCGGGCCTTTTCCCGACTCACAGATATCCTGGCGGATGCAGATGACAAGGGTGCAAAGGTGCTCCCTCTGTTAGACGGTCCGGACACCATTTTGGAACATAAAAAAAATATCCCCTGTGATCGTCACAGAGACCGTCCCGGCCATGCGGCTCATGCAGGAGGAAATCTTCGGGCCGGTTCTTCCGGTGCTTTCCTATACTTCTCTGAAAACGGTCATCCGGCATATCAATGACCATCCCAGACCCTTAGCCCTGTATCTGTTTACCCATAACCGCCAGGTTGCGGATCAGATCATTCACCATACCCGATCCGGCGGGGTGACCATCAATGACTGCGCCCTGCATGTGGCTCAGCACGATCTGCCGTTCGGCGGCATCGGCAACAGCGGTATGGGGCATTACCACGGATTTGAAGGGTTCATGGAATTTTCCAAACTGCGGCCGGTGTTCCACCAGGCCCCGGTGTCATCCACCGCTGCATTGACCCCGCCCTATGGAGCCCTTGCAAATTGGATCTTTCAAGGCATTAAGAAATTCCCCGGGCTGTCTTGATTCAGCGGCATTGCAGCGGCACTGACAAAAAAATAAGCCTTCCAGGTAAAAAATTTTGATTTTCATGTTGACACAAAAACTAATAAACTAACTATAGTTTATTAAAAGGGGAACATGAAAAATATTTTCAAAACAACTTCCATTCAAAAAGATCGGATATCCGATCAAATAATCACTGTTATTGAACAGGCCGTCCTGGAAGGTTCACTGAAACAGGGGACAAAGCTGCCGACAGAGGAAAAAATAGCGGCCCAGTTCAAGGTCAGCAAGGTCGCTGTGCGTGAAGCACTGCGGGAGATGGAAGTGCGGGGGTTGATCCGGAAAGCAAGGGGCAAGTACGGAGGAAACTTTGTTTCCGCACCCGATGTGAACCGGGTCGGGAAGTCCCTGATTTCCTGTTTCCAGTTCGGTACCCTGACAGAAGATGAAATTATCGATTTTCGTCGGACGCTGGAACCGGTCCTGATCAAAAAGGCGGCCCTTCTCAGAACGACAGAAGATCTGAAGGCCATGGAAGCCAACATCACCTTGTGCGAAAAAGACCTGGCTTTCAGCAGAACCCGGGTGGCCCGACACATTGAATTCCATGTTCTCATTGCAAAGGCCTGCCAGAACAAATTATTTGTTGCCGTCATGGAAGCGATTGCTGAAATATTTGAAGATATAGCAAAAAACTGGCAGCAAGATCGCAAAAAAATGCGGCTGGATATTGATTTCAACCATCGGTTCCTTGACTGCATCCGTCACAGGCAGGCAGAAAAGGCAGAACAACTGATGGTCAAACATTTTGAACTGACACGGGCATTCAGAGCCGAAGATTTTGAAAAAACCTGGGGACAAAAAGACAAAAAAAAATCATTTCAGGAGAATCATGAAAACAGCGTTTGTGGACGGACGGGTATTTGTGGGAAATGGAACGATACTGGAGCATGCCACAGTGATCGTGGAAAACAGCAGAATCATCGAAATATTAAATGCGACCCAGGGACTTTCACAGGAAATCCTCCAGATTCCCATTGGGAACGATACCCTTTTTCCCGGATTTATTGACTGCCATGTCCACCTGACCATGGATGGCAGCCCGGACCCCATCACAAGCCTGGCCGGTGAACCCCTTGCCATCGCCACCCTCAAAGGGGCTAAAAACGCCCGGAAAACCCTGGCCGCAGGTATTACAACCGTCAGGGATCTGGGGGGGAAAAGACGGCATTGATCTGGCGCTGAGACAGGCCATTGAATCCGGCCTGATCCCGGGCCCCAGGGTGCTGGCATCCGGCCGCCCGATCTGCATGACCGGTGGACACGGATGGCCTATCGGCCGGGAGGCGGACGGACCGGATGAGGTCAGGCGGGCTGCCCGGGAGCAGATCAAGGCAGGGGCGGACCAGATCAAATTCATGGCAACAGGAGGCGTTCTGACCGCTTCCGTGGAGCCGGGATGTGCCCAACTGACCTGTGAAGAAATGAAGGCCGGAATTGAAGAAGCTCACAAAGCGGGCAAACGAACCGCCACCCATGCCATGGGCACCCAGGGTATCCTGGCCGCCCTCCATGCAGGAATAGATTCCATTGAACATGGCATCTATCTCACCGATGAAATCATCTCCTTCATGACGGAACACACCGTTTTCTATATTCCCACCATTGCGGCAATGTATCATATCTCAACCATGGGGGTGGAAGCCGGAATCCCTGCCTGGGCCGTCAAAAAGAATGATATTGTGGCCCCGGTTCACAGGGAAAGCATCAAAAAAGCCCATGCCGCCGGCGTCACCTTTGCCATGGGAACGGATGCCGGAACCCCGTTCAACTATCATGGCAAAAACCTTATGGAAATTCCTCTGCTGGTCAGGCATGGACTGTCACCAATGGAAGCACTGGTGGCTGCAACCGGCACGGCCTCCCATGTGCTGGGGATGGAAACCCGGATCGGGACGGTCGAACCCGGCAAAACAGCGGATCTGGTACTGGTCAAAGACAATCCCCTGGATGACATCGATATATTCAATACGCAGGATGCGATTGTCCGGGTGATGAAAGACGGAAGGTTTGTTTGAACGGCTGGCAGACCAGGCAATGAGAAGACGTCCAAATGATTCATCAGACAAGGGGTTGCTTGGCAGAGCATTTGCGAAGCAGCATTTGAACCATAAAGATCAATTTTCACAAAAGGAGAGGCAACGATGAAAAAAAAATTAAAAATGACACATTTCCGGCGGTTTTTTACCTGCGCTGTCATGACTGCCCTGCTCATGGTTCTGGCGGTCCCGTTGTCCGGTGCCGCACAGATTAAGGAATTAAAAATCGGTATCGGTGTGGATGCCGACACCTTTAACCCGCAGGAGCAGACCACCACTTTGTTCCAGAATATTTGTGATCTGATCTATGACAACATGTACTTTCAGGATCCTGTTGGAAATCTGCATCCCAGACTTCTTGCAAAACATGAGGTCTCGGAAGACGGATTGACCTGGACACTGCACCTTCAAAAAGGCGTTCAATTCAGTGATGGTGCCCCATTTAATGCCGATGTGATCCAGCAGACTTGGGAAAGAATCTTAAATCCTGAAATGAGAGTTCCCCTGCGGTTTGCTGTTTCCATGGTCAAAGAATCCGTCAAAATAGATGACTACACGGTTCAATTGAACTTGAAATATCCGTTCGCTCCTCTGGATGCCACCTTGTCCATGGCCCTGGTATCTGCCATCAGCCCGGCAGCACTGGAAAATACGGCGAAGACGTCCGCCAGCATCCGGTGGGTGCAGGCCCTTATATACTCAGCGAATGGGTAAAGGGGACCGCATTGTTTAACCCGGAATGAAAACTACTGGGGAAAAGCTCCCACGGTTGACAAGCTGACCTTTAAAATAATCCCCGAGGCCACGACCCGTGAAGCCATGCTGAGAACCGGTGAAATCGACATTTGTTACAAACCTCTGCCCTCAAACGTGGCAGCGCTCAAAGCACACCCGGATGTGACGGTGGATATGCCCCTGGACACCCGGACGATTTTTATGGGCCTGAATTGTCAGAAAGGCGTAACCAAAGACAAAAGAGTCCGCCAGGCGCTCAACTATGCCATTGATAAAAAAGCCATTGTCGAACGGATCCTTTTCAACACGGCTCAGCCCATGGACGGTCCGGTATCTCCCATGGTATTCGGATACTCCAAAATGGATCACCAGTATGACTACAATCCGGAAAAAGCCAAACAGCTTTTAAAAGAAGCTGATTTCGACTTCTCCCAAACCATCAACATGAGAACCCCCAACGGCAGATATCTGTTTGACAAACAGGTATCTGAAACCGTCCAAGCCTATCTTCAGGCACTCGGTATCAAGGTGGAATTAAGGACCTATGACTGGCCCACCTATATTGCCGGCCTGCTGAAACCGATAGAGGAAACCGAACTGGAGGTCTTTCTTCTGGGCTGGGGCCCCCTGTTTCTTGATGCGGACATGGGCCTTTACGGGCAGTTTACAACGGAAGTGAGTCCCCCCAAGGGACTGGGATCCGCGTTCTACAGCAACCCTGTTTATGACGAACTCATGAAGGAAACCAGAAAAATCCAGGATCCTGAAAAGCGTTTTGAACTGCTGAAACAGGCCTCCGAAATTGTCTGGGAGGACTGTCCCTGGATCTGGCTCCATGTGGAAAATTTGTTCTGGCCTATTCCAGCAAAATCAAAGACCTGGTGGTGACCCCACGGAAAAATTTTACCCGACTTACATCACCATGGAATAAGCCCTCCCCATGATCAATTTTCTGTTAAGAAGATTACTGGCCATTATACCGGTTCTCCTGGGAATCTCCCTGATGCTGTTTATCATGCTCAGGATGCTTCCCGGAGACCCGGCCCAGGTGCTGGCCGGTCAGATGGCATCTCCGGCGGATGTGGAGGTGATCCGGATCCAGATGGGACTGGATAAGCCGGTATATATCCAGTATGCCTCCTTTTTGAACCGGCTGCTTCATTTTGACCTGGGCGTGTCAGCCCGGACCCAGAATCCGGTGATCGAAGAAATATGGGCACGGCTGCCCAATACCGTTCTGCTCGCTTTCTGTGCCATTACCCTGGCCACTTTCTTCGGGATCCTGCCGGGATAATCGCCGCGGTGAGGCCCTATTCATGGGTGGATTACACAGTGACCGTAGCCGCTTTGATCGGGATTTCCATGCCGGTTTTCTGGCTGGGGATCATGCTCATGATCGTTTTCGCCATTACCCTGCAATGGCTTCCGGCTGGCGGCATCGGTACCTGGCAGCATCTGGTCCTGCCCTCTGTCACCCTGGCGGCGTTTGTGGTGGCCTTTATTGCGCGGATGACCCGTTCCTGTATGCTGGAAGTGCTGGCCCAGGATTATGTGACCACTGCCCGGTCCAAAGGATTAATGGAAAAAGTGATCATTATCAAACATGCCTTGAAAAACGCCCTGATACCTATCATTACCGTGGTGGGGCTTCAATTCGGACTGCTTTTGGGAGGGGCTGTGTTAACGGAAACCGTGTTTGCATGGCCGGCCTGGGCCGTCTTATTGTGGATTCGATCCTGGCCAGAGATTATGCCATGATACAGGGAAGCATCCTGATTTTCGGACTGCTGTATACCCTGATCAATCTTTTGGTTGACTTAACCTATGCGTTTGTGGATCCCAGAATTCGTTATGAATGATATGGACGTCCATACCCAATTTTCGGGACCGGAACCGGCAGTGGAACAGGATATGGCCGGAGAATCCAGCCGCGGCTGGGCAAAACTCAAGCGGAACAAAGCCGCCCTTGCAGGAGGGCTGCTCCTGTTAATCTATGTGGGCTGTGCCCTGGGCGCCCCTGTCCTGTTCCCGGGAGATCCATCTGCCCCCAATCTCATGGAATCCCTTTCCCCTCCCAGCACAACACATCTGCTGGGAACGGATGAACTGGGCCGATCCATTCTGGGGCGTATCATATACGGATCCAGGGTTTCTTTGATGATTGCCGTTGGCGTCGTGGGCGTGGGCCTGTTGTTCGGGGTCCCCATCGGCTGATCTCCGGCTATTACGGCGGAAAAACAGATTTTATCGTCCAGCGGTTTACTGATATGATGCTGGCATTTCCGGGTTTTTGCTGGCTCTTGCCTGGTGGCTATTCTGGGAGTGGGATTGAAAAACACGGTGATTTCCATCGGGATCAGCATGATCCCCCTGTATATCCGGCTGGTGCGGGGGTGCGTACTGGCTGTCCGGGAAGAGGTCTATGTGGAAGCCGCCCGGGCCATCGGCACAAAAAACCGGCATATCATCTGGCGTCATATTTTGCCCAATGTGATGGCCCCATCATCATTCAGACCAGTCTGGGGATGGGAACCGCCATTTTGTTTGCCGCCGGACTTGGATTCCTGGGCATCGGTGTACAGCCGCCCACCCCGGAATGGGGCTCCATGCTCGGCTCAGCCAGGGCCTATATGATGGGCAAGCCCCATGTGGCCACCTTCCCCGGAATCGCCATTCTTCTTGCAGTTCTGAGCTTTAATCTTCTGGGAGACGGCCTCAGGGATGCTTTTGACCCTAGGAGCAAAATATGACCACGGATCCGCTTTTATCTGTCAAGGGCCTGAAAACCAGTTTTCATACCCATGACGGCATTGTCCATGCCGTAGACGGGGTCGATTTCGATGTGTTCCCCGGGGAAACCATCGGACTTGTCGGAGAAAGCGGATGTGGGAAAAGTGTGACGTCCCTTTCAGTGCTCCGGCTCCTGAACCCGTCCCTTACCACCATTCAGGGGCAGATAAGATTTGCCGGGAAAATCTTCTGGATATGACTGCTGAGAAATGCGGCAGATTCGGGGCGGCACCATCTCCATGATCTTTCAGGAACCCATGACTTCATTGAACCCGATTCTGACCGTCGGGGAACAGATTGCAGAAAGCCTCCGCCTCCATGAGAATTTGGACAATAAAAAAGCATGGAAAAAGGCTGTTTCCATGCTGGAAATAGTACAGATCCCCTCTCCCGAGACCCGGGCCGGTCAATATCCCCATAAACTGTCCGGGGGATGCGCCAGCGGGCCATGATCGCCATGGCATTGGCCTGCAACCCACGGCTTATCTTTGCCGATGAACCCACCACGGCCTTGGATGTCACCATCCAGGCCCAGATCATCCGGCTGCTGGAACATTTAAAACAGGGCTCCAACACCTCCATTGTCCTGATCACCCACGATCTGGGCGTGGTGGCCCAGATGGCCAGCCGGGTGGTGGTCATGTATGCAGGAAAGGTGGTGGAAGAAGCCCCGGTAGTGGAATTGTTTCACGATGCCCGGCACCCCTATACGAAAGGATTGCTCAACTCCATTCCGGTCATCACCCGCGACAAAAAAAACGGCTCAACGAAATACCCGGCACCGTCCCCAACCTTCTGCGGATGCCGGAAGGATGCAGTTTCCACCCCCGGTGCAACCAGGCAATGGAGATCTGCAGGAAACAGTGTCCTCCCATGGTTTTCTTTGACCTGCAGAGGCGGGCGGCCTGCTGGAAAGTATCTGCTGAATATAACGGAAAATCCGTTCCCATTCCCGAGCAGGAACTCGATCCTTTGGCTTCCCGGGGAGAAGACTGACCATGCCTGTTTTAGAGGTTGAAAACTTAAAAAAATATTATCCGGTTCGAAAAGGATTTTTCCAGAAAACGGTTAACCACGTGAAGGCCGTGGACGGCGTGAGCTTTTTCCTGAATGCCGGGGAAACGTTAGGCTTGTGGGTGAAAGCGGCTGCGGCAAAACCACCGTTGGCCGGTCTGTGTTGAAACTGACCACTCCTACGGCCGGAAAAGTGCTTTTCAAGGGAAAGGATCTGGCCAAAATGGACCGGGAAGGTCTCAGAAAGATCCGAACCTCTCTTCAGATTATTTTCCAGGACCCGTTTTCCTCTTTGAATCCACGGATGAACGTGGGCCAGATCATCGCCGAACCCATCCGCAATCATGAAAAAATATCCCGGCAGATGATCCGGCAGCGGGTAGGTAAACTGATGACCCGGGTAGGGCTGCGGCCGACCCAGATGGGGCGGTATCCCCATGAATTTTCCGGGGGTCAGCGCCAGCGCATCGGTATTGCCAGGGCCCTGGCAGTCAACCCCGATGTGATTATCTGTGACGAGGCCGTATCTGCTCTGGACGTATCCATCCAGGCACAGATTATCAATCTTCTCAAGGATCTCCAGGAAGAGATGGATCTGGCCTACCTGTTCATTGCCCATGATTTAAGTGTGGTGGAGTATATTTCCCACCGGGTCGCTGTCATGTATCTAGGACGGATCGTTGAACTGGCTTCCGGCCGGCAGATTTATGAAAATGCCCTGCATCCCTATACCGCGGCGTTGTTATCCGCCATTCCCATTCCCGATCCTCTGGTCAGTCATGGAAAGGAGATGGTGTTGTCCGGGGACGTGCCAAGCCCGCTTAATCCCCCCGCGGATGCACATTTCGCCCCCGCTGCCCCATGGCTACGGAAATTTCGTTTTACCCCACCGGTTTACAGGGAAATCGAGCCGGACCACTGGATTGCCTGCCACCTTTACCCCTAACGCTGGAGTAGATTTTTATGATAAATATTCACCACATTGTCAAAGAGACAGAAGAACTGGCCATTTCTCTTCGCCGAGCCCTTCACAAAATTCCGGAAAAAGGGTTTCAGAGATAAAAACTGCCAGGTTGGTGGCCGATCACCTGAAAACCATCCCGGAACTGGAAGTGACCACCGGCATTGCCGAGACCGGTGTTCTGGGGGTATTAAAGACCGGTCGGCCGGGAAAACCCTGATCATCCGGGCGGATATGGATGCCCTGCCGATCAAGGAAGAAACCGGTCTTGCGTTTGCATCCACCCATGACAACATGATGCACGCCTGCGGGCATGATGCCAACATGACCATGGTACTGGTTACCGCCGGCATCCTGGCCAGACTGAAAGACCGGCTTACCGGCAATATCAAATTCATGTTTCAGCCGGCCGAAGAATCTCCCGGAGGAGCAAAACCCATGATTGATGCCGGCATCCTGGAAAATCCCCATGTGGACTATTCCGTGGCATGCCATCTCTGGCCTTCTCTCCCGGCCGGTACCCTGGGACTGAAATCAGGGGTTATAATGTCTGCTGCCAGCCTGTTTGAAATAGAGATTACCGGCAAAGGCGGTCATGGTGCCATGCCCCACCTGTGCGTGGATGCACTGGATACAGCCGGCCAGGTGGTCAATGCCCTTCAACGGGTGGTCAGCCGAAAACTCAATCCCATGAGCCGTCCGTGTTGACAGTGGGATCTTTCCATGCCGGTAACGCACCCAACGCCATTCCTGAAAAAGCCCTGCTCACGGGTACCACACGGACCTTTGATCGACAGATCTGGGATGCTTATGCAGGCATTCTGGAGCCGGTTATCCAGGGGGTCTGCCAGTCCATGGGAGCATCCTATGACTTTAAGTTCATGCCAGGATATCCTCCCCTTGAAAACAACCCGGAAATGGTGGCAAAACTGAAGTCCAGCATGCTCAAGGTTGTCAGCAAAACCGCATCAGGGAATCTGAATCCACAATGGGCGCGGAAGACATGGCCTTTGTGTTTGAGCGGTCAAAAGGGTGTTATTTTTTCCTTGGCACCGGCTTTGAAGGATGCGCACCCCTTCACAATGCACGGTTTGACTTTGATGAATCCGTGTTATTGACCGGTGTGGAAACCTTTGTAACGTTTGCCCTGGATCTTCTGGGCGCAAACCCGGCCCGGTAAAACAAACCATCCATTTGATTACCGGGCCGGGCGAAAGATGGAAAGATCCGTTTTTTCTGCAAAATCCAGGAAAGGGAAATAGCCCCCATGATACGGGCAGCCACTGCCAGAGAGGTTGGTTACGAAAACGAAAGAAACGGCCGCCTTTTACCATAGCTGTCTTGATTCAGTTTCGGTCCGGCGGCTCGGCCGGGTCAAACCCGTTTTCCGTCAGAATGTCCATCAGGCCGACATAAGATGTTTTCAACAACCGGCCGCAGGTTTCCGGGTCCGGGGCCGGGTAGTGATCCCCGGCAATGTCGGCGCATCCGGTTCCCCCGCATGCCTTTGTCTGTTCGATGAAAAAAGAGGCAAAGGATTCCTGCATGGGCATCAGGCGGTCCTGATCGCCCGCCGCCGCCATGGCCAGAATCCCCATGCCGCCGCTGAGAATGCCGCAGGGTCCCTTTTCCATACCTGCGCCCATGCACTGCCCCCCGCTGAAATCAACAAGCGACGGATTCTGTTCACCCCACATATCCAGCACCATGATCACCATGATCTGGGTACAGCAGTATCCCTGGTGTTTCAATTTCAACAACCGGATATCATCCATGATGGATCTCCTGAGAACTGTAGTCTTAATTTTCGGTTATTTATGGTCATTATTTGTCTTTTATAATAAGAATTTTCCATAGGAATCATAAAAACCTTCAATATATGACGGCGATTATGATAGAAATTCCCCAGATGTGCAAGATCTGGATACCACTTGTCCCACAAAATGAACCCATAGAATAAAAATAGCCAGGGGGTAAACACCGACCTCGATTTTTACCTTTCAGGAGAAACCATCCCATGAAACTCAGAAAAATGCGGCTGAACATCAATAGCGCAGACCGTATGGTGGTCTGCGACCCGGAAATCGACGCCAGCGAAGCCCTGAAAATACCGGGCGTGGTCAAGGTGATCACCCACCGGGATATCAAGGCCAACGGCGGGACCAACCAGATGGCTGAAGCCAACCTTCATGAACGATCCACCGTGACCCTTCCTTCCCGGAAAATCCTGTGCGACGACAAAATATTCCGGTACGAGGATGAGACGTCCCACTGCGAAACCACGGATCGAAAAATCCTTGATCCCAAAACCGGGCTGTTCACCGGTCACATGAAAATCGGCTACATGACCTTCTGGGCACGGTGCCGCCCGGACTGGGCCAGGCATAAATCCCAGAAAACATGGTGAATTCACGGATAAAAGGAGTGGAGACCTGCTTGAAGACAAATGATATACCGCCGTTTACCGGCAAAGAGATCATTCGCCGCACCTTTTCGGTCTGTCCGGTCTGCCTGAAGCGGATCCCGGCCTGCCATGTCCAGACGAAAGATGCGGTTTTCATGGAAAAAGAATGCCCGGCGCACGGGTTTTTCTCCACCCCGGTCTGGCGCAATCATGTCTCTTTTACAGAGTGGATCGGAGATGTCCCGGAAATCCGGGTAAGGGAGAACCTGGACTGCCCCCATGCCTGCGGCCTATGCCAGGAGCACCAGCGGGAAACCTGCTGTGTGCTTCTGGAGGTCACCGGGCGGTGTAACCTGCACTGCCGGTTCTGCTTTGCCAATGCGGCTCCGGCACCGGACCCGCCGCCAGCAGCCGTCAAGGGATGGCTGGATCAGCTGGCGGTTCCGGGCAAGACCCTGGTGCAGCTGTCCGGCGGAGAACCCACGGTGAGAGACGATCTGCCTGAAATCATCCGCCATGCCAAACAGGCCGGGTGTGCCCATGTTCAACTAAACACCAACGGCATCCGGCTGGGACAGGACAAAGCATACGCCGGATCGCTGGCAGAGGCCGGACTGTCCTTTGTCTTCCTCCAGTTCGACGGAATGGATGATCAGGTTTACCGGACGCTTCGGGGAAACCGCTCCTGGACATCAAAAAAGCCATCACCCATTGCGGAGAGTGCGGCATCGGGGTGACCCTGGTGCCCACCCTGGTGCCGGAGATCAATGTCCACCAAATCGGGGCCATCATCAATTACGGAATCTCCATGTCCCCGTGGGTGAGAGGAATCCATTTCCAGCCGGTCAGTTTTTTCGGCCGGATTCCGCAGATGCCCTCAGACCGGATGCGCCTGACCCTGGACCAGCTCATGGCAGAAATCGAAACCCAGACAGGGGCCGGATCGCAAAACAGCACCTGCTCAGCTCCCGGTTCAACCACCCGTTGTGCAAATTCCACGGGGATTTCGTGGTCCTGCCGGACAGCATCATGCCCCTGTCACATCCCCGGGACCTGTCCGGGCAATGCTGTGACACCCCTGTCACTGTGGATCAGAACCGGGCTTTATCACCCGGCGGTGGCAGCGCCGGGAAACGACTCTGCCGTCGCCGGCCGGCTGTACGTCTTCCAGGTGCGTTCCGTCTTCCGGAAACAACGCCCCCCCCAGCTGCTGCACCTCCGACATTCTGACCCCGCCCCGTGAAAAACCGGTCTCCCGACATGCCTGGTGCACCGCCCTTTTCCATGCAGCCGCCGCCGGACTCCCTGGACCTGGATTATTTCATGACCCGGGTCAGAACCCATGGATTCACCCTCACCTCCATGGCGTTCCAGGATGCGGGTAACCTGGACCTGGAGCGGCTCCGGCGCTGCAGCCTGCACGTGTTTAGTAACGGCCGATTCGTCCGTTCTGCGCCTATTACCTGTCGGGCTGG
>LQAG01000206.1_pt1 | contig 23084 bp, 39 predicted proteins | sample 1535801 | NCBI WGS metagenome assembly LQAG01 (sample SAMN04331584, study PRJNA305678) | bioreactor metagenome | isolation source: bioreactor_3 inoculated with Wadden Sea sediment 1st replicate of a... | place: Germany:Bremen | reverse complement strand
GCCCAGCAGAAACGTCAGGTATTTCACGCCCCCCCGCCCCGGCCTCTCTTTGTCCTGGTGATGGGCCACCAGGGGCCAGGTGGAAAGCGACAGCATCTCGTAGAACAGATACAGTGTCAGCAGATTGCCTGAAAACGCCACTCCGACGGCCGCACAAAGGGCCAGGGCAAAACAGATGAAAAACCGGGTCTGGGCATGTTCCGCCAGCCCCCGCATATATCCGACGGTATAGGCGGCCGCCACCATCCACAAAAACGAAGACACCAAGGCAAAGACAATGCCGAAGGCATCCACCCGGAAACAGATGGCCAGTCCCGGCAGTACCTGGATCAGGGTCACCTCCACCACATTACCTGCCAGGATCCAGCCGGCCAGCAGCAGCACCATAAAAACTTCCAACCCGGCCGCCGCGAAGGTCCAGAACTCCCTCAAATTGGGGTGCCGGCGGCTCAGCCCAATCAGGGGCACCGCCCCCAGGGATGCACACAAAGCCATTACCGGGGCGGACTGGTAAAAGTCGGCGGAAAACATGACCGGGTATTCAGTCTCCTTTCTAATCTGACATTTGAGTTACCGGCTGATTTGCTGCCGCACGCAGCCCTGGCGGCGGCCCATGCTAGATGCCGGCTGGCATGGACCAGTGGATCAGGTACTGGACCACTTCACTGGTATAGATTCCCAGCCCGAACAGGGCCGCACCGGACAGGACCAGGGGCAGCAGCATGGTCAGGGGAGCTTCCTGCATTCGGATTTCCATGGCAGCGGCAGCGGTCTGGGGTTTTTTGCTGCCGGTTCCGATCACAGCATCATCCATCCGTTTGAAAAAGCCCTCTCCAGCAGTCTGAAAAAAAGGACGGCCGCCACCAGTCCGGCAATGATCAAAGCAGCCACAAACACCCATGCACCGGCCTGAACTGCCCCCTGAAGCAGATACCACTTAGAAAAAAAACCACAGGTAGGCGGGAAGCCGACCACAGATGCAGCGGCGATCAGAAACACAGCGGCTGTCACCGGCATCCGCTGGAAAATCCCCTGCATGGCGTCGGCCGTAGTTTCTCCGGTCCGGTAGATGATGGCCCCCACCGCCATGAACAGACAAAGGGTCATCAGGCCGTCCGCCAGAATATGATACACGGCCCCGGTGTATCCGGCAGTATTCGCCAGCCAGGCCCCGCCGGTGAGATATCCGATCTCTGCCACGATGATATAGGTCAGCATTTTGCGCAGGTCCCGCTGGGAAAGGGCCGTGATCATCCCCAAAACCGCGGCGGCGGATGCCAGATAGATCACCAGCCTGCTCCAGGCGATCTGCTGAAAAATATAGTCAACGGAAAACACCGTGAACATGATCCTCAGCATCACATACACACTGACCTTGGTCATGAGAGGGGCGATGAGGCAGGCCGTGGTGGTACCGGCCCGGGTGTAGGCATTGGGCAGCCAGGTGTGGAGGGGAAACAGCGCCATCTTAATCCAGATCCCGAGAATGATCAGGGTGAACCCGATTCGCACATTGACCGAATCCTCAAATGCCGGCCGGCTGAGGATCTCGGCCAGGTCGGCCATGTTCAGGGAGCCGGTCATGATATAGAGATATCCCACCCCCAGCAGATAGAAGCTGGCACCGATGGTGCCCATCACCAGGTACCGGAAGGTGGTGTAATACGCCTTGCCCCTGCCCCGGGCCAGCAGGCCGTAGCTGGACAGCGCGGAAATTTCCAGGAGTACGTACAGGTTGAACACATCCCCGGCAGCGGTCATGCCCAGCAAGCCGGCCACCAGCAGGGAAACAGGGCATAATAGTGGTTCAGCCGGTCCGGGTTTTCCTGTCTTGCCGTGTGCAGGGAATAGACGGCTGTAAGCAGGGCACACCCGCTGATCATCACCAGGACTCCGGCACTCAGGTGGTCGATCACCAGTTCGATGCCCAGAGGCGGGAACCAGTCGCCCATGCGGTAGTGGACGGCCCGGCCAGCCTGCACCACCTGCGCCAAAGTGGCCAAAGCCCCGGTCAGTGATCCGGCGGTCGAGACAACCAGAAGACCGTAAGCGGCCCGGTGGCCCAACGGACCGATCAGGGTCAGCGCCAGGGAAGCAAACACCGGAACCACAATCATCAGGACAGGGGCCTGTTCCATCATTTGCGCATATCCTCCAGAATTTCATCCTCCTCAATGGTGCCGTGGACCCGCTGTATCTTCTGCAACAGGGCCAAGGCCACACCCAGAACAGCCACTCCCACCACGATGGCCGTTAGAATCAGCACATGAGGCAGCGGATTCGCATAGGCAGCGGCATCCAGCAGAGGTTGTCTGTCCGGCGAAAACTTCAGAATGGGCACCGTGGCTCCCCGCTTGGCACCGATGGACACGATAAACAGCAGAATCGCCGTTTGAAAAATGACCATCCCAATAATCTTTTTCATCAGGTTGTTGCGGACGATCACCCCGAACAGCCCGATAAAGAGCAGCACGATAGCGGCCCAGTAGTTGTATTTGGCGATGATAAAAAGAACAGGTCATCCATGGCACTACAGTCCTTCTTCCAGATCACCGCCTGAGGCGAGATCATAATACAGGGAGACCATCACCGCCATCACGGTGATGCCTACGCCGATCTCCACGGCCAAAATCCCGTAGGAGCGGGCCATTGCCTCGGATACTCCGAGAACCTCTGCCAGGGCCGCATATCCCAGAAAATTCATTCCCAGGGAAAGACACGCTGCACCGACGCCGGCATACAGCAGGACCCCGCCGGCACAGCACCACAGCACGGCATGTTCCTGAAACCGGTTCATGGAAAATTTCAGGTTGTAACACAGCGCCAGCAGGATAAAGCTGGCGCCGAAAATCACCCCGCCCTGGAACCCGCCTCCCGGGCTGTAATGGCCATGGAACAGCACATACAGGGCAAAAATCTGCATCACCGGAATGATGGACTGAGCCGCGCCCCTCAGCACCGTATCCCGTCCCTCCCGTTTGGGCCTCAGGTGCAGGACCCTTCGGTGTTTGTGGGAAGTATGGCGCAGCACCACCATGACCACCAGGGCCGCGGCAAACACCACCACCGATTCAAACAGGGTGTCATACCCCCGGTAATCTGCCAGCACCGCTGTCACCACGTTGGGAGTGGCGGTTTCACGGTATCCCTGTGCAATATATTCGGGCGACAGATAGGTGCTGGCCGGGGAAGCCGGGTCAGCCCAGTCCGGTAGATCCCGGGTCGCACCCAGCATCATCACGGCGCAGATCACCACCACCACCAGGGTGAGCTGCTTGATTCCCTGCTCTTTGGGCCGGTCTTTCTTGATCCACCGGTTGATATACTGGGCCGTACCCAGAAAGATCACAGTACTGATGGCGGCCCCCACGGCGGCTTCGGTGAACGCCACATCCACCGCCATCATGTGGTCCACATCAGGCAAAGAAGGAAACTGTACACCCCGGTCGTAATGGCACTGCTGAGCAATCCTTCCAGGGCCAGGGCCGTTACGGCGCAGATCACCATCATCAGCAGCACCAGAACATCGAACTGCCACAACAGGCTGGCATCCCAGGTCATTTTCTATCCTTTCAATTCTTCCGGGTAGAACCCGTTATCCAGGTCTTCTTCGACAGTTTCTTCCCCTTTGGCACGTTTCGTTTCTGACGATCGGTCCAGTAGGGGACCCGGAATTCGTATCCGGCATCAATGATGGCATGGGTGGCGGTGGGGCTGGCAATAAAGATGTAAAAACAATGAGCAGCAGCTTGACGGCGGTCAGCAGAGTTTCCCCGTTGAAATCACGCAAAATGTACAGGATCGCCCCCCCCAGAAACAGGGTGGTGGAAAGCGTGTCCCCTTTGCCGGCGGCATGGACCCGGGAGTAAAAATCAGGGAACCGGATGATTCCCACGGTGGTGGCCACAAAGAACAGTAGGCCGGTGAGCATCGCAATAATAACCAGAATATGGATAATCATGGGGCTTCCTCCCGGACCGGATCCGATCCCGCCTCATGGCCATGCCCCTGTGTGGCCTCGGGGCCGGCAGACGGCGCCGCCAGCGATTTTTGGGGTCAGGCGGAGCCGGCTGGGCAAGGCGCTGGTAAAACCGGGCCGCAGCAATGGTGGTGATAAAATTGAGCAATGCATATGCCAGGGTGATGTCAATAAACAAATCCACCCGGCCGTTGATGATCCCGATAAGAACGATCAGGACCGTGGTCTTGGTCCCGATCACGTTCATCCCGAGCATCCGGTCAATGACCGTGGGACCGGCCACCACCCGATAAAGGTTGCACAGCATCAGAAACAAAATGGCCACGGCCACGGTGATAATGAACGGTTCCAGATTCACCGGAACCCCCTTCAAATACCCAAGCCACCCAGCCGTTCCATCTCACCGGGCCCGGGGCCGAAAAATCGGCGGAAGAGCGTCGGGTGATGGCATGGACATAAAAACATTGTCTTCGATTCTCACACAGACCGTGCCCGGCGTCAGGGTGATGGAATTGGCCAGAACAAACCTAGCGAAATCGGTTTTCAGGGAAGTCCTGAATTTGATGATATGGGGGTCCAGGTGCTTTTTAGGATACAAGGACAGGGCCAGCCCGGCGATATGAAAATTGGCCAGCACAATCTGTCCGAAAAGCCATACCAGATATCTGAGAAAACAGGCGATCTCGATCAGGGTGGCCCCCAGTTTCTTGGTGTGGCCTTCAAACAGCAGGTCATGGGACAACCAGGCCACCAGTCCGCTGGAAAACACCCCCCATGCCGAGGTGAAACGGATCAAATTTTCCGGACAAAGCCGTCCAGAATGCGAGCATGACGAAAAAAGTGAATATCGGCGGCATGATCTTTATTCCTTGTGCATCGTCGAAATTCGACATGCCATCGCCATTATGGAGGATTTTCGTATTCGTGTCCATTTCTGCCGGTATTCCTCCTCGGCCAGCCAATGCCGGCGGCTTCGGGTAAATGCCAAACCAGTTCTCAGACTCTTTCAGATATACAGGACGATGTTCCCTTATATTGTCGTGGGGCAGGCCATTTTTAAAGGTCTTATCATGAAAACCCGGCATCATCAACAAAAACCTTGGGAATGAAGTTTGGCATTGAATTTCAGACAATGCTTCTTCCGGCGTTTTTTCGCATTCGCCGGGAATTTGGGTTGACAAATTAAAGGGTGTATTCTAAGTCATAAATTTAGGATATCAATCAAAATCTGACAGGAGGGCACCCATGACCGTAAAGCTGATGCATTATTGGACCATCATCCCTTCGAAGGTTGACGAATACGCTGACTTCATCATCAAAAATTTATTCCCGGCATCAATGGCTTAGGGATACATACGGTGGCCGGATGGTCCGTACTGGTAGGATCATACAGTGAGGTAATCGTGGAAACCGTCAGCAATGATCTGGATCAGCTGGAGATGGCCCTGAAAAGTCCTGAATATCGGCGCCTGAAATCCGATCTGCTCAATTTTATCAAGCATTATAAAACCAAAATTCTGGTTCCGCTGAAAAAGAGCAGGCGTATTCCATGGATATCGGCGAAAAAACGATCAAATTCAACCAGGTGTGGGATATCATCACCCGGGAAAAAGAGGATTTCAAAAAATACCGGCAGTTTGTTACGTCAGAGTATTACCCGGTTCTGGAAGAAATCGGAGTCCATGTTGCCGAAGAATGGGAAGTGCTCATCGGAGAAGGGCCCAGAACGATCTGCGAAGGACGGGTCAAGGATGTGGAATCTTTGATTTCAGGCCTTCAGAGCGCCAAATTCCGGCAGGCCAAAGAACAGCTCAAAACCCGGGTTGAAAATTATGAAAGCCGGATTTTGTCTCTCCATATCATGCGGCATCCGGACAAATCGTCAGAACGCTACGACATTGTAGACGAATGATATCGCAGAATATCTGTTCAGGGGATGCCGGGACATCCCCTGAACAGATATTTTTAAAAATTATTCCGATGAGGCCTGGCGGCCGTACCCCATAGGCAGCTTTTTGAACCGCCCGCCGTGAATAATGGGATCTCCTTTATACCCCAAAGCCTTGAAGTTGATATAATCGGTTTTGTCGATCAGGTGATCCACATCCCTTCCCATGGATTTCATATAGGAAAATCGGTTCCCTTGTGAGCGATGGCCTTGAAATCAACCTCCCGGTTGTCCTGGTGGCACCGGTTGCAGGTCTGGTCGCCTTTAAGACTCTCATGGCACTGCACACAGGAAAGCGCCATGTCCGCGGGCATGACTTCATGGTTCACCCGCCAGTACATCCAGGTTTCCTTCCATTTGTAGGCCCCGCTGTATGGGAGGCCCACCGCCTCCATACCTGCCTGGAATGCCTTTTCCCAGTCCCGGTGTTTCCAGTAAGCGGTAGTGTCTTCCTTGTCTTTTGGAAACAGATGGGGGACCAGAATATAATCATGGTCCGCATCCACCGCCTGGATCCCCTTCATGATCTTGAAGGCGGTGATTTTGGACGCCGGATCATTAATGGAGCCCACCGGATTGGTCAGGTTGATCACTTCTCGATTCAGGTCCACTTTGTCGCCGATAAGCACCCGATCCATATACCCGGAATACCAGGTATAATCCGGCACACCGGATTCCTCCCATTTGAATTCCCCTTTTTCCAGTTATAGTCCGGCTGGCCGTACTTGTCTTTTTCACCTCCCGTTCCTTATCACCGGCCTTTGACCAGTCCCACCAGACTTTGGTGGGTTTGCACTTGGCAAACACCGGGGCATGGCAGACATTGCAGGCCAGTGTTTTCGAGTGTGCGTTCAGGTGATGATCCAGCAGGCCGCCGCTGTAATGCGGGGTTTCCGAATGACAGCCTTCACAGGACACCACGCCTTCGGCCACTGGCACGGAAGAACTTTTCCCGGAAATCTGGTGGTTCCGGGTCTTGTGACATTCCGCACAGGCAAAATCATACCCGCCCATATGAATGTCGCAATTCCGGTCCGGGGTCAGCAGCTGGCGGGACATGTCCGCATGCTTGATGGCATCCCCGCCTCCGCCGTTGAAATGACATGTCCCGCAGGTGGCCCGGGTGGTATGTCCGACATTTTCGGCCACCTGTTTGAGGTCCACCTCCTTTTTGGGCATGCCTGCCCCCGGGGGATCTTTTTGGTATGTGCCGGTGGTGTCATGACACACCAGGCAGTCGATTCTGGTTTTATCGGTAAAGTCAAATGACGCATCTTTCCATCCATATCCGGCATGGCAGCTTGTGCAACGAGCCTCGTTGCTGATGGGGCTGATTCAGAAATTGTTCAAGGCCGTGGTGCCCTTGCCGTGCAGAATATCCTTTCGATGCCCGGTGGTGTAGGGGGAGGGTCCCCGCCACAGCCAGTGAGCGGTTTTAAGCATGTCTTCGCCCTGGGTGTCATGGCATTCCAGACAGGCTTTGGTGACCTGGATGGGATCGGGATTGTCCGGCAGTTTCACCAGTTCCTTGTGATCCGGCACATGCTGAAGATGACACCCCTTGCAATCCACCGGGCCGCTAGCTTTTTGCTGGTGACACTCGATGCACTGCTGATGATAGGCCGCCTTGAGCCCGATGCGCTCCGGATATTCCGGGTTGAAACTGTCCTGATGACAGGCCGAACACCTTGTGGTTTCCAAAGCATTCTCATCCTTTGGCCGAAAATGATGACATTTGCTGCAGTCATTGACCAGGGCCGCATGGCGTTTGTGGGCAAACCGAACCGGTTCGTAATGATCTTCTCTTTCCCTGATGATGGGACTGTCTAAAAGAAAATAAACCGAGGCACATCATCCAGGGAAATCCCCGCATCCATCAGACAGATGCGCCGGCTGATCCGGCAATCATCCTTGTATTCATTTACAAACGGGAGCACTTCCTTTGCCTGTTCCCTTGCCCGCTCCTGATCCGGGGCCTTCCACACTTCAGCGGCACAGACCCCTGCCAGAAACAGGATCAGGCAGACGCAAACCATTATTTTTTTTATCATGAAGATACCTCCTCCTTGGGTGCCTGTAATACCGGCAGATACGTGACCACCACCCGGTAGATGAACATCAGGGTGGCAATCAGCCCGAGTGTAACCAGAACTTCCGATGGCGACGGAAAATACCCGCTTTCCGTCAGCGGGGACCGGTACCCGACAATGAACACGTTGATCCGATTGATCACCACGCCTCCCACGATCAGGGCTGCGGCTGCGAACACACCTCTGGCGGACTGCCGGACCGGTTTGAACAGCAGCATGGTCCAGGGAATGATCCCCCGAACAGCAGTTCCACCAAAATGAATTGGTCTGATAAGTGCCGTCCAACAGATAAACCCAGGTACCCCGCACTCCCATATCCCCGATTTTGAGCACCAGATAAAACCCCAGCAGGAAATGGTTATCCGTGTCAGCGGTGCCAGTATTTTCACCTCGGAATCCAGCTTGAACGACGCCGTGGCCAGGGTGGTTTCAAACACCACCATGGGATAGCCCACAGCAATGGCGGAGGTGAGAAACAGCAGCGGCAGAATCGGGGTGTACCACAGGGGATGCAGCTTGGTGGGGGCTACCAGCATGAGGGATCCCAGACTGGATTGGTGCATGCAGGACAAGACCACACCTAAAATGATGAACACCCACATGACCTTCCCTAGAATCCGGTCCGCCATCTGCAAAAAGCCATCCACCAAGCGATTCAGCCCGGACAGAATGCCGGGGAGAGCCACCCGGCCTTTGAACTGTTCCGCCACTATGGGCAGAAACTCGATGTACAGAACCGTGAGATAGACCATCACGCACATGGCTACCTCGAACAACACGGAATTGAAGTTCCAGTTGAACATGGGTTTCCAGATGGCCCAGGACCGCCCGATATCCACCAGAAGACCAATGACCACAAAGGTGTAGCCCAGCACGGCGGTCAACAGGGCCGGCCGGGTCACCGGTTCATAAAATGACGTCCGAAATATGGGCCAGGGCTGCCGTGGTGAACCCTCCGGCGGCCAAAGCCACGCCGGTGGCCACGTCAATACCCACCCAGATTCCCCAGGGCCGGGCATTGCTCAGGTTGGTGACATACCCGATACCGCCGGTGAACCGGGCGATAATGGCCAGAGCACCCGCAAACATGAACACCAGCATCACCAGCACCCCGGGAGTCCACAAAGGCGTCTCAGGGGATGTGCAGCATGTGCCATCAGACACCTCCTTTGTCCGGGGGATTATCGTTTTTGTTAAACCAGGCCATGAGTCCGCCAAGCGCCCCGAACAGCAAAATGGGAGACCACAGATAGGTGAACAGCGAATGTTGAATGGTTCAGACAATTTTGGTGAGGGGGTTTCCGGCAGGTCGGCAGGTTCACCAGCTCGAAAGGCACCCCTGACAAATACATCCAGGAGGTCCCCCCTACTTCCTTTTCCCCGTAAATATGAGGCAGATACCGGGCCGGGTTGTCCTTGAGCCGTTTTCTCGCCACTTCCAGCAGCGTGTCCCGCTTTCCGAAAGTGATGGCTTCGGTGGGACAGATAGTGGCACACCCCGGCAGCCCTCCTTCCTTGGAAATGCGGTCGTAACAGAACGTGCATTTCATCACCCGGGGCGTGACGGGATCAAAATATTCATATGCCGGAATTTCAAAAGGACAGGCCACCATGCAGTACCGGCATCCGATGCACTTGGTCACATCATACCGTACCGCACCGGTCTCATCCTTGGTCAACGCCCCCACAATACAGGCCGATACACAGGCCGGGTCCTGGCAGTGCATGCACTGGACCTTGGCATAGGTGGGCACGGGTTTGTCCAATGCATCCACCCTGCCGGTATAGTACCGGTTGACCACGGTAAAGGCATCATGGTCCGGCCGCCGGTCTTTTTCGAAAATGGTGCACTGGCAGTTCACCCGCTCCGGTTCCGGCAGACCGTTGACCTCGGCACAGGCGTCCTCGCACTTGCGGCATCCCACACATCGGGTCAGGTCCACCAGGCATCCAAAGGAATCCGGGGGGGCCTTGGAATGCCAGGCATGACCGGCGGGAGGCCGGACAGCGACGGATGTCCCGGCGGCTCCCATGACCTTGAAAAAATTCCGTCTGGTGATTTGCATGTTTCCTCCTCTTTTCTGATTATTTCGACTTACGTCGCACTTCGTGTTTATATGCATACCCTTTCATGTCTATCACTGACTGTCCTCCAGCCGCCGGGGACCTTTTCGGATGCCGACACAGATCCGGCCCGGGGTCTGCCGGCGGTACAGGATTTCATCATTGGACCGCAAGATGATCATGGTCAGATTTTCCACCACTTCCGCATCCGCCAAAATAACTTCTAGGATATCCCCCGGGGCCATGGCCATCAGACAGGCATTGCACTTCAGCAGATCCATGGGAGAAACAACGCCCGTCAGGTCCAATGTCATTTTTTCCCATATCACCCCCCCTGATATTCCAATTTGCCGTCAGCCCCCTGATCTGGACTTTCGAAACACCATGATGCAACCTGTATGCCCACAGGGAGACAGGAAAATATCTTTTCTAACCAGCTGAATTTTTGATAAAATCCATAAAAAAGACGTGACCCTTGACACGACAGGGTGTTCAATGATAATTGAACAAGTGTTAAATATTAACATATTCTTTGACACCTGTTTAATTCAGTCACATCCCCCTCTGCCAAAGGAATCTGCCCATGAAAGAACATGAAATGAACACCTTCTGGAAAAAAATTGTAAACACCATCAATGACGGACTCATGTTCATCGGCCCGGACGGCCGGATCCTCATGGTGAACAAGGCTTTTGAAGTGCTGACCGGATATGACTCCCGTCAGGCCATGGGTATGACCTGCACCATGCTGGGGTGCGATACCTGCGAAAGGTTCATGCAGACCCACCGGAATATGGCCTGGTGCAAGTTGTTTGAACCGGGCCAGCAGGACATGAAAAATGCCGATGCCTGATCCGCCGCAAGGACGGCAGTTTCTGCAAGTATTAAAAATGCGTCGGTTCTGAAGGATGAGAACCACAAAATTGTGGGGGTCGTGGAAACCCTTACCGACATTTCAGAGCTGACCAAACTGGATGAAAAAGTGCATTTCCTGTCCAGACATTGTGACCGGGAAGATGATTTTTACGGTATTGTGGGACGATCCCAGTCCATGCGCCATGTCTTTGAGATGATCAAAAAAGCGGCGGAAAGCACGGCACCGGTCATCATTCTGGGGGAAAGCGGGACCGGCAAGGAACTGGTGGCCAACGCCATTCACCTGTGCGGGACCCGGAAGAACGGCCCCTTTGTACAGCTCAACTGTGCGGCCCTGAACGAAGCCGTGCTGGAAAGTGAATTGTTCGGGCATGTCAAAGGGGCGTTCACCGGGGCCTTCAACAGCCGCATCGGCCGGTTCGAAGCCGCTAACCAGGGAGACATTTTTCTGGATGAACTCGGTGACATTCCTCTTTCCCTGCAGACCAAACTGCTCCGGGTCCTGGAATCCGGCCGGTTTGAACGGGTGGGGGACATCTCTCCCATCCTAACCGACGTGCGGATCATCACCGCGACCAACAAAAATCTGGAAGCATTGATCCGGCAGGACCGCTTCAGGCAGGATCTGTTTTTCAGAATTAATGTCATCCCCATTCATCTGCCACCGCTACGGGAACGAAAGCAGGATATCCCTTTGCTGGTCCGCACCTTTATCCGGCGACTCAACGAAAAACCGGCAAAGCGATCCACGGGCTGGACAATCCCACCATGGCCCTGTTCATGGACTATCCCTGGCCGGGCAATGTTCGAGAACTGAAAAACGCCATGGAATATGCCTTTGTGGTGGCCGACCAGACCACCATTGACCGGTCCCATCTGCCACGCCACCTGGCAGCCGGCAGTTCCGGACCCCTGCCTTCCGATGCCTCCCAAAAAAACCAGCCCGGAGAGATCGATGAAAAAACCGCCCTGATTCAGGCACTGAAACAGACCCATGGCAACCAGAGCCATGCGGCCCGGCTGCTAAAAATTTCCCGGGTCACGGTCTGGAACCGCATGAAAAATACGGCATCGATCTGAAACGGGAATTATCGGTATGACCCCCGCCGCCAACCCATGCCGTATCAGGATTTTACCCCTTCTGGATCTCTGCTGTGACTTGAAACTCAGGCGGATTGAGAATATTTCGTTTCACCGTGCATAGCCCCGCTGTTTTGACAACGGCTGATTTATATTTTTCAGGAAACCCCGGGGGCAGGCTGATCTGGATATTCACTTTTTCGATCAGATGGGTCTGTTCGTTTCTGTCAAAGGTCAAAAACATTTTCATGCCTGTAGTATCAATGTTTCTTTCCTCACAAAAATAAACCACATAAATGCCGGCACAGGTCCCCATGGATGACAGAAACAGATCAAAGGGTTCGGGCGCACTGCCGTCTCCGCCTTCCTCTCTGGCCTGATCGGTTTCAATGGTAAACCCCCTGTAACGGGCATTGACCTTTTTATTGCCGGGAAATACAATCTCCATGGTCATGGGAATCATTCCTTTTTGAGCATCATTTCAGGTGTATTCAACACGTACATCTCCGCATTCGCTGGACTGTTTGCTTACTATAATCAGGATTTCAAGTATTGCAAATGATTTCAGGAGGACACTTATTTTTCTTTTAAAACCGTCAGCTGGTCGGTCAACAGGGTCTTGAACCGGTCCAGGGTGATGGGATAACCCTGCATGGGGATGCCCATCCAGTCGCAATACTCCAGAAACTTCGGGATCTTTTGCCATGTAGTCATCCATGAATCCGATGCCGTCCAAAACCACGGCCCCGCCGGTGTGCCGGGGAAAATTCTCGTTGGCAACCCCTTTGTCCCAGCCCTTGAACACGAGTTTTCGAAACCTCACCCATCCCGGGGTCATGAACCAGACCGGTTCTCCGCCGGCGACTTCCTGGACTATCCGTTCCATTTCGTCCTGACTGACCAGCATCCCCATGCAGTGGCTGGCCTGAACCCGGACCACATCCGATCCATATTCGGAAATCACGTTTTTCATCAGCCGGGTGGGATCATCCGGATTGACATAACAGTATTTTCCTCCATACACCACGATCACCCCCTTTGCCAGGGAACGGGCCTTTTCAACGGCTTTTCCCAGCTGGTGTTCCAGTTCCCGGATATCCTGGTGCAGGCCGGGAGTGGTGAAATAAATATGATCGGTATCCAGAAACCCCTCTTCTTTCAGGTGTTCGATTTCCGGACGCATAGTGCCACATGCCACGATTGCCGTATCTGAAAAGGATTGTTTCATTGGGATCTCCCTTTATTTGATTGTGTTGGTCGGGAATCTGGAACCGCTCCTGGCGGTATTAAGCGGCTCCAGATTCCCGGCGGCAAGTCAGATGATGGAGGTAAGTAAATGCCATTACTTGATCTGATTACCGGGAATTACCTTTGCACATATCATGCCAAAAAAACTCCAGTTGAAATTTCCTTTTATCAAAGGCGTTGGGAACAATTTTCAACCAACCGATTTTTCCAAGGGATTCCGTTTTCACCCGTTATCGTTACATCAGCTCAAAACAGTAACGTTACCATATGCCACGGTGCCTCAGGTGCAAAAATGCACTTCATGGCCGGCATGATCAAAAAAAAGCGACCGGACACAGCGCCACCGCTTTGATCAGCTGACAATTTACTGATCCGTTCCATATTGATCAAGGCCTCAGAAGGACTAACCGATTCGTCGAATGAAACCCCATCGGGCGGCGGTCGTTTTTGTCAATAAAATACTTGACACCCAACAGCCCATACTATATGTTGCTATTAAGGTAGCAACTTTAACTGGTCACACATGACATCTGGTCAAGACGTGAAAACAAAACAAAGCTCAGAGATCTGGGATTTTCCCAATACGAGGCGGCCTGCTACATGACCCTGGTGGCGAATCATCCGGCCAACGGATCCCAGCTCAGCAAACTTTCCGGCATTGCCAGATCCCGGATTTACGATGTGTTGAGAAGCCTTGCCGCCAAAGGGTTTGTCATTGAAGTCAACACCGGACAATATGCGCCACTGCCCGTGGATGAGCTGGTTCGCCGGTTGCGGAGAGACTTCGAGGCCAACATCCAGGCGTTTGAAGCAGAAATCGCCCGGGCAGACCGGAAAGATGACCTGGAGTTTATATGGACCCTGACCGGGTATGACAATGTGATGGAAAAGGCCCGGCAAATGATTCAGGGGGCGGAAAAAGAGATTTATGCCCGGTTGTTTCCTGAAGCGGACCGTCATCTGTCCAAAGACCTGATCAAAGCACTGAAAAAAGGGGTGGCCATCCGATATATCGCCATGGGCGATATTCCGAAACGATTTGCCGTTCAAGTCACCCATCCGGACCACCAAAATCTTATCAAGACCATCGGGGGCCGCTCCTTTGACATTATCACTGACAGAAACGAAGCCCTGGTGGGCATTTTTGAAGTGGATAACGAAGACAACTCCCCCATCAACTGGACCCGGAACCCCTGGTTTGTGATCGCAAACAGAGACAGCCTCCGGCACGATTTCTACCACTGCTTTCTGGAAAAGACCCTGGACCGGCACCTGGGACTGACCGAGGAAGAAAACAATTATATCAACTCATCAAAATGGACAATTGAGGAGAGCGCCATGACCCCATGAAAAGATACATAACTTCACCGGATTTTCCGATAAAACAGATGATGCCATCTTTCACCTGGAAAAAGATTTCGGAGCCCACCATTATGAACGCATTCAGGTGGTGGTCCGGCATGCCAGAGGCTGCTGGCTCACCGACGAAAAGGGAAACAAATACCTGGATTGCTTGGCTGCCTATTCCGCAGCTAATCCCGGACATCATCACCCGGTCATCACCGGGGCGGTCATGGATGCGTTGAACGGGTGTTACGCCTCAGTGCTGTCCAATGTGGTGTTTACGGATCCTTTGGGAATTTTTCTGTCAGAGGCGGCAAAATTCGCTCCCCAGATGGCACCCCGGTTCGGAAATCATGGCAACAAAGTACTGCCTAAAAATGGGGGCGTGGAATCTGTGGAGACCGCCATCAAGACCATGCGGTACTACGGGTTCAAACAGAAAGGCATTCCGGACGGCAACCAGGAGATCATCGTGTTCAACAACAACTTCCATGGCCGAACCATTTCCGTGGTTTCTTTTTCCACCAGCAAAAATACCGCGAAGGATTCGGTCCGCTGACCCCGGGATTCGTGTCTGTGGAATTCGGCAATATCGAGGCGGTGAAAGACGTCATCACCCCAATACCTGCGGCATTCTGGTGGAACCGTTCCAGGGGGAAGGAGGCATGGTCCTGCCGCCGAAAGGGTTCTTGGCCGGTCTAAGACAACTATGCGATGAAAACGACCTGCTGCTGATAGCCGATGAAATCCAGGTGGGCATGGGACGGACCGGCAAAAAATTCTGCTTTGAGCATGAAAACATCGTGCCGGACGGCGTGATCCTGGGCAAGGCACTGTCCGGCGGTCTGGTGCCGCTGTCCGTGTTCATCACCAATGCAGCCCTCATGGACATGGTATTTTCCAAAGGATCGGACGGGTCCACATTCGGGGGGTATCCCCTGGCCTGTGTGGCCGGAAACGCATCCCTGAAAGTATTTGAGCAGGAAAATTGGCACAGCAGTCTGCTGAAAAAGGAGTGATTCTGAAAAAACGGATTCAAAAGATCGCTGATCGCTCCCCCCATGTCAAGGAAGTCCGGGGCAAAGGCCTGTTCATCGGCATTGAGGTGAAGAATGGCAATGCCATGGATTTTTGCCGCAAACTGCTGAAGTTGGGCGTCGTGGTCAATGACAGTCACGGCCATACCATCCGGATCTCTCCGCCTTTGGTGATCAATGAGGAGGAAATGGATTTTCTGGTGGACCGGCTGGAAACAGTGCTCATCGGGTAATGGATCATTAAAAAACGCGCGAAGTTCAAGAAGAAAGGCATTCTTCTTGAACTTCGCGCGTTTCGTGACATATGGTTTTGATGGCTGTCAGGAACTGATGATTGACAGGTTGAAGGTGAAAAAAAACTATTGCAGTAAATATGTCTTGACAACTTAACATGTATCGAATAGGGTGGGCATCGAATTTATCAACCGATTGCTGAGGCCCCCCATGCTCAACCCCAACTCACCCGTGCCGCTTTACCACCAGCTGGCAGAAATCATCTCGGACCGGATCAGATCCGGTGAATACGAGCCTGGCCAGGCGATACCTTCAGAAACCGCCCTGGCCAGGCAATATCATATCGGGCGCCCCACAGTGCGCCAGGCCATGGATGTGCTGGCGCACAAACATCTGATCCAGCGCCGACGCGGGGCCGGCACTTTTGTACAGCTCCCCGCCCCCAAAGTGGATCTGTTTTCCCTGGCCGGAACCTCCCAGGCATTTTTTACCCGGGGCATAGAGATTGAAAAACCCTGGTTGCCCCGGTTACGGTCACATCCGTTGCCAACCAGCCCCACAACCCGTTCAATGAATCATCCGCGTATTTTTTCTCCCGGCTGATTCAGGCCCAGGGCACCCCGGTTCTCAAGGAGGATATGTTTTGGATACCGAACTGTTCCGGGGATTGGACCGGATCGATCTGAGCACCCGGTCCCTGTCCCGGACCGTAGCGGAAGAGTATCATCTGAACCCGGAAAACGGCACCCAGGTGTTTTCCGTAGCAATACCGGATGCCGGCACCGCCCGGCTGCTGGCACTGAAGCCGGATACCCCGGTGCTCACGGTGTTCCGGGAACTCAATTTCCCGGATGCGCCCAAAGCCGTGTATGCGGTCCTGTACTGCCGGACTGACCGGTTCGCTTTTTCCCAGACCATCGGCCGCCTGTCATGACCTGTCTTTATCAACCTGTTGCCCCAAGGACCTTATCATCATGAAACATCGCGGTTATCACGGGAGGTTCGGCGGTGCGTTTCTGCCTGAAATCCTGGTTCCCACGTTTGACGAACTGGCATCGTCCTTTGAAGCGGCCAAAACCGATCCCGGCTTTCGAAACCAGTATGAATCCCTGATGGCGGAATATTCCGGCCGGCCCACGCCCCTGACGTTTGCCGCTAATCTGACCCGGCATTTTAACGGAGCAAAAATCTACATCAAGCGTGAAGACCTGAATCACACCGGGGCACATAAAGTCAACAATGTCATGGGCCAGGGCCTGTTGGCCCGGAAAATGGGAAAAACACGGGTGATCGCTGAAACCGGGGCCGGCCAGCACGGGGTGGCCTGTGCCACCATGGCCGCGAAATTCGGATTTGACTGTACCATCTACATGGGAGAAAAGGACGTGATGCGCCAGCGCCCCAACGTATTCTGGATGGAGCAGCTGGGGCCACCGTGGTGCCCGTGACCGACGGCACGAAAATTTTGAAAGATGCCATCAACCAGGCGTTCCGGGATTGGGTGACCCATATGGACACCACCCATTATGTGCTGGGAACCGCCTGCGGCCCGCATCCGTTTCCGGAGATGGTCACCTGGTTCCAGTCCATCATCGGGCATGAGACCCGGCAGCAGATCCTGGACCGGGAAGGACGGCTCCCGGACCGGGTCTACGCCTGCGTGGGCGGCGGCTCCAATGCCATGGGCCTGTTTCCGGATTTTTGGATGATCCCGTAGAATTGGTGGGCGTGGAAGCAGGCGGTCAGGGCATCGATACCGGACGGCACGCGGCCCGACTGTCGTCTGAAGATGCCAGCCCTGGTATCGCCCAGGGATACAAGACTGTTTTCTCCAGGACAGTGACGGTCAGATGAAGGAAACCCATTCCATTTCCGCGGGCCTGGATTATGTGGGGTCTCCCCCATCCTGGCTCATATGCATGACACCGGAGCCGCCCGGTTCGAAAGCGCCACGGATGCGGAAGTGGTGGAAGCCCTGAAGCGGACCATAAAAGCCGAAGGCATTATCCCGGCCCTGGAATCGGCCCATGCCTTTGCAGGCGCATTCCGGGAGGCGCCGGCCATGTCCAGGGGCCAGATCATCATCATCAATCAGTCCGGCAGGGGAGACAAGGACATCTTTACGGTGGCCGACGCTCTGGAAGACCCGGACTGGAAAACCTTCATCCAGACAAAGGCAGCCCAGTACCATGCTTGAATCCTATATCCGGAAAAACAAAAAACAGACCACTCTTGCTCATGACCCATATCGTGCTGGGATATCCTCATTTGATGCGTGTCACGACATGATCGAGCAGATGGTCGCGGCCGGGGTGGATCTCATGGAACTGCAGATCCCGTTTTCCGAACCCATGGCGGACGGCCCTGTGATTCTCAAGGCCAATCAGAAAGCACTGGAACGGGGAGCACCGTGGCAAAATGCATGGCATTCGCCAGAGACATGGCGGCCCGGTACCCCATTCCTTTTCTGTTCATGACCTATGCCAACATCCCTTACCGGTTCGGGATGGAGGCGTTTGCAAAAACCACCGCCGGCATCGGTCTGACCGGGGCCATCGTCCCGGACCTGCCCATCGAGGAAAGTGCTGATTATATCCAAGCCATGAAGCGCCATGGAATCGCTCCCATCCAGATGTTTTCACCTTTGACCGATGATGAACGGATGGCAAAAATCAAGGCCCTCTCTTCCGGGTTCATCTACTGCCTGGCCCGGAAAGGGATAACCGGTGCAGACACGCAGTTTTCCGAAGACCTGACAGCCTATCTGGCCCGTTGCCGAAAGCCGCATCCGTGCCGATCGCCGTGGGATTCGGCATCAAGGACAAGGCGGATCTGATGTATCTTCAAGGCAAGGCCGATATTGCCGTCATCGGGTCCCAGACTATCCGGATGGTGGAATGCCATGGAATAAACGCCGTCCGGGGTTCATCCAGGGCCTGCTGCCCTGTTTGGACCAGCATGGTAGCGTCAAGGGATGACGTGTGCAGGGATCAGTGACTGTGAAATGTATTCCTGAACCCCCGGGCGGGGATGTCCGCCTCCGGTTCGAGGCGGTGGATCGTAAATTGTCCTCCCAATACGGTCAATTGCAATTTCATTAACAGTGCTTTTCCTTTCTTCTTAAAACTTTTGTTCTTCAGGCGGAGCAATCCCAAGCCGAATGCGATGTATATTGTCCCGGATATCCGGTTGAACCACAGGGCCCTGCTGCGCCCAGCAAACCACTTTCTTCCATACCGGGCGCTCAGGGCATAGATCACCAGGGCAATGAAGGAGTAGAGCATGAACGTTGTCGTTAAAATGACAAACTGAAGGACATAGGGCCTGGACAAATCCATAAATTGGGGAAATAGAGCCGTAAAAAAAAGAATGGCCTTGGGATTGGAAAGGGCGACCAATACCCCCTGAACAAAGGAGATATGCCTGGTCTGGGAATGCGACGTGCAATCAGCGGCCGCTTCGAAACGGATCCGCGGGAACGCCACTGCCGGATGCCCAGATAGATCAGATATACCGCCCCGAAAATCTTGAGGATCGTAAAGAGCAGGACCGAGGTTTTCAATACCGCACCCAGCCCCAGAGCCGCTGCCCCTGAAACCAGAAATAATCCCGTAATATTTCCCAGGGAGGACACCAGGGATAATCCGAATCCATGGGTCAGACTGTTGGTCACAGAGAGCAGAACGGCCGGTCCCGGCTGATGACCGCAACGAGTGCCATGCCGGAAAACAATAACCAGGTGGACAATTCCATACTCAGCTCCTTTCATTCGCCGGGTGTCCCGGCGTCAATACTTTTTTAAACAGCACCTTGCAATCGTTGTCGCTCAGATAGCCTGCCGTGATCGGCCGGCCGTCCGATTTGACCGGGCCCGGTTCGATTGAAAATCCCATTCGTCTTTCTGTAATCAGGATGTACGCCGATGAAATGGATATAGCCCTCATCAGGATAGGTCTGGGAAAGGAATCCGATTAAAAAACCGCACAATTCCGATCAGTTGACGGGAACAAAGGAAGTCGGGCTGAAATGGATGAGCAGAAATTTTGGCACCGAACCACTTAAATCCCTGCCCCCACCAATCCGGGATGAAAGTAACATCGTCATAAATGTTTGAATTCATCCTCCATGGGAATCACCTCTTCATAATTGAGTTCCTTTTTTTCCTTTATCGGGGCCGGGAGAGCATGACGGCCCTGATGGCCAGCGGTTTCATCTGTTTGATAAAGAAACGATCTCCCTGCATCTTTTTCTTCAACGGTGCCTCGAATAAGGGAAACAAGCCGCAGACCGATGACTTCATCTTCATTGCCTGAGCGTTCATCACCTCGGAAGCCGAAGCTGACTCCTCGGCGTTGGCCGCATTCTGCTGGACGACCTTGTCCATCTCAACCACGGCTTTATTGACCTGCTCTATCCCCTGGGCTTGTTCATTGGATGCCGCAGCAATTTCAGAAACCAGTTCACCGACCTTTATCGTCCCTCCGGCCACTTCAGTGAAAGCTTCATTGGTTTTTGTGACCAGTTTTGTCCCGCCTTGAACGGTTTTGACCGTTCCGTCAATGAGCTGCGCCGTATTTTTGGCCGCGTCCGCAGCCCTCAGGGCCAGGCTTCTTACCTCATCGGCAACAACGGCGAATCCGGCACCTGCCTCGCCCGCTCTCGCGGCCTCAACAGCGGCGTTGAGTGCCAAAAGATTGGTCTGAAAAGCAATTTCATCAATGGTTTTGACAATCTTTTGAGTCTCCTCACTGGCCTTGGCTATCTCATTCATTGATCCTGTTAACTCTTTCATGGTGTCGTTGGCTTGAATGACAACCTTGTTGGCATTCTTCATGAGAGTATCCGCCTGTCGGGCGTTGTCCGCATTCTGTTTCGTCATGGAAGACATCTCTTCCAGCGATGAAGAGGTTTCTTCGATGGATGCTGCCTGTTCAGAGGCCCCTTCGGCCAACTGCTGGCTCGACGAAGATATCTGCCCCGAAGCGGAACTCACCTGACCCGCACCATCGTTAAGGTCTTCAATCACCCGATTGATGGGCCGTGCAATGTTTCGCGCCACGAACCACATGAGAATCAATGCTGCCAGAACACACACAGTGCTGATGGCCATCATTTTCCACATATTTTGGACACCGGTGTGCATCTGCATGTCCGCAGTAAAAGTTACCTTTTGTTCGGGATGCTGATTTCACGCTCCAAGGTGTTTTGCTCCTGCCAGCAACCAATGGGATGAAAACCTCAAGTTCTCCTTTTTCGTTGGTCTGAATCTTGGATTTGCCGGACTGCACTTCGGACAGTTCTTTGGAAAAATTTTTATTGACCTCTTTCATATGCATGCCCTGAAGATCCGGCTTGTTGGTGACTGCAGCAAGGGTGCCGTTATGGCTGATAATCATAATCCTGGCCGCACCGTCATAGAGGTCTTTCACATTGTTTGCGATCTCCTGCAAAAAATCCAGCCGTAGATCAATGCCGACAATGCCGTAAAATGTCTCGCCAACTATAATCGGAACAACAAGAGAGGTAATCAGGGTGGGTTTGCCTTGTACCGGATATATATAGGGATCGACGATGCATTCCGTTTTTGTCTTTTTAGGCAGAAAATAATAGTCGCCAGCCCCCTCTTTTTCATAATCCACCAGCGGTTTCATGACGATTTTGCCATCCTCATCTCGGTTCCAGTAGGGAATAAAACGGCCTGTTTCATCATGGCCTTCCGTTCCCTTATACAAATCATCCAGTCCGTCAAGCTCGTCAGGCTCCCAGGCTGTGTAAGTCCCGACAAAATTGGAATTTTTTTGGAGGATGATTTTCAGAGTATTATTGAGTGCATCACGATCGAGTTTCAATTTAGCACGATCATCTTTTATCCCTGAAAAGGTTTCAGCCAACGTACGTGCCACATTCATAGCGCTATCAAGCTGTGTCTGGGCTTGGATGGCCTTTTGACCCGCACTGGCAGCCGCAAGCTGTTTGGCTGCCTGTATTGCCTCCAGGCGCTGGGTGTTTGCAGTGTTTTTCATATTCCATGCCGAAAATGCAATGATGGCAGTCGCTGTGACCAGCAGGCACAATCCCGACCACACAGCTATCTTCATTTGAATGCTTTTGAATTTCATTATTTTCTCCTGTGTAAATACGAGGCGGCTTACCAGAGTCCTAAGCTTTCCGGAATAGGTCAAATGCACGGCTTACAACACAAGCGGGTCTAATTTGCTCCCAGCCCGGAGCATCAATTCCAGCTACATTGTGAAATCCGGGTATATGTACGTGTTAACATCCTGCGGGGATGTATAATTTTTTATATCAACGTTAAACTGATCGGCGATTTTTGTTGAACCATATATGGAATCAAGTCCTTCTCCGACTTTGAAGGCTTTTTTATTTCCTTCCGAACCCAACAGGAACGCCCCCTCGAGCATGGGCTCATACTCTGCCGGAGAAACACCCACACGTTCGCTCATGATTTTAAGGACTTCCCCTCTGTTTTCGGAATCTTTAATGAAATCTGCAATGCGGAACCACACCCGGACAATTTTTTCCCACTCACCGGCATGGGCTTCCAAACTTTCATCGGAAACAAAAAGAACATCATATATAAGGCCAGGGACATCGGCACTGGTAAAACAGCCTTTGATCCGGGGAACTGTTGAGTGCATTTCCAGAACTGGGCTGCCAGGCAACGATGGCATCCGCCTTTTCGCCTTCAGCGCCAGGGGAAGTTTGTCCGTCGGCAGATTAAGGACGGTGACGTCGGCCTCTGTCATTCCATTTTCTCCAGAGCCTTGCGAAGCAGCAGTTGTTCGAGCAATCCGACCTCCAACGCGATGGTCTTGCCTTTTAGAGCTTTGACATTTTCAATTCCCGCCCGGGCTACGACCATATCTGAACCATTGCTGTAATCATTGATCACGACAGCCTTGCCATGCCTACCCGAGGCCCCTGTGACAAGTGCATCGATGTTGGTCATGCAGACCGCGTCCAGTTTTTGCCGGCAAAATCATTCATGGAGGTGACATAATCGTACCAAAAAAACCGGGCATCCACTCCGGCTTCCTTGAACCAGCCTTTCTGAATACCTATTTCCCATGCAACCCAACCGGGCCAGTCACTGTACCCTATCTTCAGGATGGGTTTATCCGCAGCCCCGACACTGCCTATGACAATAAAAAAAAAAATAGTGA
>LQAG01000205.1_pt1 | contig 23112 bp, 33 predicted proteins | sample 1535801 | NCBI WGS metagenome assembly LQAG01 (sample SAMN04331584, study PRJNA305678) | bioreactor metagenome | isolation source: bioreactor_3 inoculated with Wadden Sea sediment 1st replicate of a... | place: Germany:Bremen | reverse complement strand
CGTAAGACCGAACTGCTCACAGAACTTGATCATGATCTTCAGATAAGTCTGTGCAATAGAAACTTGTGGTACCTGCTGCCAGTAACCACTTGGAGTTTTAACAATGGTACCATGCTTGGATATAAACTCTTCAGCTTCCTTCCATCTGGAATATGCTTCACAATAACCAGCAAAGGCTGCCATATCTACCTCGGTTAGAATACCAAGCTCCTCCAGCTGCTTTGCTAGTCGCTTCCATTCCTTCTTTGCATCAGCATCTAGCCAACTCGGACATCTAGGTGCTTTCTTCTCCGGCTTCGGTTCATTATTATTTAGTGGCCGTTTTCCAGGATTGCCTTCCAATGCCTTCATTGCTGTAGGTTTTGGTTTTCGTCCTCGTTGCGCCATGCTGTTCACCTCCCATAAGAAAAAGAGCCCCGAAAGACTCTTTCCCAATTGTTATTTATGAATACCTTTGTAATTCATATTCCCTTTTCTGATTTCAGCTGATTCTTCTTGTCGAGCTTGATCATAATCAGCATGTTTAAGATGTTTTGCAAGCTTCTGTGGGTATGACCTTTCAACGGCTACACCAATTGAAATGTACTTATGTCCTTTGTTTCTGAAGGTTCCTCACTGGAGACCATTTCTTTCTTGTTCCATAAAGCACCTCCTGTTTTTTGGTACTCTATACATCACTCTAAAACGGTATAATTGCAAGTCAATTCTGTACAATACTGCTTATTGTCCACATGACACCCCAATAGTTGTTATTCTTAGAGCGAAATCCTGTGTAAAACGAATAAAGATTTACATCAAAAAAAATCTCCAAAACGCCATTAATACCGAAGTAACAATAAGCTCGTAAGTTGTCTACTTCCTGTTTACTTCGCCTAACGCTTTCATCCATCCTACTTTTGTTGTACAATAGTAGGATAAGAAGGGAGGCAATACCTTGAGAATTAAAAAAATCCATCACATTAGACCAATCCACATTTGACTTATTAACAAAACCGCAGAAGCAAAAAACTTGAAATTCTCACAAGCATTAGATTTCAGAATTAAACGATCGAATGATTTATATGAATTCTATCATAGTATTCAAGACATCTTACTTGATGATAAATACGATGATAAAATGTCCCTCGCATTAATAAGCACAATAGTGAAGAATTTTCAAAGTAGAATTGACTAAAACTTTACAGAGGATTAATAGCCCTTTTTTACAAAATTGAGTTATCTTCTAATATTGCATATCACGATCCTTCGATTGAGGAAGCGGGATCAACCAGCACTCCGTTTCTATTAATCGGATGATCCGGAAAATTTTGCCGATACCTCATCACAATCACATCCGCATACTTCTCATCCAACTCAATCATATAACAGATGCGATCCGTTTGCTCACAGGCAATGAGTGTCGATCCACTGCCACCAAACGGATCGAGAATGATCGAGTTCGACAAGCTCGAGTTGATGATCGGATATGCAACAAGAGCGATCGGTTTCATTGTCGGATGATACTTTGATTTCTTCGGTCGATCAAAGTTCCAGGTCGTCCTCTGCTTTCTATCCGCATAGAACTTATGGCCGGCCGTCGGTTTCCACCCAACCAGTATGGGCTCATGGTTATATTGATAGTCACACCGTCCAAGCACCGGTGAATTCTTTACCCATATACAAGTTTGGTGACAGAAGAATCCACTGTTTATAAAGGCTGTTCTAAAGTTCACCGTTTCCTTATCTGCATGGAATACATAGATCGAACCACCATCATAAAGGTTTTCATACATCCCAAGGTAAGAGTCGAAGAGAAACTGATAGAAGGCATCATCATCCATGTTATCGTTTTGTATCGTTCCTGCTTTTCCCTCATAATTCGCGTTATAAGGCGGATCAGTCACCACGAGATTGGCTTTCTTACCTTCCATCAACTGCTCATATGTTTCCTTCTTCGTACTGTCACCACAGATCAACCGATGCCTACCCAGCTGCCAGATATCGCCCTGTTGCGTGATTGGATTCTCTGGTAATGGTTCATCGAATTCGTCTTCCTTAACACCCTTTGGGTAGACTTCATTAAATAGCTCTTCAATCTCCGGTGGTTCAAAACCGGTGAAAGCTGTATCATAATCAAGCTCCTGCAGATCCTTCAACAACTCGGCGAGGAGATCTTTATTCCACTCTCCTGAAATCTTATTAAGAGCAACATTGAGCGCTTTTTCTTTCGTCTTATCAACGTCTACAATGACACACTCAATCTCGGTTGCTCCAAGCTCTTTTAGAACGGATATCCTCTGGTGACCACCGATGACTGTCAGGTCTTTGTTAACGATGATCGGATCCACATATCCAAACTCATTGATGCTGTTCTTGATCTTTTCAAACTCAGCGTCGCCTGATGTCAACTTCTTTCTCGGATTGTAATCTGCCGGTATCAGATCACTGATTCTCAACTTCTTGAATTCCATCTTCTTCCCTCCCATAGCGATGTTTTACATAACAGCTATGACTACAATACTTACGATTCCTGTTTCCATAGACGCAGAACTCTTCACCACAATATTCACAGATGTAATGGTAAATGGATGTGATGCTTTTATTCCGCTTCTCCTGATGCGCATTCCACCATTTTGTACGACAGCTGTCTGAGCAAAAGCGTTTTGCTCTGCCTCTTGTCATTTGCTTTAAAGGTTTCTTGCACTGCGCACACAGTATATTCCGATTTACTTTCTCCTGTATATTCAGTGCTGCTACAACACCGTCACCATCAAGACCATTCCTTCGGCAAAACCCTCTAACGCTATCTCTTGTCAAACCGAGAATTGATGCGATGGCCTTATAGCCTTTTCCTTCAAGCCGTAATTCACGTATTCTTTTTCTGTCATCGTCAGTCATGTCTCCAACTCCTAAAAATACACAATAAAAAAACAACCACAATCACTTGCAGTTGCTTGGTTTGTACTTTCTATTTTGCGATTTTGCACTACCCCCTTACGTAATTTCGCGAAAATTCACGTTTGAGGGGCAGCGGTCTTCTAAGGCTTTGATTTTAGGGATTTCTAGGCCCCTACCCCGGGGTTTAATACGAATATTCTTGATACCGCTCTTCAGTCATCGTCTTCCTGTCATGGCATTTCTTGCATAGCGGTTGCCAGTTACTCTCATCCCAGAACAGAGCCTGATCACCTCGATGCGGAATAAGATGATCGACAACTGTCGCTTCAACAATTTTTCCTTTTTCATAGCACCGAACACAGAATGGATTGATCTTCAAAAATCTTGCTCTCGCTTTTTGCCATTTAGAACCATAACCACGTTGACTGGAACTAGCTCTGTCTTTATTGGTACTTCGATGATTCTCACAATACTTGTCATGGGTCAGGTTTGGACACCCTGGATATTTACAGGGTTTCATTGGTTTGTAGGGCATAAATCTCATTCCTTTTGACACATACACTTTCACAGATTCTCTATACACACTTCCATGCTATTATTATTACACACATCAACCGAACATTTCGAACAAGTTTCAGAAACGTGAAAAGGACCTCTTTCGAGATCCTGTGATACGCCAATATGATTATTTATAAGGGTAATGTCTTAACTCATAAGCGTTACAGTTTGGAGGGGTGACTAGCTACGTAATGCAACTCATATAAAGAATTTCACTGTCTATATCAGTTGAAGACAATTTCTTGATAATGCTATAGTATCACACTTCGTCAGGAAAAAAGACAACATTCAATTTGTAGGGCCATATTACCTTGACTATTACAGTCATAAAGATGCTTATGGAAATTCAGATAGCAACATTATGTAGATAAATCACCTACTTGCAGTTTGGTTGCAGTTTTGCTATAATATGGGTAGGAAGGAGTTGATATAATGATTACCGAATTGGAAAAAAATACATTCAACTGAAAAAAGCGAAGCTTTAGCTCATTTAATTGCGGACTCTCCAGATAGAGATTTTTATTATCAAAATGTTTGCTGAATATATGAAAAAAAATTGCTCCGATGAAGATAAATAGTTTTTTAGAACCACTTTCTCAAAAAAATATGGAGCAAAATTTAACTCATGTGCTTCAATATATATTAGATGTCGCAGAAACCGAATCTGGAACAACCTATACCACAGGCGATTTATCGAAATATTTCGGAGTTTCGATTACTTCTATCAATAATTGGATCAATGGAGGCAGGTTCATTGGTGTTACCCGCTCCACTCCGGGAAAACAGGCACGTATATCAGAAGATACCATGTGGAGAGCAAGCAACGGCAAAATGATTCCAATAAAAGCTATCATAGAAAAATGGAATCTGGATTATAGCCATAAGATGGAAATAAGTGGAGCAGATGAAAAAGCTGCCATAATTGAAGAAATTAAATTCTTCGAAGATAAATACGGCCTTTATGGAGAATTCATCAAGAAAGAGCACTATACCGACTTGGAACTAAAAGATAAAAAAGAGTGGGAATACTGGCTAAAGAGGGCTACCGAATGAAAAATCAACCGCCCTCAAACCTCACTTTACTAGAAGCAGAATTTAATGACATCATCCAGTTCACGCAAGAAACGGACCAATCTGGTAGACAATCCTCTATGCTCGCCCAAAGAAAAACTTTTCGATTTGTCGATGGTTCTTCATTATCCATCACAGAAATCATAAAAAAGGATAAAATAGACTTCTATCACTATGATTGGAGCAAAGATAATAAGATTCTATTGAAGATACATAGTGAGCCACATGATGATCCAAATTACCAAACAGAAACAGAGCCTTATCATATTCATACCAAGGGTTTGTTGGATGATGAACGTATCTCTAATCCTACTCTACAAGATTTATATAGTGTGTTACAGTTAATCCGACTCTTTATTATGGTTCAGAAAAATTACACGTAGTATTCTCTCCCCATTTGGAATAAATGGGGATTTTCGTTTTATCTGTAATATTTACCGTATATGAATATTTAGCTACCATACTTCTCAAAAGGTAATGCGCTTTAACTTTCTCAATCACATAACCGAAACTTTCAATTTTGGTAGCAAATCTTAAATATAAAAGGCACCCACCGACAAAGGCAGGTGCTCTATGCATTCTTTCACACTTACATTGTTGCACACATCGACCGAACATTTCGAACAAGTTTCATTGATTTCTTAGAAATCGATTATGCTCCATCCGAACACTATCTCCGGTTAGGCTAGAACTCATACTCGCAGCCACTTGATCCCATGGAAGCCCATTCACATATCTCAGCGTCAGTATCATCCTCGTCCTGGCATCCTCCACCGTATCAATATACCGATTCAGCCGATTCAACTCATAAAAACACTTCTTCAAGTTCAAGTCCAACAGACACTTCAGATCTGCCAGCTCTGCCACATACTTCCCAATCTTGTCATTGATCCCCGGTGCATGCGGCATGCCAGTGATCCTGGCAGTACAGCCGGTGGCTAATCCTTCAAGTTCTTCTATTCGCCTTTGTATCTCTTCAATCTCACGATTTAGAAAGTACAGCTGAGACAATTCTGATTTTGTCATCGCCACCACCTCCCGTATCTTGTTCAAGTTCTTCCTCTATCCTTAACAGCGCATATCCATGGTGCTGAATCACTTCTAAGAAAGTCATGTTGAGTTTATTTGCTATCTCTTCCCATGTTTTGAACTCAATATATCTTTGTGTCAAGATGAAGCGATACACTTCTATTGTCAACTTTTCTATCACTGTTTGTAGCTCCTGTTTGAGTTCTACAAGAACATCAATCAAATGATCAATCTCATGTTCCAGATCAATGATATCAACCACTGAACACTCCATCAGACTTCTTCTTGATGTCCCGCTATATGACCTAGCTGTCAAAGACGACGTTGCTCTTTGTGACCTGTCTTTTAGATATGTCAGCTCTTTCAATTTACAGTTGATTTTGTAGTCTAGCCGAAAGGCTCTGGACATATATTGTTTTGCTCTCATCCCTTATCCTCCTTTATAATCTCTTCGAGTCTTGCTCGCACTGCATCAACAAGTGCATCTTGTGATGCCACTTTACTCCCCAGCACTTGCATGACACGTTCATCAATCGTGTCTTTCGTGATCAGATGATGGATCACGACGGTCTGTTTCTGGCCTTGTCTCCACAGTCTGGCATTGGCTTGCTGATAAAGCTCAAGACTCCATGTTGGACTGAACCATACAATTGTTGATCCACCATGTTGCAGGTTCAGGCCATGCCCCGTTGAAGCTGGATGGCAAAGTGCCGCCTCGATCTTCCCTGCATTCCAGTTTTGAATATCTTCAGAAGTATTGATTTCACCCACATGGAAGCGCTCCTTGATACGCTCCTTTTCATGTTGATATCCATAAAACACCAATACCGGTTTTTGGTTTGCGGCTTCAATCAAATCCTCCAGTGCATTCAGTTTTTCGTCATGGATGCGTTGCACATCCTTGAATTCGTCATAAACCGAACCACCGGCTATTTGCAACAGCTTATTAGCCAGTACTGCAGCATTAGCTGCATCGACATCACTATCCTGAAAGGGCAACAACAAGTCCCTTTCCAATTTCCTATATAGTTCCATTTCCTTATCCTCCATCCTTACTTCCACATGATTAACAATCAGTTCAGGCATACTCAAATATTCAAGGGCCTTCATGCTGATACAAATGTCTGAATCTTATCGTATATTTTCTCCTCGGCATCCTCATTGATCTGATAATCCGCCGGAATACCACCATTGATGTACTTGCCAGGATGAAAATACCGACTACGATATCCACTGAAGGTTCTTCCTAGTCGTTCACCGCAATCCAAGAGATAAATCTGACTCCAGATATCCAACAGTCCGTTCGGTGCCGGTGTTCCAGTCAAGCCCACCATCCGTCTGACCTTATGCCTGACTTTCTTCAATGCTTTAAAACGTTTTGCCGACGGTGACTTAAAACTCGACAGTTCATCGATAATCACCATGTCAAACTTCCATTCACCTTGCTTCATCAACCATTCCACATTTTCCCGGTTGATCACATAGATATCCGCCTTTCTGTAAAGGGCCATCTTTCGCTCTTGCACCGAACCTAGAACCTTTGACATGACCAGCCCATTCAAATGCTTCCACTTCTCAAGCTCATGACTCCATGTATCTCTAGCCACGCGAAGAGGAGCAATCACAAGGATTCTAGTCACCTCAAAATAATCAAAAAACAACTCCCAAACCGCCGTCAACGAAATGACGGTTTTACCAAGCCCTGGTTCAAGAAACAAACCAGCTGCTCGATGGTTAATAATGAAGTCTGTGGAGTAGTTTTGATAATCATGAGGTACATATTCGCATGATTTCATCGAGCATCCCTCCAATCTTTCTTGGATCATCCAAGCAATACACCAAAAAGCCTAATGATTCCAATTGCATTTTTCTCTTTATCTGTAAAGGTCGCATCTTCTTTCCAGGTGCTTTCACTTCTACAAAAGCAATAACACTATCTGGTAATAAAACCAACCGGTCAGGCACTCCATTCATTCCAGGAGAGACAAACTTTAAAGCTTGACCGCCTTTCTTCTTGACTGCCTTCACTAACATATGCTCTATATCTTTTTCTGTCATCCACTTTTCACCTCTTATTCTGTTCGTTTTTTAGCTCATTTTTGCCTGTTCCTATCGCTGTTCTTTTGTGTATCAAATCCTTACGCGCGTATATGTGTACATACATGTGCGCTTTTCTATACTATTAATATATATATTCCTATATATTAGATTTAGTAACATAAGAACATATAGGCTGAGAACCTTATGTTTACTGGGTTTTTTGATGTTCCTTTTCTTGTTCCTGTCTGCATTTTGTGAAACAAGGTAACAATCCATATGTTCCTGGGATTTCGAGCCAGTTCCTGAGATTCTACAAGAATAGACATCGATATTAATCCCTCACATAGGTCAACTGTGGTCCGTAATTGGGACGTCTCATCTTCCCTGATTTGTTGCCGCCATAGCGCTTCCAACCTCCGATTTTCACCAGGATCCCTTGGATTTCAAATGAATCTCTACGGCTGATGTCTTCCTTCTTCTTGCCAAAACACTCACACCAGATTTCCTGTAAGCACACCTTGGTTCTCCTTTCAGTGCCCTGTAGCGTACTCTCTCCAAACTCGAAATCGCCGGCAAGGAAATTACGTCTTTCAAAGATATCCATATCATCCCATTGCTGCGGCAACAGAGTGTCCAGATACTCTCTGACCAAACCTTCCCGGTCGTCTTCTTCCATGGCTTCCTGCTGACGCTGGTATGCCATTACGGCGGACTCACCTTTCAACATCAGTGGTTCTCCTACTTTGTAGATATGAATGGCCTCTGCCCAGATCTGATCAATTACCTCCTGATTCATATCCTCCCAGATGCTCTTTTTTCCCATACTCACTTGAACCGGCCAGAACCGTCTGTTGCCTGTGATGTCTCTTAAGAAACCTTTCTCAGCATTGGTTGTACCTACCACAATGCATTGTCTTGGGTGGTTTTCGACGTGGACACCGTAACTCTGTCTGAATTTATCATCCCTCCTCGTGATAAACGATTTCACTGTTTCCACATCCATTTTCCTAAGTCCAGCCAGCTCACCCAGCTCCAAGATCCAATAGCCTTGCAGCTTTTCTGCTCCAGCTTTATCTCGCATATCAGAAACCGTCAGACTATCAGAAAACCATTTCCCGGCAAGTTTCTCAAAGAAAGAGGATTTCCCGATCCCTGCTCACCATTGAGAATCAAGACATAATCAAACTTGATACCCGGTTCATAGATTCTTGCAACGGCAGCAACCAATGTCTTTCTAATGACATCTCGCGAGTAGATACTATCCTCCGCACCAAAATAATCGATGAGAAGTCGATCGACTCTTGTCTTGCCATCCCAAGGACCAATAACCTTAAAGTAATTCTTGATCGGATGAAAAGCCCTTTCAGACGTCCCTGCCAGCAAAGCATCTTTGAACTTTCCTGGTGCCCAGATGTTGTACTTTTTATCGAGGTACACTTTAGCACAGGACAGGTCCGTATCATTCCATCCCGGCTTCACTTGCTTCCATGGAAGCGCTCCATTAACATCGATGGTATGTGACAGTTCATTGTAGGCAATCGCCTGGAACAGTTCATCATGACGAATGATTTCGGTGATATTGCTCAGCGTATCCTTCACCGTTCCATTTTTATTAAGATCTAGCCCCAGCACCCATTCATCTGCTTTGTCAGAATCATCATCTTCTAAAACTCATCTTCAAGTTCATCTTCTCTCTCCTTGGCCAGTTGCTTTTTCACGTTGATGTCATTGGCTGCAAAATCCATCATGGCTTGCATCGATGGTAACTGCTTCTTCCCATCAACTTCTTCGTCGAGTTCAGCAAACCGATGGATGCGCACCAGGTCAAACGCATTGTACAGGTGACCGCACGCCGGATCCGTCGCATGATGCGAATAGGCGAAGACATCATTGTAATTGATGACACCGGCAGCAGAGTCGGCCGGAATGTAATCAAACCTTTCCGGCATCACACTCGGTTCATAGACATCGTTTAAGAATTTCTTGATCGCCTCACTGATGTTGTACGTCCTGCAAAAAGCTCCAATAATGCCTCGCTTCTCAAGTGGATTTTCCTGCTTTTGTCTCGTTCGTTCCATCATCTTGGTTTGCCTGGACGACACTGGCCAGGATGATATATCTTTCCAATCCTTATATTTCGATAGGACCATTGAAGCATCGAGTATGTCACCCTCAAGAACTTTGAAAAAGAACTCTCCGTCTGATGACGTACTCGGCCAATACATTAACCGATTGGGTTCATAGGTTGTATCATCAAACATTTCAATCCCAATCCCCTCTGCCACCTTCCTGGAAATTGCTTGATAGTTATCCGGTGACACCGGACCCGTAAGAGGTATGATCAGCCTTAAACGAGGTTTCTCAGGTGTATGCTTATGAGTAGAATAAATACAGCAGGAGAAACCGTGGAGCATTTCTATATCACGAACCAATTCATCAGCATCAACCGCATAATCCATATCTAATGTCAGCATGGACCGTGAGATGACATGATCCTTTCTTCTCCTTCCACCTTTCAGTTCTCCTGCCACAAATCCGCCAATGTCTTTGATCGCATCTTGTTGGTGCTTCCTCATTTTCTTGTACTCAGCTTGTGTTTCACTGGTTACCTTGGTATGGGAGAGTTCATTACAAAATGACTCCCACGTCGTTTTCTTTGGCTTCCAGATTTTATCTTTTCGGCTGTTACCTGTTGATATGACGTATTCCATAAATGCCTCCTAATCTTTCTGATAAAACTCACATGCGTAGCCATCTGCCGCTAATGGCAGACCTTTTGCCCACTTCGGTGCCTGGCTCATCATGCTGCATATTTCTTCAACGCTCCACTGCCCATGAGACACCTCGCAGATCACCTCATCATGTACATGGCCTACAATGACTATGCCTGCTTCATCAAGCCTTAACATGGACTCAGCAAGTAAGTCCCTGGCGATGGCTTGGGTGATGTTCTCCACCAACCGTCCACCAAAGGTCTCCATGCGCTCCCATTTCTTGGTGGCACCGATGCCTTCATAGGTAAGGCCGTCTCTGCCAAACTTATTCTGCATTATCCTCGGTTTCACGTAGACCAGGTTCCGACCCGAGGGTAAGGTGACAAAGAGCATGCCACTCTTGTAAGCGAAATCAACTCCATGGGTTTGGATCCTAGTCTTATCCTTGACTGCTGTGATAGCGGCCTTATCCACTTCCCACCAGAAGTTCACTATGCGGGGATTAGACTTACGCCAGCTATCGATCAGCCCTGAAGTTCATGTTCTTCCACACCCATATCCAGTGCTCCCATAGACTTCAGCGCTCCTACACCCCCGGAATAACCACACGCCAGCTCCGATATTTTACCTTTCTGTCTCAGCGGACTACCCTTGGTTATTTCATTCATCGGTACGTGGAACATCTTGCTCGCTGCTGCCTCATAGATCTTGCCGTGACTGGCAAAGACCTCAAGCCGCCAGTTTTCACCTGCCAGCCAAGACAGAACACGAGCTTCTATGGCTGAAAAGTCAGCTACGATGAAACGATGGCCTTCTTTAGGTACAAAGGCGGTCCTGATCAGTTCTGATAGGACACCAGGTGTGTTGCCAAAGAGCAGCTCGATGTCATCGAAGCGTCCTTCCTTTACCAGACTTCTTGCCAGTTTGAGGTCCGGCAAATGGTTCTGGGGTAGATTTTGGATTTGCACGAGACGTCCACTCCAGCGACCAGTTCGATTAGCACCGTAAAACTGCAGAAGCCCATGAACTCTGCCATCTATGCATACCGCCCTATCAATGGCCTCGTACTTTCTGACGCTGGTCTTTGCCATCTTGAGCCGAAGTCTTAAGGCTTCTTCCACTTCGCCATCCGTCTGCTCCACCAGTTCTTGTACATTCTTCTTGGATAGGCTTTCCACTTCGACACCCCGTTCTGCCAACCAATCTTTCAACTGAGCAACTGAGTTCGGATTCTCAAGTCCTGTCAACTCATATGCTCTTTCTGTTGCAGCAACGGTGAACTGTCGATCACAAGAGATGGCCTGCATTACAAAGTCCATATCAGCACCAATGCCTTTATCATTGATGCGCTGATCTAGTTCATAAAGGGCCTGCTCCACATCAGGTATGGGATAGTCAGCAAGCTTCCTTCTGATTGCCAACTCCACTTCAACGTCACGGATGTTATATGCCTTGAACTCTTCCCATTTATCCGGAGCATCGGTTGGCATGTTCCTTGTGCGGCCACCATTGGCTGCAGTAGGTTTACAGGGAACGCAGAAATATCTTATTAAGACTTTTCCTTCAGTCATTTTTGCGCATCCAATTTCAGCACCTTGGCCACGCCTTCTAGGTGGAGAGGAAGTCCAAGCATCGCTGCCTGAACCTCACTACACCGCCATGAAGATGGGGATAAGTAGATTTCTTTTCGATGCTTCCTACTTAAATATTTCATGAGAGCGACTCGTTCGAAGTTGGCATTAAAAGCCGTCTTTATAATGTCTTCACTAAGAATTGCATAGGTAATTTCCTCTGGTATTTCTTCGCCACTGGCTAGATCAATAAGCTCCACTGGCCCTTCATCAACACTGTAAGCAAAGAGCAGGATGTCAAAATTCGGACTATCCGTATAGCGGTAAACACCACATTTTCTAAGATCTATATCAGAAAATGTCTCTAAATCCAACGAAAGTATCTTCATGACAACCACCAGAAAGTTCTTCCTGTCTTTATTTTTGAAATGATTTGCTGACTGATTTCCATATCTCTTGAGATATCAACTCCTCTTTCACCTTTATTAAGTCTTGTTCTTATTTCTTTCACTTCATCTATACCTACCTTTCTCCACCTTTTGCCTTGCCTATATACATCTAGAATATTGTCTGTTCTAGTACCAAATCTAAGATTCGAGAGCTTGTTATCCTTCGGATTTCCATTATTGTGTAGAATTTCCATGCCTTCAGATGTTGGTCCCATAAAGGCTAGTGCTACAAGTTGATGGACAGGTGATCCATTTTCTCCACGACCAAGTACAACCGATTCATGCCCTGCTGTACAGTACTTTCCGGGTTTCAATATTCGCCCTGGAACTCTCCTCTGAAATTCAGTTCCGGATCTAGACCTGCCACGAACTAAACGTGGCAGACTTTTAACTAGACCGGTGTTACTTACCTGATATTTCCCTTCATATCCTGGGATATCTTTCCACACAATATCTTCTAGGCTAAAAAATCATCGTCATCTTCAATCTCGAAATCGTCTTCTGCTCTGCTTCGACCACCAAGCGGTTCACCATCTTGTAACTTCTGGATATTGCCGAGTCCTGCAGCAATGCCACGATTTCCATTGACGTTAAAGGCATACATGTTAATGCTGACTTTTCCATAGCACCCACTATAAACCTCACTCCTATCCAGGATCGGTTGGATCTTGCCATCGACGACCTGTGGCTGTGTTGTTGAATTTGCATTGATGAAGTAACAGCCTTCATAGTTAGGATCATCTGGTCTGTCGATATCTCCATCCCTAAGCGGTGTCTTAAGGTTGGCAGGAATCTTTCCACCAAACTTGACTGAACCTTCCTGTTTAGCTTCTTCAATGGCCTTCGTAATTGCTTCAACAGTCTTCTTGTCACTCTTTGGAATGATCAGCGAAACGCTGTACTTAGGCTCACTGCCATTGATGCTTTTGGCTCCCATACATTGACAAAACTGAATCTTCCGGGTACTACTACTTTTGTATTTTTACTCATGTTTGTTCCTCCATTTCTTTGTTATGCTTCAACATTAAACTCTGCTTGCACCGGCTCAATCGCAGGCCTTTTATCCGTTTCCACCACCAGCGTCAATTTACCCGTTGGTTTTTCAACCATGCCCCCCCAGGATCTCCCTAAAGCCCTTCTTGCTCATTAGCTTTTCCATCTCAGTGATACTGATCAGGCTTTTCTTATAGATATCGTTATAGCCAGCAGCCTTAGCTGCTTTTGCAACTGCATCCTCATCGGTGTACTTTCTTCGCGTCCTGCCTTCTACCAGCTTATAGCCGTCCCAATGCATACCTTCATTGATGGCAAGTGCTGTAGCATAAGCGTAGATATCAGACGCCCATCTGGACAATTCAGCTGATAAACCTATGATTTCAGCTATTTCATAATCACTAAGCAGTGCCGGATCACTGAACTCATACTTTAGTAACTCAAGGTTTTTCATCGCTCTTGCACGACACTGATTTTTCGCCTTGCAGAACCGGCAGTGATCACCTGCACAGAACTCTCCTTGACCAGCATCTGCCATCTGCGCCTTCGGCTTTAGTTCATTTTTAGCCCAGGCTTTCAGGTCATCCACAGACATCTGATAAGTCGAAAAGTTATCCACTCTCGGCTGTACAATGGTCATGGAAACGGTATCTATGTCATACAGCACCTCGAACATCGACAGCGCTCCTAGAGCATAAAGCATCATCTGGGGATTTCTCTCCGCTGATACGACAACACCTTTTCCATACTTCAGATCCACAACATGGAGCGTGCCGGTCCCTACAACGACGAGGTCACCTGTCCCAAAACCATCAGGTACATAGTCGCTGAAATCCACCTTCTGCTCGATCAGTATCTGCAGATCCTGCCACTCCTCTTTGGCCTTCTCAATGAGCCCCAGACAGTACTCCACATATAGATCCGTCATTTCATCCATCTCATCAGAATGATAGGTACTGTTCGGTAATTTCGACCGCATCTTTATCGCCTTCTTCAACTTGTGCTCCGCCAGGTCATGAGCCGCCGTACCTTCTTCTGCAAAGCTGCTCGTTGTGTCCTCAAAGTGCTCCTCTAGCCTTGCTGAGGGGCTGCACTTCATCCACCTATGAGCGCCTGAGGCCGACAGTAGCGCATGGGCATGATGTGAGCCACTCATTTCAGTTCACCTACTTCTTCAAGCACCTTGCTGTAATGCTTCGGATCAAGTTCTGTAAGCTTGTTGGCACCGTATTTAACGATGATCGCTTTGACCTTTTCCCGATGACCTTCACGGTTCTTATCAGCAAGTACCGCTCTGACTTCTTCAAGAGTTAGTTGTTTTTCATCAAGTGCTTCTTCTTTAGCCCTGCCTGTCGTTTTTAATTTCTTCGTTTCCTTCTCTGGTACTACTGAAGCTTTACTTTCACACATCGTTTCATTCGATTCTACTGCCTGAACCAGTGTTTCAATACTTCCAGCAAGTGCCCTCAGGTCACTGATAACATCCAGCGCGAGTTTGGTATTACTCATCATTTGCATCTCCTTTCTCATTTGAATACATAGACTTCTCTTCCTTATCAAGTTCAATCAATCGATTGGCTAGTCGCTTTGATACAATACTGATAGCTGTTAGAACACCGACCATCTCATCTTGAATCTCTTTACTTGCGTTCATCTGATTGCCTCCTTTCTTACGGGTCATTTTCTGGTTACCTCCTTTCACTTATTAACCCCTTCACTTATTAGCCAACGGGAAAGGGGGTTTGGTAACCAAGAATTTAAAAAAACTTTCTGAGTTTGTTTAAAATCTTGTTTTTTCGTTTCATTAATTGCCACATGAGAGACATGCTCTTTCTTTGCTACTTCCCTGACTGTCATCTCCTTATAGAAAAGATCATAGATGAGCTCCTGCTCCTGTCGATTTAACTGCTTCATCGCTTCCTGAAGGATCATAAGCATGGCATTATCGACAACAACATCTTCTAAAATCTCTTCATCAACAAAGACTTGTCCGTCATCCAACAAACGCTGAATAGAGTCTTCTTTACTCGGTTTGTACCCGAGAAATACACCGGTATCGGGATCCATAATGCTGCGGCCAACCTTGATATCTTGTTCCCAATATCTCTCGCGACGCTTCATTCTGTAGTACTCCTTATAAATCTCATCTGACACAGGTACTGACATTTTTCCAACTCTAATTTCTTTACTCATAATCTCGACTCCTTTGGATTTGGTTTGATATCCGCGGGGCCGTTGATTATCCGAAAGACAAAAAGACGGCAGTGGAACACCTTATTGAGGTATTTCGCACTGCCGTCTAGCGGTCTCGCGGATTATCATATTTAGTTTATCTATGCGGCTGGGTCTTTTCGGTTAATCACTTCCATTTTCCCATCCGGATTGACTTTTATCAGGGTAATGCAATCTTTGATTTTGATGTTGATTTCTAGTGTGTCTGCAGCATCATCGATGCGACATACCAATCGCCCATCAAGATTTCTAATTTCACTCATCTATGTATTTCATTCCTTTCGAACAGTTTATTACAATTATTGATTTTTCTTTTTTGGACATTAAAAACAAAAAAAGGGCCAGATAACTAATAGAAATATATTAGCTATCTGGCCCTTAAGGTAACTCTGATTTTCATATGGTTCCTTGTCGTCTCAGTAAAGCGAAATCCTTTATTTTGTTTCATATAATGCCGGAATACAGGTGCCTGTTTCCATGTCCAATATCCAATCTTTAATTGGCGTCTGCTTTTCCTTCCCTTGCATATGGGTTACCCTTTGGGTTGCGTAATCGACTCTCCACAATCGCTTACATCCACCGCTGCACTTATGAAAGAATACTCCTTTTTGTTTGGAATTCCTCTCTGTGTTCACAAGTGTTGTCGCGCACATCGGACATTTTACGTTGATAATTGTTGATTTGTCTTGCATACAGATACCTCCTCACAAATATATTTCCCTGTCTGGTTGAACTTCTACTTTTCCATTACTCACAAAGCATTGGTTTATCGCCTTGCCTTCCGCTGCAATATTGAATGATTTATTATTACGATGACGACAAGTCACTTTAATTTTTGGCATGATATTCCTCCTTAAGCACATTTTTACATTATTATATGATTCATTATTCATTATTCATTTTTCAGGTGGCGTCCGGTGGTATAAAATAATTATACCGAACACTTGTTCCCTGTCAATCCATTTTTGTGTATTTGTTATTATCAGCACTCTATAAATACTGCTGCTAATTTATGTGTAAAAAAGATTGAAATGCACTACTTACTTCCGGCTTCCAGCAAATAAGCATTCGTACATCAATCTCTTCTTCATTACGTCGTTATAATTCCATATTCAATAAATGAATAATAATTTCCTACGATCTGGAATCACCAACACAAATATACTCTCCCGGCACATAATCACACAACCAGACACCATTGGCAGAAAGGTAGAATTTGAAACCATCCTCATACATCGACTTGGTATCGATACGCAGAATAACTGGGATACCTCTCCTCGATCCGACAGCAGTCGCAGTCTTTATATCCTTGCTCAAATGTACATACTGCCTATCTCCACTGACCAGACCTTCCTGAAATATCGAATCCACAAAACTTTCAACAGTGCCATGATACAAGACATCCGGTGGCTTCACTTCTTCCAGTTCCAGGTCCACATGGATGGAATGCCCTTGATTGGCACGAATCCTGGTATGGGAATCATCAAATGAGTATCTTTGCTTACGATCCGTTTCAACAATGGTTTTGAGAATATCTCTGTCTATCATCTTTCCATAATTTTGCATCGCCTTGATCAGCTCATCCACTTCACACCAACCATGTCGGTCCAAACGAATACCGATTACTTCAGGTTTATGCCTTAAGACCATAGCTAGGAATTTACTTAAGGATTTGTACTTTTCCATTTATATCACCACTTGATTTTAGCTGCTTCATTTCTTCAAATTGCCAAATAATATAGGACTTGCCTGACCCGTCCCAATCCTTGTTCACATGGTCAGGCTGCCTACAACCATCATCATAGGATCAACAACGCTACCGCGTATCCGATAAAAGACAACAACGTGTTGGTCAACAGCAGTTGCGTATAGAACCGTTTCGCTCGAACGTCTTTAACAAAAAGCGGAATGATAAACGGCGGCGGTAACAGCAGGAAACCGACCATCCCTGCATAGAACAAAGGTTCCAAGTCTGGATCGATCCATTGGAACACATGTATGCTTATGGCCACGGCAAGACCCACTCCTATCCATCGGAGCATACTATAGACGACTGTTTCCTTTATTGACAAATCACTGAATTGAAGATTGAATCCGATGTAGAGAAGAATCAACGGCCCAACCACCGGTGTCAATAGGCCGATCATCTTGAACAAAACGATACCGACCGTTGTTCCACCTAAAACCTGTACTATTCCGAGGGCATTGATGGCAATACCCATCGAGATGCCAACCACCGTCGGTGTCGAAACAAATTCCTTCACGATGGTCATCCACTTGATCCTGTCACCTGGCATACGATTGAGATTGGGGGCATAGAAGAACCAAATGAACAGTTCATGGCCAAGTGCCACCGGCATAACCAACGGCAGAACGGCTTCGCCCCAAATGGCCGCCAGCAAACCAACGCCCATCATGCCGAACTCGAAGCCAGTCATAAAGGCACCGCTCTTATCATATGGCATGATCTTTCTCAACCATTTCGCTCCTAGTGTACCATACAGATACAGCAATAGACATATGGCAAACATGGCCAGGGCAATCAACCATGTGGTCACACTAAGCTCCGTATGGCTGAAGGAAGAAAAGAGCACTAAGGGTAGAATCAATTTAACAATAATACGTTTAAACCCTTCAATCTCTTCTCTTTTTAAGATATCCATATATCTAATCATGGCACCTAACAGAATGATGCCTATCAGTGGCAATAATGTTGTGAGCAGTGCTTGCATGATCCTCTTCCCGCATCCAATTCTCCGCTTTATGAGGGGATTGGATTTTCCTTTCTCCAACGATTGCTAGGGTTATTGTGAATGATCCTGAGTGAATGCGTATGTCGTACCTGCGCTCTCTTTGGCCGTATACATTGATCTATCCGCCAGGTCATATAATTCATCGATCGACTGAGCATCTGAAGGGAATATGCTGATTCCTATGCTGATTTCGATTTGTATGGAAAGGTCTCCAATCGTCAACGGTATTTCCAGGGCGTTGATGATTCTCCTGACCAGCATCCTTGTTTCATACATCCTGGATTCCCGCCAACTCATAACGAGGTTGGCGGAATCCAGGATCAATGTCAATACTCCGGAAATCTTCTCTTGTAAAGAGTGCTATACTGGAATATAGAATCGTATCTGAGAAGAGCACTTGCTTCTTTCTCTCTTCTGTTACCGCAACGATTCCTCCCACGTCAATCTGACCATTCACCAATTTCTCATATTCATTTTCCCAAGAATCCATAGTACATTCCAAATCATAATTGCCTTTTGAAAAAATCACTGAGGTGAGATATGGATCGAATCCTAATATGTCACCTTCCAAAGAATATGTATGGGGCAGATACTCTCCAACCTCATACTTGATCTTTGTTGGTTCAGTCGTTTGGTCAGAAAAAGCTGAAGCAGTCTGACTATCCTCAAACAATTCCAATTCAGATAACAACATGTACGACATGATTGATGCAGCAATCAACATCAGAATAATGGGGATTTTATACCTTAAAATCAGTTTTATATAATGCATTTTCGTGTCCTCTTAATTCTTTGTAATAGCGACCGAGTCTATGCCCTGCCATACTGATCATTCAGCCTCACAATATCATCTTCTTCTAGATAACTGCCCATTTGGACTTCAATGATTTCCAGATCGATTTTACCAGGATTCTCCAATCGGTGTTTTTGACCGGCCTTGAAGAAAATACTTTCTCCTGCTGGTACCATATGGGGAACATCATCGACAGTGACTTTTGCCATACCCCTGACGACGATCCAGTGTTCGCTGCGATGATGATGGTATTGATAGCTCAACTGATTGCCCGGATTGACTTTAATCCGTTTAATTTTAAAAGCTCCGTCTTCTTCTTCCAGGATCTTATAATTCCCCCAGGGGCGGTAATCCCTGATATGATAATCACTGCGCTGATCCTTGCGTTCTTTCAAAATATCCACAATATCCTTGACTTTTTGGGATTCATCCTTCTTGCAGATCAGCAGCGCATCCCGATTATCGATGACGATCATATCCTCAACGCCAACGGCGGTGATGATCTTTCCCTTTTCTGAATGGATCAGGTTATTCTTCGAATCGATCAGAATATTATCTTCAGCAACAATATTGCCGTTCTCATCCTTATCGAAGACGTCATAAACCGAGTCAAAACTGCCCAGATCATTCCAGCCGATATCAGCCGGTACCACAGCGACTTTTGAGCTTTTTTCCAGTATGCCGTAATCGATGGAAATGCCTTGTTCTATCTTATCAAAAGCCTCCTCCATATCGCCGCTTGACTCAAAAGCCCTGAGAATATCCGGTGCATACCGTCGCATCTCTTCCGTAAACAGCTCCGTATTGAACATGAATATACCGGCGTTCCAGAAATATCCTTTTTCAATATATTCTTGCGCTTTTTCCTGTGTCGGCTTTTCCTTGAAGGATTCCACCACATAGCCATTCAGCTTTGCAGTCGAAGGACTGATATAGCCATAGCCCGTCACCGGATTGGTAGCCTCAATACCGAAGGTAATGATACTCTCCTTTGCGAGGGCTTCCGATAGCTGAATGATCTTTGCAAAAACCTCCGGTTCGGCTATCATGTGATCCGACGGGAAAACAACAACGTTGTCCTCACCTGACTTCACAATCCGATCAACACCTGCATAGATTGCGGGCAATGTATTCTTGCCAACCGGTTCAACCAGAATGTTGTCTTCAGGATAATCATAGCCAAGTTCCTTGACAGATCCCATAACCAGGAACTTGTAATCCCTGTTCGTAACAACCAATATATCGTTGACATCACAAACCAACAGACTTCTTAGAAACGTCTGCTGGAAGAGTGAATGTTCGCTTCCATTTAATTTTATGAATTGTTTCGGGAACCGGTTTCGGCTCAGTGGCCATAGGCGCGTTCCGCTTCCGCCTGCCAATATGATGGTTTTCATGATCTTCCTCCTGGATCCTTTACATTTTCTTCGTTCAATGCAAACATACTTAAGTCGTCAATATCTATTATTGTCTGACTCCGTGCCAGCACTGAGTAAAACTATGTCCAACTGCAATCATACAACACTAACAGAACTTCAGTTATTCATTTCTCAAACAATGAATTCATTATACTACAAACCGTCATTAAATAGATGGCTGCGCACCCGTTCATATATCGATTCACGCACTTGATAATCGCCGTTCTCGCATATTGCCTGGACAGCATCCCCTGTCTGACTGTTTATCAGAATCGGTGCCACCAGATTCGCTGTGATAGCAGTCACATCCGAGGGGATGATGACTACCGCCATGACAATAAGTTCGTTTTCGGATTCAACCTTCAGCTGTTCAATCTGCTCGCGGTCTATGACCGGCGAATACTCCGGATCGATTATGTAAGGATTAATGAGAGGCAGCGCAACATCCTCATCAATGCTCTGAAGCCAATAGAAGGGTTTTGTCTCTTCAGGCTCAATCAATGCGAAATCGTTTAAATGTTCAACTCCCGATAGGCCGCAGTTGAAAGTAATCATTTTATCCTCACTCACTTCAACGGTTCCAAATAATGATGTATGTAATTCCATATTATTCCTCCTACAAATCAACCCATGAATAGATACAAAAGAATCTGTCAAAATTTGCATCATACTTCCTTTAGAATACGGGCTTCTCCTCTGAACAGTTATAGGCTTCAAGCGCATTATGAATATCGTTCTTTAATCGCTCAATGTTCCATGGCTTTGTAAAATACTTGAAAATATCCACCTGTTCAAAGATTTCATAAACGTCTTCCATATCATTGACTCCGGTTAACGCTAGCTTCAAGGTTCTTGGATATCTCTTTTCTATTTCACTGAGCATTTTAATGCCATCCATCCCCGGAAGTTTTATGTCGGAAACAACAACAGCAATCTCCTGCTGTTCCATCTCCTCCAGCGCTTTCTCCGCGGTGGATATGAATATCGTTTCATATTCTTCATTTCTTACACTTCTCTTTAACGCTTGAAGAATCATTGGATTGTCATCCACAAACATCACTTTGTATATCTTCATTATTATCACTCTCCTCGCTTTCAGAATCAGAATCCTTCTATCGATTTCGCTTTATTCTTGATAAACGAAACGCTTATGCCGTTGTGTCGGCAACTTGATGGTAAATGTGGTTCCTTTATCGGCTTCGGAAACAAAAGTCAATTGTCCCCGATGTTCCTCCTCTATGATTCTTTTTGACAGGCTCAATCCCAGTCCCGTGCCTCTTCCGCTGATCTTTGTAGTGAAAAAAGTTTCAAATACCTTTTCCGATATTTGCTCGGGTATTCCAATTCCCGTATCTGTCACTTCACACACAACATGATGATCGGTCTGTCTGGTACGGATGGATATCATACCCATATTCAAATCGTCCTTATCCTTGATTGCGTGAGAAGCATTGATGATCAAATTGAGAAGCACCTGTTTGATTCTTTCCGCATCCCCATGTATCGGTTCAATATCTCCGGGTTGAAAAGCCAACTCCGCATGGTATTTGTACTCATTCCTGCTGATTTTGATAATCGTATTGATTTCATCATTCAGATGGAAATCCTCAAAGTCAGTTGTCAATGACCTGTATGTATAACGTTTCAAACCCTCTGCAATACCCTTGATGCTGCTAATACCTTCTTTCAAGTCATCAACTATGCTATTGAGTTCGTTGATAACTTCACTATCACCTGATTTGATTTCAGTCAACATAGACCCCAGCGTATCAACATTTATATCAATATAGGACAATGGGTTGTTGATCTCGTGGATGATTCCGGTGGTAATCTGGCCGATCATGGAAAGTTTCTCCTGACGCTCCAGCGTAGCACCGGCTTCCTTGATATATTTATCCATTTCAATGGTTTTTGTGATATCCTCTTCGATACCGACATACTTGTATATACTGCCTTTTTGATTCCTTATTGGGAAAATCTTAGACTTCTTGAAGATGACAGAATCATCCTTCTTCCTGAAATTTGTCTGCCCTTCCCAGATCTCTCCGGTTTGAACTCTTTTCCACATATTGAAATAAAACTCTCTCGTTTGGGATTCTGTGAAGATCAGCCTGGGATTCTTACCATAGACCTCCTGTGTTTCATAACCGTACATGATCTCAAAAGCTTCATTGGCAAATTCCATGTTTCCATGACTGTCAGTCACCATAACGGATAGAGGCGCTTGCTTGATAATCGTCGACAGGAGGTTCAGCTCTTCAGCTGCCATCTTCTCTTTCGTAATATCCCTTACCTGATTGACCAGACCAACCACATTGCCAAACTCATCCTTGATCGCCTTGATTCCCCATTCACAGGTGATGATGGCTCCATCTTTCTATGGCTTTGACTGACATTGACAATAGCTTCTCCATCCGTCACCCTATTTACTATTAAGTTGATGGAATCCTGAATCTTTTCATCTACGAGCAGCTTAATCATATTCTTGCCGATGGCCTCTTCTCTCGTATAGCCGAAAATGGCTGTCGCGCTTTCATTCCATTCCTGAATCATCTGGTTGGGATTTGTAGTTATCACCGCAGAATGCATGTTATTGAAGATAATATCATAACGA
>LQAG01000204.1_pt1 | contig 23155 bp, 31 predicted proteins | sample 1535801 | NCBI WGS metagenome assembly LQAG01 (sample SAMN04331584, study PRJNA305678) | bioreactor metagenome | isolation source: bioreactor_3 inoculated with Wadden Sea sediment 1st replicate of a... | place: Germany:Bremen | reverse complement strand
ATTTGCAACCGCCACTTTAACCCCTGTGCCACCTAAATCAATATCAGCCTCTTTAATGCCGGCAAGACCCCGTACTTCATGAAAATCTAGGGCCTCCAGTTCCTGACCGGTCACCACTTCATAGACTGTTCGCAGGGCCGCTTCCATAACCCACCTGTTGCGCCAATATAGCGGCTGCACCTGTTGTGATTCCGAAAGGATCATCATATTGTTCCTCTGAAATGGAAGTAAAATCAACCCCAGACATTTTAATCATTCTAGCCAGCTCCCGTGTTGTCAAAACAGCATTCACATCAATGGCACCATAGGAGTTCATTTCAGGCCTTTGGGCTTCGTACTTCTTCGCTGTACAAGGCATGATAGACACCGTATAAATCTTTGACGGGTGGATCTTTTCCTTTTCAGCATAATATGTCTTAGACAAGGAGCCAAACATTTGCTGCGGGGACTTGCAGGTGGACATATTGTCAATTAAATCAGGAAAGAAGCCTTCCATATAGTTGATCCATCCTGGTGAACATGATGTCACCATTGGCAGGGTCCCCCCATTTTTTATGCGCCCTAGAAGCTCATGCCCTTCTTCGATTATGGTTAAATCAGCAGTAAAATTGGTGTCAAAGACTCTGTTAAAGCCAATTCGCCTTAGGGCTGCAACAAGCTTGCCAGTCACATTTGTTCCTGGAGCCATACCAAATTCTTCACCAAGGGCCACGCGCACAGCCGGTGCAATTTGAACAATAACATGGAGATTGGGATCATCAAGGGCCTGCCATACCTGATCAATATAATCCCGTTCATATATGGCCCCACTGGACAGACATTAATACACTGTCCACAGTAGGTGCAAAGGGTTTCATCTAAATGCTTCCCAAAGGCCGGTTGAATGGTATAGTCTGTTGACCTGTGCGATGCAGCCAAAACAGCTGCATCTTGAACTTTTAGACAGGTTTCAACACACCTGTTGCACTTTATGCATTTTGAGTAGTCACGAACAATGCTCGGATTGGACACATCCATAGGCTGAGAGTCTACGGTGACATCCCCAAGAGTCACATCTTCTATATCAGATCTAGATATATTGAACATTTCACACAGGTCTTGAAGTTCACACTTTCCATTGCGCACACACCGTAAACAGTCTTGGTCGTGATTGGCCAAAATAAGCTCTAAAACCCCTTTTTGAGTCTCTCTGACAAGTTTGGAATTGGTTTTAATGTCCATGCCATCCCATATTGGTGTGGAACAAGCTGTGACAAGCTTCTCATCACCCGTTTGGACTAGACAAATTCTGCAATTGGCTTTTATATCTTGTGCAGGATGATGGCATAAGGTAGGAATCTTAATATTCACCAACTTAGCCGCCTCTAATATGGAGAGTCCACTGGGCACAGCCACAGTTTATTATCAATGGTCACTTTACATTCTTCATATACATCCCCCTTGCTGAACAGTTCGTCTGAGAAATACCTGATCGCTGTTAAGACCGCTGTCGGTGCTGTCTTACCCAGCCCGCAGAATGATGCATACTTCATAATTTTAGCAATTCTTTCTACACTAGCAACATCCTTGTCAGTGGCAACACCCTCCTTCATACGCCCAAGTATATTGGACAACTGACGGTTGCCTTCACGACAAGGTGTGCACTTGCCACAACTTTCATGAAGAAAGAATGTTTGTACTGAATCAAGAAAGTCTATAATTCTATTTGTATTATCTGCCACAAGGACAGCGCCCGAACCTATCTCCAGACCGTTTTCCTTAAAACTTTCATAAGCATATGGCAAGTCGATAAGGGTCTTTGGAATAATGGCTCCTGAAGCGCCGCCAAGTTGAAGAAACTTAACCTCACTCCCATCTTTCATACCCTCTCCAAGATCCTCTATTATTTCTCTAATGGTTATGCCAAATGGAACTTCATAAACACCAGGTTTATTGACATTGCCACACAGACTAATGAGCTTTGTTCCCTTGCTTTTTTCCGTTCCATATTTTGAAAAAACATCTGCCCCGTGAAAAAGTATGGATTTTATAGCAGTCAGAGTCTCCACATTGTGAACCAAGGTTGGTTCATTGAATAAACCACTGACCTTTGTATAAGGGGGTTTGATCCTAGGACGACCCGATCGGCCTTCCATGGACTCAATAAGAGAACTGCCTTCTCCACAAATGTATGCGCCTGCACCAGAGAAGAGGTCTATGTCAAAATCAAAACCTTTTCCAAGAATGTTCTCTCCAAGAAATCCATTTTGTCTGGCTTGCTTTAAAGCCTCTAAAAGCATCTCGTGTAAATAGGCATATTCCTCACGCACATATATATATCCATGACTTGCCCCTACTGTGAAAGCTGTTATAACCATGCCTTCAATAATTGAGTAAGGGTCATATTCAAGAAGGTGACGGTCTTTAAAGGTCGCCGGCTCTCCTTCATCGGCATTGCATATTAAGTACTTGGTTTTGCCATCTACAGCTCTTGATTGCCTAGCTTCTTGCCCGTTGGATAGGCGGCACCACCACGGCCCATCAAACCAGACGCATCAATTTCTTCAATAATTGGCATCGGATTTCAAATCAAAAGCCTTTTTCATAGCTTTAAATCCATCAATTTCAATGTATGTTCTAATATCAAGCGGGTTATATTTTCTAAAGTTCTGTGAAATCAAATTGGCTGTTCGTTTCATGAATCTATCCCCCAAACATTTTCACGAATGATTTCAAGCAACTTGTCCTCTGTTAGATTTCCGTATACTTTTTTGTCAATACGTATTGCGGGTGAAATATCACAGGCCCCGAAGCATGGGGTGAACTCCAAGGTCACTTGACCATCTGACCTGGTTGTCCCCATTTTGACATTCAGTTTATCCTCTAAGAGTTTAACAAGAGAAACGTTCTTGTTGAGCCGACAGACTGTGCTGTCGCAGACCTGTACAATATGACGGCCTCTAGGAATTTCACTAAGAACTGCATAAAAGGTTATGACTTCATACACCTGGCTGGTTGGCAAACACATGCTACAGGCTATGAATTCTGCAAGTTCTTCTGGAATGTAGTTTTGTTCAATTAGGTCTTGAGATTCTGTTAAGATTGGCAGCAAATTCGACCTCTGTCTTCCGTATTTGTCGATGATTGCTTCAACTTTTTCAAATACATTATCAAGTTGCATCATGACGCACATCCCCTTTTTCAAAATATTCTGACTTCTACCTCTACATTATACCCACATTGGTGGAGCAGGTTCAAAGTAATCATCCGAAAAACTTTGTTAGTGAATAAACTATCAAATACGATTATCATAGTGTTTTCTATATGACACTATTTTTGTTTATTTTTTGACAGCCATCCATCAGTGATGTTTTTTTATGATTTACAATATTTTTTGAAATCTTTTTGATGAAAATATGAATTTTAGATTCCGCGTTATGGTAATTAGATAAATTCCCAAGAAATGTGTTTGTGAAATACAACACAAACTTTCCCACATTAATCCATATATAGCTAAATTTATTACATTGAAAAAATCTATGGATAACTATTCTCATTAAATAGTTATCCATAGATTCGTGTAGGGTTGGTCTATTTATATTTTTTCTATACGTCTACTTTATTGCAGATTCAATACGGTCAAGTCCACGAATAATATTATCCATGCTCGTTGCATAGGAAAGTCTAACGTAATTGTCAACGCCAAATCCCGCACCTGGAATAACCGCAACCTGCGAATTCTCTAAAAGATACTCTGCAAAGGCCATTGATCCTGTAATATCAACGCCACCCAGGTTTTTCCAATCAAGTTTTCGATATTAACCATCACATAAAAAGCGCCTTCAGGCTTACGACAGCTTAGGTTGGCAATGCTATTGACCCGATCTACCATGAAGTCACGACGAGCAGCAAATTCCGTCACCATCGCATCTAGAGGTTCTTGGTCACCTTCAATAGCTTCAAGTGCCGCGTACTGAGCAACTGTATTTGGATTGGATGTTGCATGGGACTGAATGTTGTTCATCATTTTTGCAATTTCAGCATTGGAGGCTGTATAACCAATTCTCCAACCAGTCATTGCATAGGCCTTAGACATACCATTTACAATGATTGTTCTCTTTTTTTACTGCTTCACCAAAAGAGGCCATTGAAACATGTTTTGCTCCATATACAAGTTTTTTCGTATATTTCATCTGATATAATATAAAGCTTATTATCTACAGCCCACTGTGCAATAGCTTTCAGTTCATCTTCTGTGTAAACAGTTCCTGTGGGATTGTTGGGGCTATTAATAATGATAGCCTTTGTTGAATCTTTTCTTGCACTTTCAAGAAGTTCTGGTGTGACTTTAAATCCACCAGCTTCTGAAGTCATCACCTCGATAGGTTCTCCACCAGCCATTTTGATCAGTTCTGGATAGCTTACCCAATATGGTGTCGCAAATAGAACGGAGTCACCCGGGTTAAGCAGAACTTGAAGTGTGTTAAAGAGCGAATGCTTTGCACCACTTGACACAATAATGTTTTCTGGCTTATATTTGACACCATTGTCTTTTTCAAGTTTATTACAAATGGCATTTTTAAGTTCTGGAATACCACTTGCAGCAGTATACCCTGTGTTTCCAGATTCAATAATGTCGATAGCTGCTTTTCTAATATGTTGTGGTGTTTTAAAATCCGGTTCGCCAGCAGCAAAACTTAGGACATCCACACCTTCTGCCTTCATTTTCTTAGCTTTAGCAGTGATGGCCAGCGTCACAGATGGCTGTACTGCAGAATGTTTTTCTGATAATGGTCTCATGTATTTAACCTCCATAATCACAATGAATGATCTTTTCATGGACATTTTAACATTGTGTATTTATAGTGTACATGCTTAAATTAGCAGATACAGAGGAACTGTATTAAGTATTAAAGGATATTTAACAATTCACTTTATATTGTATAAATCCACATTCGAGGCCATACCTTATGATTGGATCTGCGCTAATCTTCTCGATTTGACAAAAGGAGGGACTGCTCAAATACAGTCTCTGGAATTTCATCAAACAAATCCCCGAGCGATTCTCTGTTGACAATCCTAAGCACGGCTTCAGCAAAAAGAGGGGCAACAGAAATGAGTTCAATTTTAGGACTGTTTAACACGCAAGGGTTGTAGACAGAATCTGTGCTTATCAATTTCTCTATCGGACTCTCTTCAATTCTTTTGACGCCTTCTTCATTTAAAAGAACGTGAGACAGGCACGCAAAATACGATGAGCGCCCTCAATTTTGAGCCGCTCTGCCAGATGGCATAGTGTCCCGCCTGTTATGGAGAAATCATCGACAATGAGGCAGTTTTTCCCCTTTACATCCCCTATGATTTCCATAATTTCTGCGTTTTCATCATGACCTGACCTAAATTTGTTTCCAATGACAAGACTCGTTCCAATTCGGTTGGCATAGCGCCTCGCATCTGCTACAAAACCTGCATCCGGGGACACGACCACAAGATTGTCCAGTCCATACTGGTCAATTTTATTAACAAGAAGGGGCATGGCATAAAGATGGTCTACAGGTTTGGTGAAAAAACCTTGAACCTGGGGACTATGAAGATCCATAGTAATAATACGGTCTGCACCCACACCTTCAAGCATATCTGCACAGACACGTCCCCTTATGGAAACCCGGGCTTCGTCCTTTTATCTGCCTTAGCGTATGAAAATAAGGCATGATAACAGTCACAGATTTGCACTTGCCCTTTTGCCGCATCAATCCAAAACACGAGTTCCATGAATTCATTATTGGGGTCAAGACCAATGGGATGCACTAGAAAAAAGTCCTGCTCCCTTATGGGCTCATCCACCTTTACAAAGGTGTTGCCTTCAGTAAAGCGAAATATATTCGTCTTTCCTGTGTCCACATGCATATACCGACTCATGCGTTTTGCAAACTGCTTTCCCGAACTGCCATAAAATATTTTTAGCTCACCTTTTTTCACCTAGGATTCCCCCTTTGTTGACGTCTTATGAATTTCTATAAAAAAGCATCTTCACTTTTAAAAGTATCGTCACTTTTATAGTTTTCCAATTTTGATCCCTCATAACATTAAAAAACCGAAACAAGGGATTTCCTCGTTTCGGTTATGTATAATTTGATTTTAGAAAATGTATAAAGAAGTTCTGTAAACGACCAAGGTATAACTGGTATCAAAATGTTGTCCACAGACTTTCACCAATTCGCCTTAGCAAGCCCCCTGCCTAATTTATAGGCCTTGGCAACACGCTTTTGTTGCTCAAGGACATAATCTTTCAATTTTTGATTGTCACACATATCCATGAATGTGTCACCAGGAATTTCTGTAAAAGCCCTCCACCTTGCGTTGAATCCCATTATAATACACTTAAGGTCGCGTTTCTTTAGATAAGATATTTGCGGTGCAGTAACTTTGCATTTAAAGGTCACATCCAGTAGTGAATCGGAAAAGTCTACTGAATCCAGTGTGCACATTTGTCAAAGACCGTATTAACAAACTCTGACCGGATCATTGAAGCATGATCTAAACTGCAGTCTTTGAACGTTGCATTTGTCAGCCTAATATTACAAAATGTACTATAGCGCAAATCGATGTTCTGGAAATGCTGGGTTTTAAGATCCACACGAACAAGAGATAGACCCCTTAAGTCGAACTTGGTCTTTGAAATATCATCTTGAGGCAGTGGGTACAAGTCAAGAAACTCATTAATAGACATTTTTCCTTTTCCATAGTCTATAGAAAATGTCCTTAAAATCAAAAAGGCTCATCTGATGTATTGACCCTACGTGTTATCTCATATAGAAACAAAAGTCCAATTTGAGACTTCCATCTAAGTTTTGCTCTAAACTCTATCAAAGTCTTGGGATCGGCTAATATTTGAGGCTTTTTTAAACGTACTTCATTGAGAATGGCTTCTTCCTTTTCCGTGAAATATTCATAGGTGTTTTCCCGACCTGTATATCCCATGTAAAAGAGTTCTTTATATAAAGGATTTTCAGCTATCATAGTTTGATTTTCATGATGCGTGGCCATCATGCGCTCCTTTCTTTAAATGAGTGATTTGAAAAGTGCCCTTAATGCTTATTGCTTCGCTTTAATTTTATATACATTTTAAACATAGGTCAACTATTTTGTATTATATTGTTTTATAATCTCTTCTACCCTCTTATTCAAAATAATACACTTGATATTAGCCTAGGACATAATATTCCTGCAAGTCCCAGTCACATAAATTCGTCGTATCTTCCTACAGTAAAATCACTCTCTAAACCTTATTGACAAGCCCCCTATTTTAAACGTTTAAAAATAGGGGCTTGATCTTATATTATTCTACTCATTCTCCTAATGGGCTTTTATAGCATTTATAAATAGGTCGTTCACAGCCATTAGCCTATGGATATCCATCATAATTGGATCACGCTCATCTTTTAATATCTTCAAACCTGACCGAATAACTTTCAGTAGGTCCAATATGGATTCGTCACTTATATCTTGACCGATGAAACCTTCTTCGCGTCCTTGCTTGAACAAGCGTTTAACCATTTCATTTGACTTAATCTGTTGTTCTTCAGACAAAACACCTTCAAGTTCCCCTGTGTTACCTAATGACATACTCACATAAGAGTTTGATGTGGTCTTCATAATATTGCCTTTCAAGCTGGTGATTTCACGAAACTTGCTTTCAAAGTCTCCTTCACCATCAATGATTTTCTCAATATCTTTTAGGCTTTCATCAATAATATCTTTAAATGTTTCATGATAAAGATTCTCCTTATCACCAAAGTGCTTGTAAATTGTTGCTCTTGAAACACTGGCATGCTCAGCAATTTGGTGAATGGTTATCTTATCCAGTTCATACTTTTCAAGCAGTTTCAATGCACTCTTTTTGATCTGTCTCTTTTTTCGACTCTATACGCTTTTGATATCCGTTCATAATGCCCTCACTTGTCTCCTTCATTTGTCTTTTATACAATTTTAACACAAACTGTACAAATAAGCAAAAACCAAAGCTTTAACGTTCAAATCAAAGTCTATATTTATGAAAATGAATGAAACAAAAAAGATTCCCCTAGAATCAAAGTCATTCTTAGGGGAATCTCACTGATCTATTTGGATCTTAAAAACTGCATTAAATAGTCATATATGTCTTTTTCGACTTGACCACAGAAGTCATCTTACATTTCAGTTTTAGCCAACATGGCTGCACCGATAACCCCAGCATTGTTGCCGAGTTCAGCAAGTACAATCTTTGCTGATGGAAAGTTCTTAATGAATGACATGGCCTTGACTTTTTCTTCAAGTCTTTCAACAAGATAGGCTCCAGTATGAGCCACGCCACCGCCCAGTGCGATCATTTCAGGATCAAAAATATTAACAATGTTTGTCACACCTATTGCCAAATACTTAACCAAACGATCAAAGGCATCACTGCCTAAGGCATCTCCAGCTTTTGCTGCATCAATAACAGCCTTGGCTGTTAAGTCGCCAGATTTTTTGACTTCATATAGAACGGATTCTGGATACTTATTTTCTTCTAGCAGTTTCTCTGCATACTTAATAACAGCTGTTGCAGAAGAAAATGTTTCAAAGCACCCATTGTTCCCACAGTTACAATCATAAAAGTTTTCACCAATAATCATATGTCCTATTTCAGACCCAAGGCCATGAGACCCTCTTAAAATATGACCATCAACAGCCACACCACCGCCTATGCCAGTTCCTAGTGTCAGCATAACTGCATTGTCTGCTGCCGATAGGGAGCCTGCCTCAACTTCGGCAAGAGCCGCCAAATTGGCATCATTGTCAATAAAGACTGGAATGCCTAATTTGTCGCCCAGTTCTTTGCCCAGGTCCTTGTCATTCCAAGATAGGTTTGTACAGTAATATATCATTGAAAGATTGTTGTCTACAACCCCTGGGACACCAACCCCAACACCTTCTACAGGCTCTGGCGCATCCTTCATCAATTCCTTAATTAGAGAAAGAATATCTTCTGAAACAGCTTCAAATCCCCGTTCTTTACCCGTTGGAACCGAGTCAATCTTAACAACCGACCCATCCTTGTGAACAAGGCCTCCAGCGATATTAGTTCCTCCAAGATCTATTCCTATATACATCTTGCCAGACTCCTTTTGCACTATAGACGTTTTAACAGTTCCGCTCTTAAATCTTCAAATCCTGGTTTGCCCAGTAGTGCAAACATATTCTTCTTATAAGCTTCAACGCCTGGTTGATCAAATGGATTAATGTCCATCATGTAACCACCAATACCACATGCCTTTTCGAAGAAGTACATGAGTTTGCCATAGTAGAATGGATTCATTTCCGGAATGTTAAGTACCAGGTTTGGTACGCCACCATCAACATGGGCTAGTATTGTGCCTTCAAAGGCCTTCTTGTTTACAAAGTCCATTGTTTCTTCATTTAAATAGTTCAGATTATCCAGATTGGCCTCATCAAATGGCACTTGGACATCTCTTTCTGGCTTATTTACATTTAAAACTGTTTCAAATAGGTGACGTTCACCATCTTGAATATATTGTCCCATTGAATGAAGATCTGCTGAGAAGTTTACAGATGCAGGGAATAAGCCCTTGCCATCTTTGCCATCACTTTCTCCGTAAAGTTGCTTCCACCACTCAGAAATATAAGCCAGCGATGGTTCATAATTGACCATAATTTCAATTTTTTTTGCCATCATTATAAAGTATATTTCTTGCTGCCGCATACTGATAGCAAGGGTTTTCTTCAACATTTGTATTATTGTACTCATTGTATCCATCAAGTGCGCCATGCATCATGGCATCAATATCAATACCCGCTGCTGCAATTGGGAGTAGACCCACTGGCGTTAAAATGGAGTAGCGACCTCCAACATTATCGGGAATAATAAACGTCTCGTAGCCTTCTTGCTCAGCTAATGTTCGAAGAGCCCCTTTTTCCTTGTCTGTTGTCGCAAAGATTCTATTTTTAGCCTCTTCTTTGCCATACTTTTCTTCAACGAAGCTTTTTAATATTCTAAAAGCGATAGCTGGTTCTGTTGTTGTGCCTGATTTTGAAATAACATTTAGACAAACATCCTTGTCCTTTATAATATCCATAAGATCCGCAAGATACTTGCCGCTGATGCTATTGCCAGCAAAATAGACTGCTGGTGTTTTTCTGTCTGATGGATTCAAATTGTTATAAAAAGAATGTGTTAGGGCTTCAATGGCTGCTCTAGCACCAAGATATGATCCACCAATACCAATAACGATAAGCACTTCAGCTTTTTCTTGAATTTTTTTTTGCCGCTGCCTTAACTCTTTCAAATTCTTCTTTGTCATACTGTAGAGGCAGGTCAACCCAGCCGACAAAGTCATTGCCCTTGCCTGTTCCCTTATGTAACATGTCGTGTGCACTAGACAGCTTTTCAGACAAAGCGTGTATTTGCTCAGCCTTTAGTCCAGCCTTTGAATAATCTACCTTAATTTGTGCCATAATATTTCACTCCTTGTTCATTTTGGACGCTTGCAAGACGATCAGCATAGACCGTGATCTTACAAGTCCCTCCCTTTACATGATCAATGATGTATTCAACATTTTAACAGTTCTTAATACCTGAACTATCAGATATAGTACCACAATTTCTACTTCTTTATTCTAATTCTATAGACATTCACAAATAAAGTTCTGATTTTTTCACGCAAACATCAAATTTTCATGTAACTTTATTTGTGATCGTCCCCATATTAGGGTATAAAGTTTAAAAACAGAACGGAGGCGTCTATGTTTCGTCAAAGATTTTACAGTGCATTCATCATTATACTTATTTTATTTATAAATCAAATATCCTTTGCCGGATCAAATGGATTTCTTCCGCTAAGTCAAGAAGAAAAACAGTGGCTTGAGGACCATCCGGTCATTTACTATGCCCCCGATCCGATCTTTGCCCCTGTAGAATTTATCAATGCTGAAGGTGATCCAAACGGTATTGCTATTGAATACCTTGACTGGATTGAAAAAAACTACGACATCCATTTTGAAATTGTCCAGCTCAAGAATTGGACAGATATTCTAGAAGGCGTCCGCTCAAAAGAAATTGATTTAATGTCCGCCACAAAGACGCCGCAGCGATCTGAGTATGCTATATTCACTGACTCATATGTTAATTTGGAAAACACCATTCTTGTCAGAGACGATTCCTATGAGACCTTATCAGAAGATGCCCTTCAAGATATAAAACCGGAGTTATGCGGGGTTATGCAGTTTCTGACTACCTTGAGATTAAGTATCAAAGCATTGAACTCATAAAATTTGATTCCATTGAAGAGGCCCTGAAGAAACTCTCTTTTGGAACCATTGATGCTTTGGTCCTGGATATTGGTCAGGCCAGTTACTACACTTCAGAATTTGGCATTACCAACCTTCGTTCAGCTGGCGATGTGGATTTTACATATGAAATGACCTTCGCCATGCGTGATGACTATGTTCTATTGAGAAGTATACTGAACAAGGCCATTCAATCCATGCCAAATACCGAAGTGAACCGAATCAAAACATCTTGGATTTCATATAAACTAGAAAATCAGTTTAACAAGGAAATTGTTGTTTTTAGTTTGATTGTTCTAATAGTAACCCTTTTGGCCCTCAGCGCCTTTCTGCTCTGGAACAGGCTCCTACGTAAGCAAGTCTATTTACAGACGCAAAAGCTTGAAAAGGAACTTGAACTTCGCAAGAGCATTCAAGACGAACTCCTTGCTAAAAACCAACAAAATTACCAATATGAACAATGAACTTGAAATGGCCCAACGGGAACTTAGTAACCTCATAGACCTTGTGCCCTATCACATTTTTGCAAAAGAAAAAAATGGAGAATACGTCCTTGTGAACGATTCTTTCATCCAGTTTTATGGGCTTTCCAAAAACGCTGTATTGGGGCGGATGGATCACGAAATTTTTTCAAACAAACCCGTTTCATTCATGACAGTGTTTTCCCATGGAGATACAGATGTTTATGAACAACATAAGTCAATCGTGGTTGATGAAATGGAAATCCTGGATTCCAGCGGAAAAGCTCATATCATGCGTCTTAAAAAAATACCATATTTTATCTGGAAGACAAAAGAATGGGGTATGCTAGGTGTCACAATTGACATTACCGATCTTAAACATGCCGAGCAAAAACTTGAAGATCTCAATGAAAAACTTGAAGCCAAGGTGGAGCGCCGTACCTATCTTCTCAATGAAACCAACAGAGAACTGGAGCTTTCCATGTACAAGCTTCAAATGAAGCAGTCCCAATTGGAAGAGACCAATCTTCTTCTTGAAGACTCTCTTGTCAACCTGCGTGATACACAAAATCAACTCATTGAGTCTGAAAAACTGGCCGCACTTGGACGACTGGTTGCAGGTGTATCTCATGAAATCAATACACCACTTGGCATAGGCATCACATCCATTTCATTTCTTGAAAAGGAGAGTGATGACATGATAAAAATTTTTGAGGCGAATAAACTCACGCGCACAAAACTCAGTGAATTCCTCGAGGGGCTTCAAAACACAACCAAACTTGTACTAGCCAACTTGAAAATGCTGCCAGCCTTGTCAATAAGTTTAAACAAATCGCTGTGGATCAGTCTACAGAAGAACTAAGAGAATTTAACCTCCACGAATACTTAGATGGAATTATTCAAAGCCTTAGTCCTCAACTTAAACACACCAATTATAAAGTCCAGTTGACATGCCCAGAAGATATAAATATTAGAAGCTATCCTAGTATCTTGACACAAATTATCACAAACTTGGTGATGAATTCACTCGTCCACGGTTTTGATGGGGTCAATCAAGGTAAAATGCTTCTATCCGTTGATCCTATTGAAGATAAAATGCTCACTCTTCACTACTGGGATGATGGCATTGGGATTCAACCAGATCATGTTGAGAAAATATTTGAACCATTTTTCACCACCAAGCGTGGACAAGGTGGCGTTGGTCTTGGTCTTAATATTGTTTATAACCTTATTACAAGAACGCTCTCTGGAACAATAGATGTCGAAAGCCAACCTGGTGAAGGTGTTCACTTTATCATTAAAGTGCCTGTCCCAGATAAAATGGACCAAACTGTTTTTCAAATGAGGATCAAGTCTACTCTTAAATTTTATAATTGTAAGCATGGCATAAAAATAGAAAAAACCCGCGAAATTGCGGGTTTTTTTGTTCTTTTGGTGACTTTTCAATTTGATCAAGACTTTTTGTCTAAAATCTTCTTCACAATCGCTTCCTTTTCCCGGATATGTGAAAGGTTGCTGCTGCCTGCTATCTCGAAAACACTTGCTTTAGGATACCTTTTCAGCAAGGCTTTCTTCTCTTCCCTGTCATAAGAGGCATCCGTTTTAGCCTCTACTAGAAGGATATTTTTATTGTATACTCCCAAATTGGATTGGATTTGATTCCAAAAATCAATTTGAATTTTATGCACCGCTTCAAGAAGAGTCGGACTAGAATTTAACAACATGTTGCCATAATAAGCTTTCCAAAAGGCTTTGTTATCGACATGCGCCACATCAACCCCTCTGAGAACTTGCTTATAAATGGATTTTTGAAGGCTTTCAAATTTCAAATCCCCTAAGGCTTTGACGAATCTGCTTAGGCTTTTCACATAATTTTTTCTTGTTTTATCCGTAACAACTTGGGTGTTTGAAAAACTTGTAATGAGTACCAACTTTGAAACGCATTGTGGGTACTGATCTGCAAAACACTGAGCTAGAACGCCACCGAATGACTGCCCCACTATGGTCGCTTTATCTATGCTTAAAAGCGAGAACAGGTCACTCACGCTTTCTGAAAACCTTGTATGGTTTCTACTTCTGGAAAATCCAGTAGGACCACGCGCTTGTCTTTTTCAAGTTCAAGGGCGTATTCGTACCAAACTTCTGCCTTGCCTGTGGTTCCAGGAAATAACACGACAACGTCTTGATCACTTTTAGAGTCATACCAGGACATCTCAATCCCCGACACCTGACGTGTTTCTTTTTTGTACTTGTCTTTGAACCGATCCAATGCCTCACGGGCCTCAGTCTCATACAAACTTAAGTCTTCAAGCTTTGGCTTTTTTCCAAACAAAAATTCTAGCATCTTGTATCCACCTTCATTATTTCTTGAGTATTTTTTTTGCCATCGGCGCTTTCAAACGTCTCGCCACTGGCATGTCTGACCCAATGAGGGGTTCCACGTAATGTCTGAATGCATCTGTTACATGGTTGCCCGCTGGGTTTATAAAATGATCAGGCATGTACTTTGTTTTCCTGCTATCTCTGACAAATCTACAAGCTCATAGTTTACAGAGTAATGGCCTGTTCTATTAATGACAACTGATCCGTCCACATTATGCCACATGGCAAACTGGGCCGCCCTTTCCCCAACTTCTCTTGCTTCGTGCTGATCCACATCAGAAACACACCCCATAAAGGATCTTTGCAAATACCCAAAAGTATCTGATCGCACACGAGGGATGTTGAGTTTGGTCTTGATCTGCTCAACGAGCAAGTCTCCAAGGGCACCTGTTCCGGATAACTGCAAGTTTCCGTGTTGGTCCACCTCAAGGTTTTCCTGAAGCTTCTTTAAAATTGGGATGCCCTTTTCATCACGAATCCCTTCTGAAACAGCAACCACACATCGACCATATTTATTATACACGGTTTTAACGTCATTTAGAAACCGGTCAACATCAAAAGCGCGTTCCGGCAAATATACAAGATGAGGACCATCATCTGGATACTTTGCCCCACTATAGAAGCCGCAGTCAAAAAACCTGCATGCCGTCCCATAACAACACCTATATAGACACCCTTTAAGGCTCTGTTATCAAGATTCACGCCTGTAAATGCCTGCCCTACAAACCGTGCAGCGGACCCAAATCCAGGGGTGTGATCATTGAGAACCAGATCATTGTCTATGGTTTTAGGAATATGTATACACCTGAGTTCGTACTTGGCTTCTTCGGCTGCATTATTGATGATTCTAAGTGTATCAGAAGAATCGTTGCCGCCGATATAGAAAAAATACCTAATATCATGGGCTTTCATGACCTTAAACATTTCCATGCAGTAATTTCATCTGGTTTAACCCGCGTTGACAAAGTGCCGAGCTAGGCGTTTCTGCCACCACTTCTAAATTGTGTGTTGTTTCCTGAGTCAAATCAATAAACTCTTCGTTTAAAATGCCTTCCACGCCATTTAGAGCCCCATATACCTTCGTAACTTGCTGAAATTTTCTTGCCTCTAATACAGCCCAACCAAGGATTGATTTATTACAGCCGTTGGTCCACCACCCTGTGCTACTAGAACTTTACCTGTTAATTTCACAATATAACCTCCCCTGGTTCTCGATTAATTTTCACTCTATTCTGATAATTTTCCATAAACCGGACACCTTATCTGGTTTTCCCTTCAAAATATCTTAACTTATATTATTGAGGGGGCTCAGATACATGATACCCTTCAAAAAAACGCTCAAATCAAGTAATTTCAGTTTATACACGGGACAAAACAGTCCCTTTTAAAGTCTCAAACACCCTCTAAACCACTAGACTTGTTCGAAACATTTAAAAGGGACCCATTATTAATGCATACTTTTATAAATCATACAGTTTTTTATATTTGCTTTCTAAATAATCCGTATAATATTTTGCATCAAATTTTCGACCAGTGGCCTCTTCAAGAACTTCCTCAGCAGATTTTGTAAGGCCAAATTTATGAATCTTTTCTTTCAGCCATTGGTTGATAGGTGTAAAATCGCCTGAAACAAGGCTTTCTTCAATATTCACCACTTCTGAAAGGGCATTCTGTATCTGAGCCGCATATGCCGTTCCCAGTGCATACGACGGAAAATAACCAAAAGTCCATCTGCCCAGTGCACATCTTGAAGTACACCTTGTGCGTCATCTTCTGGCTTTATGCCTAAGTATGACACCATCTTTTCATTCCACGCCTCTTTGAGATCATCCACCTCCAAAGTGCCTGAAATCAATTCTTTTTCCAGTTCATAGCGTAACATTATATGTAGTGGATAGGTTAGTTCATCCGCTTCAACCGAATAAATGATGGTTCCGACTTATTAATAGCTTGAACAAATAGCTGTAAGGACACCCGATCAAGTTGTTTAGGAAAAGCTTCCTGCAACTGTGGATAGAAGTAGGACCAGAAAGCTTGACTGCGTCCTATATTATTTTCAAATAACCTTGACTGAGACTCATGGATGCCTGCTGATGAACCATCTGCCAAAATTGTGCCAGAAATTTCTTTTGAGAAATTCTGCTCATATATACCATGTCCACCCTCATGAATGGTTGAAAATAGAGAGGAGGTTAAGTGATTTTCGTAGTAATGTGTTGTAAGTCGGACGTCCGTCACATCCAGTCCCATTGTAAATGGGTGTTCACTCTCTTTTAATTCTCCTGCATTCGTGTCAAATCCAATCGTCTTCAACAGTTTCTTAGCAATAACTTCCTGCTTGTCTTTTGGATAGCTTAAAAATAGGAAATCATCCATAGGTTGCTCATTCTTGTCACCCATGGCCTTAACCACGGCACAATAGAAGCCTTTAATTCTTCGAAGAATCGTCCAGGACCTCGACTGTCATGCCTCTTTCAAAGTCTTCAATGAGAGCATTATAAGGGTGACCTTCATATCCAAAATAATCAGCAAATCTTCTCTTATAGTCAACAATTTCTTTTAGGTAAGGGGCAAATGCATTAAAATCTGATGCGTCCTTAGCCTTTTCCCAAGCAACAGTCGCTTTAGAGGTGAGTTCAGTGTAAGCCCGGTACTCATCTGGCGGAATTTTTGATATGCGGTCCAACTGGTATCGGGCTTCTTTAACGACCATGACGTCATGATCATCAAGCTTATCAAAGTTGTCTTCTAGAATCTCCAGTTCACTTAAAAAGGCTTCATTGGTCATGAGAACCTGTACCTGAGAGGATAGGACGCCAAAAGCTCTGGAACGGGATTCTATCCCCCGTGATCCTGCACCTGTTGCAAGATCCCAATATACAATGTTGCCAGCATACTCAAGACCTTTTATTTGATCCAGTCTATCGATAAAGCTGTCTCTTACAGATTTCAAATCCATAATGCACCTCCTATTTTTCCTTTAAATCGCCGATGACTATTTCATCCAAATTTTATCACGTGTGATCTCATCAAGACTTTTGGCGCCTGTCATAAGCATAACATTCTCAAGCTCTGATTTAAGTTGATTCACATAGCTTGTACGCCCTGAGCGCCACCACCATATGCAGCTATGGTAAATGGTCTTGCTATAAGCACGCCATCCGCTCCAAGAGCAAGAACCTTAAATATATCTATACCCGACCGAATCCCTCCATCAACGAAAACTTTAATACGACCATTAACAGCTTTCACAATGTCTTCAAGGACCTCAACAGAACTTGGCGTTTCATCTAAAACCCGACCGCCATGGTTAGACACAATAATACCTGATGCGCCACCTTTTATTGCCAGTTCTGCCGCTTGTGCCGTCATAACGCCTTTTACAATGAAAGGCTTGTCAGTGGCTTGGGTGATTTCGCAAAGCATATCAAGGGATAAAGGGCCTACCGGTTTACCTTGCTGGGCCAGAAAAGCCAGTCCAGCTGCATCAATGTCCATTGCAATTGCCGTCGCCCCTGCATTATTCGCCATCTCTAGTTTTTTCAAAATTAGAGGCATCTCCCAAGGTTTGATCGTTGGAACACCAAGACCCTCTGCCTGTTTTATGGCTTCGATTGTACCTGCAAAAACTTCGTCATCTGCTCCATCTCCTGTAAAGCCGATAACACCCGCTTCACGGCAACCTTTAATGATTTCCTGTGAGTATGTCAAGTCATCGTATAAGTCGCTGTAGTGTATCTTTACACCGCCTACAGGCGCTGCATATACCGGAAGCGATACTTCATGTCCAAAAAAATCTGCACTTGTGTCTACAGGGCCCCTTTCATAAAGTGTGTTCATATTCACCTTAATATCCTGTAGGGCACTATAATTTCTAACAAATACCTGCCCACTGCCTTTTCCACCTGGTCCAGGAATAACACCTCTACAGGCAATGCCATTGCAAACTGGACAGACTTTACAGTACGGGCCTATATTTTTTTTGCTTCTTTTTTTAACGTCTTGATAATTCATAAGCGCCTCCAATTTCTCACTTCCGTTTTCAAATAAAACATACTATTTTAGACCAAGGGTCTTTTCCCCAGAGGTCACATCGATTAAAATGGCTTTGTTGATTTTGCCGTCGTCTTTATTATACCAAAATAAGGAGAAAATTGACGCCCTCATATGAGCATGATATTCTTTCTTTGGTAAGAGGACTATTCGTATACATACATCTTGGGTGGGACAAGGAGGACTTCCATGTGGTCAATTATTATTTTTTTAATTGTCGGCATACTTCTCGGCAACAGGTTAAGCTTGAAAGACAAAGGGAAAAAAAATCAATGAGAAAGCCCAATTAATAGGCTTACTTCTGCTTCTCTTTTCCATGGGGATTTCTATAGGCGCTAACAATGATGTGGTCAGCAACCTCAATAGCATAGGCTTGCAAGCTTTTGTTTTTGCTCTCTTAACGACACTGGGCAGTATTATCTGTGTGTTTATTGTAAGTCGAAAACTCAGCAAGGAGGTGTCTTAATGACCCTCATGATTTTTGCTGTGGTGCTTCTAGGCATACTCTTTGGTTATGCTTTCATACCACCAGAGTTTTTAGGGCGTATGGATCAAATTTCAACCCTGCTTCTGGGACTGCTTATTTTTCTGTTGGGATTGATATTGGTGGCAACAAGGGTGCCCTTAAAGACATTAAGTCCAAGGGCAAGATGCTGGGTGGACTAACATCTGCAGTTATTATCGGAAGTGCCATTGGCGGTCTTATTACAGGGCTGATTTTTCGCCATCCTGTTAACACCTCCCTCGCCATTTCTGCTGGCTATGGCTGGTACAGTCTGTCAGGCATTTTACTTAAAAACTTGGCTTCAGCTGAAATTGGTGCCATCGCTTTTATGTCAAATGTCTTTCGCGAAATGATGGCCTTTGTGCTTATCCCGATTCTAGCTATACGGGTCAATCATTTAACAAGCATTGCCCCCCTGGTGCCACATCTATGGATACGACACTGCCTATCATATCGCGGGCAACCACACCAGATATTGCAGTGGTTGCATTCCTGAATGGTCTTATTTTGAGTACGCTTGTACCGATTCTTGTACCATTCTTCTATGCTTTATGATATAATGTGTCCGTTAATTTTGTATTGAAAGGATGAAAATATCTATGTCACTATTTCAAGAATGGGAATCACTGGCTTCAAGTGAAATGGACCAGCAGACATACAATAACTTTTGGAAAGGTTACCTGGCTGCTGAACAAAGTGTCTATGAATCAATCTTAGAAGAGAAGAGCACGACACTAAAGGGTAACTACAAAGAGCTTGCTGATAAATACAGCATGGACTCAAAAATCTTTATGGGTTTTCTAGATGGAATTAACACAAGCCTTAATGAAGAGCTTGACCTGGAATCTCTAACGGAAGAGTCAGAAATTGATGTTACTATCGATTTTGAAAAGCTATTCTGGAACATGCTAGACTGTAAAGCTGAATGGCTATACACCCTAGAACAATGGGATGGCATCATCGAAGACGAAAAACGTAAAGAAAATTAAAAAAGAGTATAACAAGTCAAAAATCGTTGTAAAAGGCGATAAGGTTGGCCGTAACGAGCCTTGTCCATGTGGCAGTGGCAAAAAGTACAAAAAGTGCTGTCTAAACAAATAGACAACACGACAATGCTTAAAATTTTACAAAAAAACCGGTGTGTCTTCACACCGGTTTTTGCTATAACAAACTTATACAATGCAGTTTATACATCTTCTTTTGGTTCTGCGTCTGCCTTATGAAGACTTGACTTATAGAGTCTTCTTCTATCAAGCACAAATACAGGATCAGAAAATTCTCCTGTTTCCATCTGATCATAAACACGGCACATATCGTACATTCTTGCATCAATCATATCCAAATAATGCAGCATTTCTGCTTCAGGAATCATTGGCTTTTTAGGACTTCCGTACTCAGGTTCATAATGGTGGGATAAGACCATATGCTGAAGCAACATCGCCGTTTCGTGATCGGCTTCCACTTCATGGGCAACACGCTCTATTGTTTTTACACCCATTATAATATGTCCAAGCATTTGACCATCAAATGTGTACTGGGATACAATTCCAAGATCATCTGAATCCATTTCATTTATTTTTCAATGTCATGGAGAAGCACACCCGCATAAACCAGATCCGCATTCAAATTTTTATACACACCACAAAGCACTTCTGCACTTCTAAGCATTCTAAGCATATGGTAGAGAAGGCCTGAGCGAACCGCATGATGATTCGACTTTGCAGCTGGAGCTGTCATAAGCGGTTCTTTATACATTTCATATATTCTGACCACAATGTTTTTCACATCTTTGTTTTCAATGCGATTAACAAAGCTCATAACCTCTTCATACATGTCTTCAGCTGAATACGGAGCTGCAGGAACATAATCCACAACATTTACATCATCCGTATCGTCCGCCAGTCTCATCTTTGTGATTTTAAACTGAAGAGAATTTTGCCACAGGGTTACAGTTCCTCTGACCTTAACCAACTGTCCAGCCTTATAGATTGATTCTTCATCATTCTCTATATTCCACAGTTTTGCATTAATTTCTCCACTTTTGTCCGCAAGGGTCATATCCAGATACTTTTTGTTATTGCTCGATGTTTTTATATTCATCGCACGCAAGATGAAAAAGCTCTGGATTTCATCTCCGGCTTTAAACTCAACGATTTTCTTTGTTTCCATTTTTCCACCACCAGTGTCTTTATTCATTTAGAAACCTGCAAAGTCATTAAATTTTTGCAGGTGGTCTGATTTTAATTTTATCACACTCACTCTGTTTCCAAAAGTAAATATAAAAAGGGGGATGTCTGTTAAAACATCCCCCTTCAGATTATAAAATCGACAAGACAAGACAAGTCACTGGAATACATCCAGACTTTGTTTTTCTAGCTTTCTATAATCTAGCATTCTGATGATTATTTATGAATGTTTACTTTACTTCTACTTCATACTTTTCTTTTAGAGCATCAGCTTTTTCCGTAGTAAGCTTCGTTTTGCTTTTTTAACAGTCAGTTGCTGTGCAATATTTTGACGCACTTCACCAAATGTCGCTTGACCAGCTTCTTGAGCGTCAGTCTTCTTGATTAGGTGGAAACCGAATTGTGTTTGTACAGGTGCACTCATTTGACCAACTTCCATGTCAAATACAGCTGTTTCAAACTCAGGAACCATTTGACCTTGACCGAAGAATCCTAGATCGCCACCCTTAGCATTTGATGGACACTTTGAGTATTTACCAGCAGCTTCTTCAAATGAAAGTCCGCCTTCGATTTCAGCTTTGATTTCTTTTGCTTGTTCTTCAGTGTCTACTAGAATGTGGCTTGCCTTTGCTTGAGCAGGCTTAGTAAACTCTGACTTGTTCTCATTGTAGTAAGCTTCAACTTCTTCTTCGCTCACATTTACGTCTGCAAGAAGTTGACGTACAAAGAACTGCTTTAGCATGTTTTCGCGAACTTCTTTCATTTCAGCGATAAACTGCTCGTTCTTGTCCATTTCACTTGCCATAGCTTCTGCAAAAAATAGTTCTTGATTCACAAGCTCGTCTACAAGCTTCTTTTGGCCTTCTGGACCTTGATAATTCATAGCAGCTTGGCCTAGACCTTGAAGTGTTTTTTGAACATCCATCTCTGTGATTTCGCGGCCGTTAACAACAGCCAATACCTTATTTTCCATGCTTACGCTCCTTACTAATTAATCGACGCGACCTGTCGGCGCCATACTCTTTTAATCATAACATTTCATGAATTGGATGTCCAACCTCTTGCCACTATTGTAACAGTCCAAGTTTCTTCATAACATCAGTGAGTTTATCCGTATCAATAGGCTTAACAGCGTATGCTTCAGACCCTGACCCAAACGAGTCAAAAGACCTCCTCTGTTGAATTTAAGGCTGTGGTCATGATCACCTTGGCACGTTTTTGATTCAGGTATATTACGCTCTTCCTCCAGTTTACGCATTGTCTTAAGAGCCTTAATCCCATCAACCTCTGGCATCATTATATCGAGGCATACCAAATCGTAGTAATCCCCCTCTTCAAGGGACATGAGAAAAACTTCAATGGCTTCCATGCCATCTACGGTCACATCACAGTCACCAAATTGAGACATGAACTTAAAAATAAACTTTCTACTGACAAAATCATCCTCTGCAATAAGTATCTTCATTTGACCTCCTCTATTATCCTAATAATCCCGTTGAGCCATGCTGATCTTTTAAAATTCAACGCGTTTCATAATCTTGTAAAACTTGATTCTGCCTGCTTAATATCTTCTTTTCTAGCACTTAGTTCAATTTTCATTGCCCCGCGTTTTAATTCATGAAAACCGCAGGTTTGACTTAAGTTTTTAATGAAATGGGCTGTTTTTTCTATATTCTCAAAGTCTCTTTCATTTAAGTACTCATTCAACATATCTGAATAGCCCATAATTTCAAAAAATCCTTCTCTTAGCTCTTCTTCCGTTTGAATGTAATCTTCATTTTGATTATCTATACCCGCTATGAGCTCTTGTATTTGATCTTGTTCATAACTTTCTTTGACACTATCTTGCATAACGGTTTCTATAATGCTAAAAAAACTCTCCACTTTTATGGGTTTTGACACATAACCATTCATACCCGCTTCTAAAAAGCGTTCTTTATCGCCACGTATGGCATGGGCCGTTAAGGCGACAATAGGCACCCGTTCAAGCTTCAATCTTTGTCTTATTACTTTTGTGGCCTGGACCCCATCTAAAATTGGCATTTGTATGTCCATAAAGACTAGGTCAAACTCGCTCTTTATAAGTTCATTTATGGCCTTTAGACCATTGTCCGCCACCGTAATTTTATGCCCTTGTTTTTCAACAGACTTTTTGCAAAAGCTTGGTTGACCCGGTCGTCTTCAACCAGTAAAATGCTAAGTTCTCTTGTTGCTTCGGGTATTTGTATTTTACCTTGACTGCCCTCCACCTGGCCAACAGACTC
>LQAG01000203.1_pt1 | contig 23505 bp, 38 predicted proteins | sample 1535801 | NCBI WGS metagenome assembly LQAG01 (sample SAMN04331584, study PRJNA305678) | bioreactor metagenome | isolation source: bioreactor_3 inoculated with Wadden Sea sediment 1st replicate of a... | place: Germany:Bremen | reverse complement strand
TTATCCACACTTTATAAACAATGTCATTTTTTTAATATGTCACTGTAAGTTATTGATATTAAAGGAATAAAAATTAAAATTTGTGTTGGTAGTTTTTCAGCTGTTGATACTATATAGATAATCTTTGATATCTTCCAGTATATTTTTTTTAAGCTTAATTACTTGACTTGGTCTTTTATTTATTGTTTAGTAGTGTGACTTTGTCAGTTCTAGATAGTGGAGGAATAGAGAATGTCCAAGCGTACTTATCAGCCGAGCCGTATCAAGCGTAAGCGGACTCATGGTTTTAGAAAAAAAAATGCAGACTAAAAACGGTCGTCAGTCGATCAATCGACGTCGCGCAAGAGGCAGGAAAGTTTTAACGGTGACCACACCACAAAAATAAAATATGTCTTATTGCTATCTTAAGGAGGATCGTTTACGTAATCCTAAAGATTATAAACAAGTCAAAGAGATGGGGTGTAAGTTACATACACCCCCATTTTGTTTCTTTTTATAAAAAAAAATGATTATTCCAAGCCTCGACTAGGTATAACAGTAAGCCGTCGTGTTGGAAATGCCGTAGTTAGAAATAGGGTAAAAAAGATTTTTTAAAAGAATTTTTTCGTAGTAATAAATCCAGCTTCAGTGAGTGTGATTATTCAATTATTGCACGTCATAATTCTGGTCAGATGTCGTACGCAGATGTAAACGAGGAATTATCATTTCTATTTGATAATATGGTAGATATCTAATGTTTAAATTCTTTTTATATTTATCATAGATATTTATCGACTCTGTATATCTCCTTTCACGCCGCCTTCATGTCGTTTCTATCCAACTTGCTCCACTTATGCTCGTGATGCTTTCGTAGCTCATGGTGTTGTTAGAGGAGCTTATTTAACTTTTAGAAGAATTATAAAGTGTCATCCTTTTCATGACGGTGGTTTTGATCCCGTTCCTTCAAATAAACAGGAAATATGATGGATAATAATAGAACTATTTTGGCTGTTGTCCTTGTTGTGCTGCTTTGGTCAGGATACAGTCTTTTTTTTGCTCCCCAACAACAAGTTCAACAGCCTGTTGTTGAAAATACCTCAACATCAATGGACCAATCTAATAAAAAGGATTCTGAAATTGTTACTGATAACTCAGTTAATATTCCTGATATAGATAAGTCTCAAATAAACCAGGAAGAAAAAAATATTTAATATTGAAACTGATTTATTTCACGTAAAAATATCTTCCAATGGTGCGGCAATCCGCTATATAGATCTAAAAAATTATAAAATTAATAATTCACCTGATTCTGGAAGTTATATACTTTTTGATGGTTTAGATAGCAATTTATCTACACTTACAACAATTGGTTCTGATGGTTTTTCAATACCATCAAATTTAAACTTTAAATTAATTGACAAAAAACTAAAAATATAAAAGTTGATAAAGATAATTACCGTGTTTCATTTGTTGCTAATACTGGTAAGTTATCAATAATAAAAAACTTTTATTTTCAGCCCTGATTCTTATTCTATAGATCAAGAAGTAAAAAATTTTAAAATAATACTGATAATAGTATTAGTGGAAAATTAAATATTTCACTTATTACTCCCTGGGATAAAGATGAGAAGTCAGAGCTTTATACCTTTGTAGGGCCTTTGTCGTATGATGGTAATGAACTCATTGAGGATAAGGCAGATGAGCTAGAAAATTCACCGAAGCTATATAAAAATGATATTGTGTGGTCGGGTTATACTACTAAATACTTTATAAGCATATTAAATCCTTCTGGTTCTTATAAACAGGTATTTATTAGTACTTCCGATAACTTTATCGAAAATAAATTTTCAACTGATATTATTAATTTAAATGGTACGGAATCTGTGAAATTATTTTCATCAACTTATTTCGGACCTAAAGAATATGAGTTATTAGCTGCAAGTGGTCATGAATATGAGGCGACTATTAATTATGGTTTTTTTCACCCATTAGCTAAACCTCTGATGGTCGTTCTTAAGTTTTTCTATGGTTTTATTGGTAATTATGGTTTTGCTATAATTTTATTGACTATTTGTATAAAGATACTTTTCTGGCCGTTGACTCAGAAAAGCTACAAGTCAATGAAGGGTATGCAGAAGCTTCAACCAGAAATGAAACGTTTGCGAGAAAAATTTGGTTCCGATAAACAAAGACTTAACCAGGAGATGATGGCTTTTTATAAGGAAAATAAGGTTAACCCCTTGGGTGGGTGTTTGCCTATGCTTATACAGATCCCTGTTTTCTTTGCTCTATATCGTGTTTTACTCGGTTCAATTGAATTGCGCCACGCACCTTTCATGCTGTGGATAACAGATTTGTCTGCAAAAGATCCCTATTATGTGACTCCGTTGATTATGGGCGTGACTATGTTTATACAGCAAAAAATGACTCCCTCGCAGATGGATCCCACACAGGAAAAATTATGTTGATGATGCCCGTCATCTTCACCTTTATGTTCCTGAATTTCCCTGCCGGGCTTGTTGTTTACTGGCTGATTAATAACCTGTTGACGATTCTTCAACAATACCTGATCAGACGTCAACCAGACTGATTATTTCAAGTGAATACTAAGGATACAATTATTGCACCTGCTACAGCTGCAGGTGAGGGTGGTATTGCAATTATACGTATCTCAGGACCTGCCGCATTACAGAGCCTACAAAAATATTTCAGACCCACCAGTTTAAAAACAGATTACATTTCACATAAGCTCTATCATGGGACGCTGGTTGACCAAAACCAGCATCCCATTGATGAGATTATGGCTGTCTTCATGGCTGGCCCCAAGACATATACTTGTGATGATGTCGTTGAAATTCACTCACATGGTAGCCGGCAGATTGTTAAGACTATCCTGAACCTTTATCAACATGAAGGGTTGCGGCTGGCTGAGGCTGGTGAGTTTACTTACCGTGCTTTTGTCAATGGACGGATAGATCTGTCTCAAGCTGAGGCAGTTTCCCGCCTGATTAAATCAAATAGTGATATTTCGCGGCGCTTGGCACTTTCACAGGTCGATGGGGAGCTGAGTCGTTCTATTTCTCAGTTTTCAGCCGTTGTAAAGCGTTGTCTTGTTTTACTGAGGCATGGATTGATTTTCCTGAAGAAGATCTACCCGCTGAAGATTTGATTAATTTAAAAAACAATATATCAGAAATAAATAACAGTATTAGTCATATCATCGATTCCTTCGATTATGGACGTATTCAGATGGAGGGCGCATCGATCATGTTGGTTGGTGAGCCTAATGTTGGTAAGAGTTCATTGTTGAATACCTTGCTTGGTGAGGAAAGGGCTATTGTCACCGATATTCCAGGGACAACTCGAGATTTGCTTGAAGAGGGATTTTTTATTGATGGTTTGCCTGTACGTGTTATAGACAGTGCTGGTTTGCGCTTGACTGACGATCCGGTAGAAAAAGAAGGTATACGTCGTGCTGAAAGGCGCATGGCAGATGCTGACCTTGTTTTGTTGCTTGTTGATAGTACGAATATTTTGACCAGCGTGAAATCTTATGCTTTTGAAAAGTGTTTCGGACTGCCAACATTTTTGGTTGCAACCAAACAGGATATTAAAGGGGATAAATGTGATTTGTCGATGTCTCCTTTTCCCCTTTATTCCAATATCAGTTAAGAGTGGTGAGGGGTTAGAGGAATTAAAAAAATCTATTTCTACGTTTTTTATGGGTGATAAGGGTAGGGTTGGTAATTCTGTGTTGTTAACGGAACGTCGTCATTACGATGTGCTGTTGAAAGCAAGATATAATTTACAGAATTTTTTAAATCTTATTAATATTAATGAATCTTTGGATTTATTATCTTTTGAGCTGCGTGAAGCTCTTTATTATCTCGGTCAAATTTCTGGTGAGACGACGACTGAAGATATTCTTGATGATATTTTTTCAGGGTTTTGTATAGGTAAGTAATGTTTCACGTGAAACATTGAATATGGATTGCTATGAGCCACTACGGTAAAAAAATATAATGTAATTGTTGTTGGCGCTGGTCATGCAGGTTGTGAAGCTGCACTTGCCTCTGCACGGATGGGATGTTTAACGCTCTTGCTGACAATAGGTCTCGATACCATTGGACAGATGTCATGTAATCCTTCAATAGGTGGTTTGGCCAAGGGACATCTTGTGCACGAGATTGATGCTCTGGGAGGAGAGATGGGGGTGAATATAGATGCCACAGGAATTCAATTCCGCCGTCTTAATACTCGAAAAGGACCGGCTGTTAGGGCGAATCGTGCGCAGGCTGATCGCATGGCATATAGCGCAAGGATGAAACGTGTTGTTGAATCTGAAAAAAGCCTGGACCTTAAGCAAGGTATGGTGGAGAGGCTGATTGTAGAAAATAATCAGATCCGTGGAGTGAAAACACGTGAAGGACTGAATTTCTATTCTGAGACGGTTGTTCTGACAACCGGTACCTTCATGCGAGGACTGATTCATATTGGTCTGGAACATTATTCAGGTGGACGTGCTGGTGAGCCGTCTGCTGATGGAATTTCAGCAAGTCTAGAATCCTATGGCCTCAAACTGGGGCGCTTGAAGACGGGAACACCAGCGAGGCTATCAGCACGTTCTATCGATTTTAGTAAGTTGGAAGTGCAGTATGGAGATACCGAAATACGACCGTTCTCATTTATGAATGATACTCTATCCAGAGATCAGGTCGTTTGTCATATTGCCAATACAAATGAAAAAACCCATGAGATTATCCGCAATGCATTGGATAGATCACCATTGTATGCTGGAATTATAGAGGGAGTTGGACCAAGGTACTGCCCTTCAATTGAAGATAAGGTCGTACGTTTTCCAGATAAAATAAGCCATCAGCCTTTTTAGAGCCGGAAGGTGTTTGTGGTGGTGAAATGTATCCAAGTGGACTGTCCACATCGTTGCCGGCAGATGTTCAACAGGCATATTTTAGGAGTATGGTTGGATTTGAACAGGTTGAATTGATGCGACCTGGCTATGCAATCGAGTATGACTTTGTTGAACCAATGCAGTTAAAAACGACATTAGAAACAAGGGCCATAGACGGCTTGTATCATGCAGGTCAGATCAATGGAACCTCTGGTTATGAAGAAGCGGCAGGTCAAGGGTTATTGGCTGGGATTAACGCGGCTAGACGATGTCAGGACAAGGAACCAATTGTAATAGGTAGGGATCAGGCTTATCTGGGGTTATGGTTGATGATCTGGTGACTCAACCTACGACCGATCCGTACCGTATGTTTACGTCACGTTCAGAATATCGATTGTTGCTTCGTGAAGATAATGCCGATCAACGCTTAACCGAGCTAGGTCGGAATATTGGTCTTGTTTCAGATGAGCGCTGGGATAAGTATCAAGCCAAAAGGGATGAATTAGAGCATATAGGTGAATATCTTAAGGGAGAAGCTTTGACGGTAGCTGACAATGATAAACTTGAGTTTTTCGAAAATTGGAGAGCTTAAAAGTGGATTGTCTCTAGAATCTTTATTGAAAAGGCCTGAAATAACCATCGATAAAATTAAGCAGCAATATAGCGATCTAGCTAAATTCAGCAGTAGGGCTCTTGAGCAGGTCGAGATAGCGGTGAAATATGAAGGTTATATAAAAAGGCAACTGGAACAGGTTGAAAGGTTTCAGGAAATGGAATCTATTGCACTTCCTGATGATATCGATTATTACCGTATACCGAGTATATCTACCGAGGTCAGAGAAAAGCTTGAGCAGATAAGACCTGTTAATTTGGGACAGGCAAGCCGAATCCAGGGAATAACCCCGGCCGCAGTTGCCGTCATTTATGTGTATTTGAAGAAAAATGATAAGTAATTCTATAAAAGATGCTGCAGCAGCATTGCAGTTAGAATTGAGTAAACAGACCATTGACAAGCTTGTGTGCTATTTGAATGAACTACTGAAATGGAATAGACAGGTAAACTTAACCGCAGTAACGGACCCGCATGAAGCGGTAGAAAAACATATCATCGATTCTCTTTATCTGGGGAAGTCTATTCCGGAACGGAGTAAATTATTAGATATGGGATCGGGAGCAGGTTTGCCCGGTATTGTCCTGGCTATCGTTCGATCAGATATTGATGTGATTTCGGTTGATAGTGTCGGGTAAAAAATAAAATTTCCAGAGGCATATTAAACGACAACTTAATCTCGTTAATGTCGTACCGATAAATGCCAGGGTAGAGGATTTGATCGGTCAGGCTATTATCACCGATATAAATATAGTAACTGCGAGAGCTTTCAGCTCAATGGTGCAGTTGGCCGAATATGCAGCGCCACTGATGAAAGTTAATTGTCTGCTCCTGGCCATGAAAGGGCCGGAAGGAGAGCGTGAACTTGAATCAGAGCTCGATTTGGTTGTCCGAAAAGGTTTTAATCTGCTCCATGTTGAAAATTATAAGCTACCGTTATCATTAGCAGAAAGAAAAATAATTAAGCTTGTTAAAAATACAGACTATTAAAGAGCTGAATTTGCCCGTTTCTTATGTTAATCTCTCACCTCATTTAACAACCCACCTAGAAAACACAATCGGAAAAGGAGCAACAGATGGCAAGTATTATCGCCGTTGCCAATCAGAAGGCGGAGTTGGTAAGACACAACGGCTGTTAATCTTCAGCATCTCTCGCTGCAGCAGAAAAAGACACTTTGATTGATATGGATCCGCAGGCCAATGCGTGTAGTGGCATGGGAATTGATAAAACAGAAGTTTTTTCAACTGTTTATAACGTTTTGCTCGGTGAGGAAGAAATCAATGATGCGGTTCGCAAAACAGAACTGGACTATCTTGACGTTTTGCCATCAAATACTGATCTGATAGGTGCGGAAATTGAGCTCGTCGATAAAAAAGAACGAGAACTGCAATTACGTTACGCTATTGCAGAAGTTTCAGACCAATACGATTACATCATAATTGATTGCCCCCATCTCTCAGTTTATTGACCGTCAATGCTTTATCGGCCGCAAACTATGTCCTTGTCCCACTACAGTGTGAATTTTATGCAATGGAAGGGTTGGGACAGTTGATGCAGACGATAAAGCTGGTTCAGCAGGAACTGAATCCAAAATTGGAAATAGGTGGGATACTTTTGACCATGTTTGATGGTCGTAACAATCTTTGCCATCAAGTCAGTAACGAAATCCGTTCACACTTTGGGGATAAGGTCTTTCGCTCTGTTGTTCCACGAAATGTGAGGTTGTCTGAAGCACCAAGTTTTGGGCAACCTGCGCTGATGTATGATATTGCCTCAAGAGGAGCACAGGCTTATCTTGAGGTAGCAAAAGAGGTATTGACGGGAGGAGCCTGTGGCTAATAAAAGACCTGCATTAGGGAAGGGAATAGGCGCATTATTAAGTTCAGCGGCGCAGGAAGGTGGAAAAAAGTACTTTTTATGTCCGATTGAAGAGCTTAAACCCCACGCTAACCAGCCCAGAAAAACGTTTGCCGATGATAAAATGGCTGAACTTGTTGCTTCAATAAAAGAAAAAGGTGTTATTCAGCCTCTGGTTGTCAGACAGCAGGATAATCATTATCAGATTATTGCTGGGGAACGGCGCTGGCGAGCTGCACAAAAGCTGGGCTGGAAAGGGTTCCTGTTGTCATTCAGGATGTCTCGGAAGATTGGGCTCTTGAAATAGCACTGATAGAAAATATTCAGCGGGAAGATCTGAATCCCCTCGAAGAAGCTGAAGCCTATCGCTACCTGATGGATAGTTTTGATCTTCTTCAGGAAGAGGTGGCAAAAAGGGTTGGTAAAAATCGCTCAACAGTGACGAATGCTTTGAGGTTGTTGAGGCTCCCGGATGGAATAAAAACAGAACTCGCTGAGGGACGTTTAAGTATGGGGCATGCGCGTGCTCTGCTTGCTTTAGAGCAGGAAGAGGATATTCTTGAGGCCGGCAGGGAGGTTATCAGGAAAAAATTATCGGTTCGAGACACAGAAAAACTGATCAAGAAAATCAAAAAATTTCGAAAAAGTCAAACCTAAAAAAAATCAAATGAACCGATCGACCCTAATCAGATGGCACTGATTGACAGCCTACAACAGCAGTTAGGTACTCAGGTGAGATTAATGCCTAAGGGGAAGGGCGGGAAGCTGGAAATCAGTTATCACGATCAGGATGGCCTGAATCGGTTGTTGGATCTGTTCGGTATCGAGCTATAACTTTATGTAACTTAAATGATGAAGTGGTGACTTATGTTTGGAAGTAAAAAACAGGAGCAGACAGAAAATGAAAAAGCCCGTTGCAATCGAAAAGGCAGATATCAAGGCGTTTCTTGGCCCCGGCAGCAAGTTTGAAGGAAAGCTTAGTTTTAATGAAATGGTGCGTCTTGACGGCAGTTTTTCTGGTGAAATAGAATCGAGTGATACACTTGTCGTTGGTGAAACGGCAGTAATTGATGGAGAAATAAATGTTGGTGCGCTCATTTTCAGTGGTCGCTTTACCGGCAATATAAAGGCGACCACGTCTGTTGAGTTAAGGGCGCCGGCCAAAGTTGAGGGGAAAATAGAAACACCGTCCTTGAAAGTTGAGGAAAAGGTGATATTCAATGGCCAGATAATTATGCCGGGAAGCGCAATTAACAACGTAGAAACGGCAGGAAACGAGAAGAAAAAGAAGTAACAGAAAGTTGTTTTAATCAAAAGGGTATTGACAACCAAATATAGAATAACAGTGTTGACAAGTGTAATAAAATTATGATAGCAATGCCCTTCCTTAATCCAAATCCCTGAAATTTTTACGTGCGGTAAGTGTATACAGTATACCGCTAACACTGACCTATACAAAAGAGGTGAGCTAGGTGATCAGCGTCGATTGGACCCTTGGTTTACAGTTTCTGAATTTTGTAATCCTTCTGTTAATTCTCAACAAATTTCTCTATCGCCCGTTGCAGAAAATTATGGCGGAAAGGCGTGAAAAGATTGATGGAGCACACGCCAAAAGCAGTGGAGCTGGAAAGCTCTGTCGAAGAAAAGATGACACGCTATCAGCAGCAGCTCAATGAAGCCAAATTCATGGCTAATGAAGAGCGCAACAAGTTGAAAAAAACAGCTGCTGATGAAGAAGCGAAGATTCTCTCTGATGCCCAGGGAAAAGCGACGGCCCAACTTCAGTTAATAAAACTACAGGTTGCTGAAGAAGCGGAAAAGGCTGGGCAGATACTAAAGAGTGAAGCTGAGGCTTTGGCCGGTCAGATTGCCACCAAGGTTCTCGGACGTGAACTGGCATAAACGCGAGGAAGGTCTAAGTTCTATGCGAAACCGGATTAAGCTGTTCTATTGGCGCTTCTGATGGTCTCAACTGTCACTGGTATTGCTTTTGCGTCGGGTGATGGTGGGCATGTTGATAGCGGTGTGTTGCTCAAGGATTTTCTGTACCGGGTCCTGAACTTTGCTATTGTTGTGGCCATTCTGGTCTACTTCCTGACAAAACCGATTAAAAAGGACTGTCTGGTCGACGAGAAGAGATCGAAAAAACACTGGCAGCGGCAAAAAAAAGCAAAAGAAGATGCCGAAGCCAAATTTGAGGAATATGATCGAAAGCTTGCCCAGGCGACCGAAGAAATTTCAGAAATCAGCGATGCAATCCGTCGGGAAGGTGAGCTGGAAAAACAGAAGATTATCGCAAACGCCAAGGCTATGGCAGCGCAAATTGAAAAGGATGCCGGCAAGGCTGCAGAGCTTGAAATTGCTAAGGCCAAAACCGAGCTACAGCGTGAAGCGGTCAACCTCGCCGTAGGTATTGCTGAAGACCTTTTGAAAAAGAACTTCAACAAAGAAGACGATAAACGACTGATTGATGAATACATGCAAAAGGTGGGAGAGTTACATTGAGTAACAGTGCGATTTCAATTCGATATGCCAAGGCATTGCTGAATATAGCTTCTGAAGAGAAGCGGGTTGAGCAGTATGCCGAAGAGCTGGCTGGAGTTGCTGCGATACTGAAGAGAGAAGATCTGTTGAGGTTGTTACTTGACAGTCCGACCTTTCCGCTGGAGAAAAAATCGGCAATCATGCGGGATATCGTAGTGCAGATGAAATTAAGTGAAGGCATGGGGAAATTTCTTGATCTGCTCCTGAAAAAAGGGCGGATCATTTATTTGCCTCAAATTGATTTCAACTACCGTAAATTTGCCGATGATAAGTCTGGTGTCGTGCGCGCCAGGATCACGGCTGCTAACGAACTGGCTGAAGACCGGGTCGAAGCAATCAAAAAAGGTTGGAAAAGCAGACCGGCAAGCAGATTGTGCTTAACGTCGAAATAGATTCCGAGCTTATCGGAGGCCTTCAGGCAGAGATGGGCGGTAAACTTTTCGATGGTAGCGTCAAGACTCAGTTGAAACGAATTTCAGATACCTTAGCAAAGGGGTGATTAGATATCATGGACATCAGAGCAGAAGAAATCAGCGCAATTATTAAAAACAGATTGAAGATTTCGGTCGAGAAGTTGAAGTCAGCGAAACCGGTACGATTATCTCGGTTGGTGATGGTATTGCTCGTATTCACGGTCTTGACAAGGCTATGGCAGGTGAACTTCTTGAATTTCCTGGTGGAACCATGGGAATGGTTCTAAACCTTGAGGAAGATAACGTCGGAGCTGCCATTCTCGGTGATGCGGAACATATAAAAGAAGGCGATCTGGTCAAGCGCACCGAGCAGATCGTTCAAGTTCCGGTCGGTGAAGCACTGGTTGGTCGTGTTGTCAACGGTATCGGCATTCCGATTGATGGCAAGGGTGACATAGAACCGACACATACAGTCAGGTTGAAATTAAAGCACCCGGAATTGTTTCACGTAAATCGGTCCATGAGCCGATGCAGACCGGACTCAAGGCGATTGATGCCATGGTTCCGATCGGTCGTGGCCAGCGGGAGCTGATTATCGGAGACCGCCAGACCGGTAAAACTGCAGTTGCAATTGACACCATCATTAATCAGAAGGGGAATGGCGTCATCTGTATTTATGTGGCGATCGGTCAGAAGCGATCGACAGTTGCCCAGGTTGTCGACAAGCTGCGTCAGCACGGTGCTATGGACTACACCATCGTTGTTTCCGCTACTGCATCTGACCCGGCTCCACTGCAGTTCATTTCACCCTATACCGGTGTCACAATGGGCGAGTTTTTCCGCGATAGCGGTCGCCATGCCCTGATTATTTACGATGACCTGTCCAAACAGGCCGTTGCCTATCGCCAGCTGTCACTGTTGCTGCGGCGCCCGCCAGGACGAGAAGCTTTTCCGGGTGATGTTTTTATCTCCACAGCCGGTTGCTTGAGCGTGCTGCCAAACTGAGTGACGCAGAAGGTGCAGGTTCACTGACAGCGCTGCCGATCATCGAAACCCAGGCAGGAGACGTGTCGGCCTATATACCGACGAACGTTATCTCGATTACAGATGGTCAGATCTTCCTTGAAACCGATCTGTTTTATTCCGGTGTACGACCGGCGATCAACGTTGGTCTGTCGGTTTCACGAGTTGGCGGCTCCGCCCAGGTCAAGGCGATGAAACAGGTTGCCGGTACCCTGCGTCTGGCCTTGGCTCAGTACCGCGAAATGGCTGCTTTTGCTCAATTCGGGTCTGACCTTGATGCGGCAACCCAAGCGCAGCTCAATCGTGGTGCCCGTCTGGTTGAAATCCTCAAGCAGGGTCAGTATAAACCATTACCGGTTGCCATACAGGTCCTGGCGATTTACGCAGCTAATAATGGTTATGTCGATGAGTATCCAACCACGGCTGTGCAGCGCTATGAAAACGAAATGCTTGCCTTTATGGAAGCTCAGCACGCTGATATCATCAAAGAACTGGGTGACAAAAACAAGATTGATGACGCTCTCGAAGTCAAGATCAAGTCCGCCCTGGATGAGTTCAAGAGTCAGTTTGTCGCTTGATTGATATAAAGGGTTGAACAGATGCCAAGTCTGAAAGATATAAAAAAGCGGATCGGCTCGGTTAAGAACACCCAGCAGATAACCAAGGCGATGAAAATGGTTGCTGCGGCAAAACTGCGCCGGGCTCAGGAATCGGCCGTCTCTGCCCGCCCCTATGCCGAAAAACTGCACTCAGTGCTGGCCCATCTGGCTCAGCGCGAAGATGCTGATGCTCATCCGCTGCTCAGCCAGCGGGGAACTGGACGCGCTCTGGTCGTTCTGATGACGGCGGATCGTGGACTTTGTGGCGGATTTAACGCCAATGTTTCCAAGGAAGCAGAACGATTCATTCGTGCGAATGAGCAGGGGTTTGACGACATTGATCTGATGATTATCGGTCGTAAGGGTCGTGATTTTCTCAAAAGCCGCCTTGGTGACAAAATTGTCAAGGTTCATGAAAACATCACAGCTGATGCAACCTATAAAACAGCACAGCTGATCGGCCAGGAAGTTGTCGATGCTTACATTGAAGAGAAATATGATGCCGTTTATATTCTCTATAATGCATTTCAGAGTGCGATTGTTCAGAATGTCACTTTAGAGCAGGTTCTTCCGATACAACCGAATGAGAGTGAAAAAACTGAAGACCCAATCGACTACCTTTATGAGCCTGATAAAGTTGGGGTTCTGGCAGAAATTCTGCCGAAGATGGTTGAGGTTCAGTTCTTTCGTGGTTTGCTGGAATCCAATGCCTCTGAGCAGGGAGCACGGATGTCGGCCATGGACAGTGCCAGCCGCAATGCCGCAGAAATGATTGAAAAGTTGACGCTGCAGTACAACCGTGCACGACAGGCTGCCATCACCACAGAGTTGATGGAAATTATATCCGGTGCCGAATCGATCAAATAACGAATTTTATCTATAAAAAGCTTATTCCAACGGGATAAGGAGGAAAGGTTAGTTATGAACAAAGGGAAGATCACTCAGGTTATTGGTCCTGTCGTCGACGTCGAGTTCGAACCGGGAAAACTGCCGGAGATATTTTACGCCGTTAAGATGACCAACCCGGCCATCAATGACAATGAATGGAATCTGGTCTGTGAGGTTGCCCAGCACCTGGGAGAAAATACCGTTCGGACCATTGCGATGGACTCAACAGACGGTCTGGTTCGTGGTCAGGAGGTTCTCGACACCGGCGATCAGATTCTGATGCCGGTTGGGCCCAAGACTCTGGGACGTATCCTTAATGTCGTCGGAGAGCCGGTTGATGAAGCCGGTCCGGTTGACTCTGATAAGGCCTGGGGGATCCATCGTCCTGCACCCGATTTTGTCAACCAGTCGACCAAGGTCGAATCTTTTGAGACCGGTATCAAAGTGGTTGATTTGCTCGCTCCTTATTCACGGGGTGGAAAAATCGGTCTGTTTGGTGGCGCCGGGGTCGGCAAGACCGTTCTGATCATGGAGCTGATCAACAATGTTGCCCAGCAACACGGTGGATTCTCTGTTTTGCCGGAGTTGGTGAGCGGACTCGTGAAGGAAATGATCTCTGGGAAGAGATGAAAGAGTCCGGCGTTCTCGATAAAGCTGCGCTGATCTACGGCCAGATGAACGAGCCTCCGGGAGCGCGGGCCCGCGTTGCATTGTCTGCTCTGACCGTTGCCGAGTACTTCCGCGATGAAGAAGGTCAGGACGTTCTTTTGTTTGTTGACAATATTTTCCGCTTTACCCAGGCGGGTTCCGAGGTTTCGGCGCTACTTGGCCGTATTCCATCCGCTGTTGGTTATCAGCCGACCTTGTCGACTGAAATGGGTGAATTGCAGGAACGGATCACCACCACAGACAAAGGTTCGATCACCTCCGTTCAGGCGATCTACGTCCCTGCTGACGACTTGACCGACCCGGCCCCGCAACCGCCTTTGCCCACCTGGATGCGACCACGGTTCTGTCTCGTCAGATTTCCGAGCTTGGTATCTACCCCGCGGTTGACCCGCTCGATTCAACCAGTCGGATTCTTGATCCGCAGGTTGTTGGTGAGGAACACTACAAGGTGGCTCGTGATGTTCAATTTATTCTGCAGCGTTACAAAGATCTGCAGGATATCATTGCCATCCTGGGAATGGACGAATTGTCTGAGGAAGATAAGCAGGTTGTCGCCCGCGCCCGTAAAATTCAGCGCTTCCTGTCTCAGCCGTTTCACGTTGCCGAAGTCTTTACCGGTTCACCTGGAAAATATGTTGAGCTGAAGGATACCATCAGGGGCTTCCAGGAAATCATTGATGGTAAGCATGACGATCTTCCAGAGCAGGCTTTCTACATGGTTGGTACCATTGAGGAAGCGATTGAAAAAGCTCAAAGTATGGCAGCTTAATCGATTTTCTGACCAGATTTAAACGTAAAGGACAGTCGCAATGGCTGATAAGCTTAAACTTGAAATGGTGACCCCGTATAAGCGGGTTTTGTCTGAGGAAGTTGATGAAGTCAATGCACCGGGGTTTGTCGGTGAACTGGGACTTCTTCCTGGTCACACTCCACTGCTGACAACGCTTAAAGTAGGTGAGCTCTCCTATAAAAAGGTAACGAGCAGTTTTTGTTGCTGTCAACTGGGGCTACCTTGAGGTCGAAGATGATACCGTGACCGTGCTTGTTGACACGGCGGAAAAATCAGATGAGATCGATCTTGTACGAGCTAAAGCGGCACTGGGACGCGCAGAAGACGCACTGAAGACCCTGCCTCACGAAGATAAGAAGTACGCCGTTATGGAGGCAGCATTAAAGCGTGCTCTGATTCGGATTCAAGTGGCCAGCAAAAACTAGGTTGCTGCAACAAAAAATGTCAGTAAAAAGGGTATCCCGCATGGGGTACCCTTTTTTTATGACGTTAAATTGTTCTATTAATAACGGTATTTTTGTTGACAATAAGCTGTAATGCTTATTTTATTGAATACAGGGAAATAAATAATCAGTCAGGACATAATATGGCGACAATTCTTTCAGCCCGGCTTACCTGTGTGTCGATAGCGCTCTGCTACTTTTTTATCAGTGGCCTTTGGACTCTTTTTTCCGACCGGTTTTTTTCACTTATTCTCGACCATCCACCATTAGCAGAAAGGGCCTCGAGCCCGAGTCAATGGTTTTTGTCGCAGTCTCCACGGGAATTTTATACTGGTTATTACGCTATTGGGATTCTGTTGTCCAGGAATCACAGGAGTCGCTACGCAAGGTCAATCGTTCTTTGAAAAGCTTCAGTGAATGTACTAAAGCAATGACGAGAATCGATAATGAAGTTCAGCTGATGCAGGGGATATGCAGAATCTGTGTTGAAGTCGGCGGGCACAAGATGGCCTGGGTTGCTATTGGGGAAGAAGGGGCCGACAAAAAAATCAAGCCGATAACCCACTGGGGATCCGATAGTTCTTTTCTTGACGAGTTGAATGCCGGATGGGGAGATAATAATATTGGTCACGGGCCGGCGGGAACCAGTATTAGGACAGGTAAAACAACTATATTTCAAGACCTTAAAAATAATCCTCGCTATACTCCATGGAGGGAAGCAGCGGAAAAATGTGGCTACTCTTCCTGCATTGCACTCCCCCTGATAGAAGACGGTCAAGTGTACGGGGCTCTGGTTATCTTTGACGAAGCACCAAACGCTTTTGATGCTGAAGAGGTTGAACTTCTGGAAGAGCTGTCGGAAGACTTGTCCTACGGTATTAAAACGATTCGACTTAAAGCTGAACGCGAGCGCGAAGTCGATGAACGTTTGATGCTGGCATCAATCGTCGACCAGACATCAGACGGTGTGATTACTTTCGATACAGACAGTCGAATAGAGTATGTCAATCCAAGTTTTATCGAACTCTGTGGTATACCAGCGATTGAAGCTATCGGGGTAAGCATCCATGATTTTGAATGTTCAAAGAGAAACCCTGTATTTTATCAGGCAATTCTTGGTGTCTTTGAGAATAACGAAATCAAATCCGGACATTTTATTAACAAAAAAAGAGATGGAAGCGAATACGATATTGACGCGCGCATAGCTCCGGTTTTCGGTGATAACGGGCAAGTGGTCCGCTATGTAGCCACCATCCGCGACGTCAGCCACGAGATACGTTTACAGCGACAATTGCGGCAGGCGCAAAAAAATGGAGCTCTGGCAACTCTGTCAGGTGGCATCGCCCATGATTTCAACAATATTCTGGCGATTATTATTACCAATGTTGAAATGACCCTTGAGGATATTGAGCCGAACAGTCCGTTGAAAACTCCTCTTGATCTGGTTCTCAAAGCGGGATTGAGAGGGAAAACGCTGATCAAGCAGTTTTAACTTTCAGCAGACAGAATGAAGAGCCTCAGCGGGCCGTCAATATCGGGTCGGTCATCAATGAGTGTTTGCAATTGCTTAGAGCGACACTGCCGACCACCATCGAATTGAGAAAGCAGATAGACCCAGGCGTAGGAAATATTTATGCGGACCCGACTCAGATGAACCAGGTCATCATGAATCTCTGTACGAATGCACGCGATGCGATGATCGGGCGCGGTGGTGTCCTCGATGTGAGTGTCAGTGGCGTTGAGTTGAAAGAAAGTGAAATTCGTAACTATCACGGACTGAAGCCGGGTCGATATATCAAGATATTGGTGTCTGATACAGGCGACGGTATGAGCCGTGAAGTCATGGACCGGATATTTGATCCGTTTTACACAACAAAGGTTCAGGGGAAGGGGACGGGTCTGGGATTATCTATTGTTCACGGGATTATTAAAAACCACGCGGGAAATATCTCGGTTAACAGCATTCATGGGGTCGGCACGACCTTTTCGATTTTATTGCCTCAGATCGAAGTTCCACCGTACGAGGAGATCGAAAAGAGGATAGAACCGCTGCTCAGAGGAAAAGGACATATCCTTTTTGTGGATGATGAAGCTGACTACATCAGTGGCATGAAGAGGACACTGGAAAAAGCTGGTTACACGGTGACGGCAGAAATGGATGGCCGAAAACACTGGCGCTGATCAAAGAAAATCCTAGCGCTTACGATTTGCTGATCAGTGATCAGACCATGCCGTATATGACCGGAATTCAGCTGGCGGAAAAGGTTTTGAAGATAAGACCAGACCTGCCGATCATTCTTTGTTCGGGGTCATCGCCAGATACGGATAGTGGAGTCAGTCCGGAAAATGCCAGGGCAGCGGGAATCAGTAAGGTTCTGATGAAGCCGGTTGAAAGGGAAGAGATAACCAGAGCGGTTAATGATCTGTTGGTGACAGATAAAGCCTGGTAGAGAACCGATATGGCAGAAATACTGATCATAGATGATGATGAAATGATGTGCTCGACATTGGCAGCCCTTGTAGAGCGCAGCAATCACAGGGCGACCTGTGCCATGACCCTTAAGCAAGGGTTAAGGCAAGCCACTGACAACGATATTGATGTGGTCTTTCTTGACGTCAAAATGCCTGATGGGAATGGGCTCGATCTGCTGCCGGAGATTGAAAACTGTCCATCTGGACCCGAAGTTATCATCATTACCGGATTTGGTGATCTCAATGGCGCTGAACTGGCGATCAAAAGTGGGGCCTGGGACTATATCGAAAAAGGATTTTCCATCAAGGAAATCACCCTTTCTCTTGAGCGTGCCCTGCAGTATCGCAAGGAAAAGAAAGAAGTCGCCCAAACGCGGAAGATGGTACCGCTGAAACGGGATAAAATTATCGGTAACAGTGTCGCACTCAATCACTGTCTCGAGATGGTCGCGCAGTCTGCCGAAAGTGAGGCCAATGTTTTCATTACTGGAGAGACGGGGACCGGCAAAGAGTTGTTTGCTCGTGCTGTACACGACAACAGTTTGAGAAGACACGAAAAATTTGTTGTCGTCGACTGTACATCACTTCCGGAAACCCTGGTTGAAAGCCTGCTTTTTGGTCATGAAAAAGGATCATTTACCGGGGCGGATAAAGCCAGAGATGGGCTGGTCAAACAGGCCGACAAAGGAACTTTATTTCTGGATGAAGTTGGTGAACTGCCGATGGTGTTGCAGAAGGCTTTCCTGCGTGTTTTGCAGGAGCATCGTTTCCGTCCGCTCGGCAGTAATCGGGAAGTCGAGAGTAATTTTCGTCTCATCGCAGCAACAAACCGCGACCTTGATGCAATGGTCACAGAGGGGACTTTTCGAAGTGACCTGCTTTCCGGCTACGCTCGTTTATAGTCGAATTGCCTCCTTTACGCGAGCGGCGCGATGACATCAAGGATCTGGCTCGTTACCATATCGATCGTTTTTGTGAGCAGTACGGCTTGCCGACAAAAGGTTTTTCGCCGGAATTCAATGACGTTTTGATGCAATACCCATGGCCTGGAAATGTTCGAGAACTGGTCAATACCCTGGATCGTACGCTGGCAACCGCACGATTTGATCAGACCCTTTATCCGAAACATCTGCCGAGTCACATTCGAGTTCAGGTCAGGCGCGCTGAAATGGAAAACGACATAGCAGTCAGCCATGGAGAGGCGACCCATGCCGTGCGAAAGTTACCTAAACTGCATGATTATAGAGACTCGGTTTATGCAGAAGCTGAAAAAGTGTATTTGCACGACCTGATGGACATCACTCGTGGTGATATTGCCGAAGCCTGTCGTATTTCGGGACTGTCACAATCACGTCTATATGCCTTGTTGAAAAAGAATGATATTTCACGCAAGGCGTAAGAGGTTTCCTGAACACCACTGGTTTTTCCTGTCGCGTAAGAAAAACAGAGATCAGATCCGTGTATCGCCTGGGCGTGATGTAAAATAATAGCGACGATAGGTCATTGTTAACACAGTGCCGTGTTGGCATAAAGAATGCTGGTTATAATTCATCTTAGAATTGGTAAGCCATGGTTGAAAGGCAAAGGAAATGGTTAATCTGCAACTTAAGGCAGGTGGTGAGGTCCGTGATCTTAAAAGTACGCTGAGTCAGTGGCGAGATGTGATCAATCAACTGGAAAAGCTGCTTGATCACATCGAGATAAAGGTTCAATTACCTGGAATAGATCAAGATAAACTGGTTGCTGATTTGTCGATGGTGTTCTTTTGATTCGCATGAAAGATGGAAACGAACTGAAAGTCAGTGAAGAGGGCTACCGTCATGGCAGTATTATTGCCGTGAATCAGCTGACACGGATTGCTTCAGCTCTGGCTGAGCAGATGGCCGGAACCGATCAACCTGTTGTGATTTACGGAACGATTGGCACAGGAAAGCACCTGTTTGCAAGGAAAATCCATGATCTTGGCCCTCGTCAAGGTGAACCTTTCGTTTGGTTGTCCTGCGTTGCGGGGCAGGGACCCGATTATATGAAAACAGCTCTCGACGAGGCTGGAGCCGGGACCGTCTACCTCGATTGTATGAACGAACTGGCACCGGAATGTTTAAATGTTATCCGACTGATCAGTGGTGACGATTATAAAAAGAGATTTCGTCTGGTTGCCGGGATTGGCAAGACACAGGATGAGTTGTACCAAGAACCGAATGAGATAACCGATTTACTAGATCAGATGAGATGCTGTGTTATCGAATTACCGAAATTGTCTGCTCGGCAGGATGAGATAGAAGCTTTGGCAACATACCATCTGGCTCGTTTGTGCTGTGAACAGGGGGAGCCGATGAAGCAGTTGTCTCCCGAATTTATTAAGATACTCCGCGTTTATCCCTGGCCGGGCAATGTCAGGGAGCTGGTTAACACTTTGGAGCAGGTTATTATTACCGCGGGAGATAAAAAGACGCTTTTTGCCAGAGATCTTCCTCATCATATTCGTATCAAATCGTTGCCGGAAACAAGCCGCGATAAAATCGGTCTCTAACCGATACCACCACAAAATCGACCCTGTGCCCATATGAAAAGTGCTCATATAGGCACACTTGTCTAAAATTGATTCCCCTCTTTTTATCGTTAATTCCTGTGGAATGGGAGGATTCTTGTTCTGCAGGAATTTTCTGTTATTACAGGATCTGGCAACTCTCTCCTAAAAGATAAGAATAAGCGTAACATTCTTATATCTTTGTGTTTTTTCTTTTTTCAGGTGGAAAGAGATATTGGTACGCGGGTTGCTATATAGATTTGGTAACGAGATGAGCATGAAAGGAGTTCTGCCATGAGTAAAAAAAATATATTTCAACTGACGGCTATTGCCGGTGTCCTGATCGGGGGATGTGTCTTTCTTTTTGTGATATGGGATTTGGGTTCACACCGTTGACCAAGTTTTTTATCGTTTTCTTTGGAATTATCGTTGGCCTGCAATGCATTCCGGCAGCTCTCTTATTTGGCGGGATGATCAAGGGAATCTTCAGTCGTTCCCACAGAGCCGCAAATCAAATACTGCGTTAGCCAGGGGGTGGAAATGAAAGCACGTAAGATCTTGATTGCCGACCGTGATGCTACCGCTCGCAAGGAGATGGCCGAATTTTTCAAAAACTCGCATTTTGACGTGGAAACCACAGCATCTGCCGCTTACGCCATCGCCAAGATTGTTCAGAAACAAGAACCGATCGTTATCCTCGGTGACTCATTTGAAGAAAAGATTGCTTCAGTCGATGTCATTGCATTGATGAGAAAATGCAATAAAAATCTGCGGATCATTCTGGTTTCAGATGACAGTTCGCTGGAGACCTTGCGCCGGATCAGGGAAGACGGAATTTTTTTATCATGCACTGAAACCACATAGCCTGGAAGATAATGAAGAGTTACGTTCTGTTGTCGAGTGTGCAGTTGAGGGATTTCATTCTGCATGACAGATGAGCCCGGTAGGGATCGTTGGTATCCGGATTGGCGGATGAAAATATTTGAGAGGAGATTGTTATGAAGATAATGATTAAACACACCATTTTACTGTTCTGTTGCTTGTTCCCGCATTTTCCGCCCTGGCTGAAGCAGGGGGCGAGAGGATAACAGCATGACTCTGGTTTACCTTTTTCTCGCAACCTGCGGACTGATTATTTTTTTGCAGCTGATTCCAGTGTTTACTTTAATCTACGGCATGGTCAAAGGGATCTTCGGCAAGAAAGAAGAGGTCAAGCCGGCGCCGGTCAAGCACCACTGAAACCGATATTTTAAGACTGGAGTCAAATTTCATATCACCTTGAGGGATGTCTATGAATATGCAAGCAGTTACAAAATTTTATCAGGTTGCTGCTGGTACTGATTCTGCCACTGACCGTGATGGCTATGGGAATGGATGATTGTCTTGGCTGCCATGGCGACAGCGATGTGGTGGGTGAAGACCAGCTTATTACTGAGGAATCGTTTCGTCATACCATCCATGCCGAGCTTGGTTGTGTCACATGTCATGATTCGGTGACTGATGAGCACCCTGATGATGGAGTAAGCATCAGCAGAGCTTCATGTGTCGACTGCCATGATGGTGTGGGAGAGCAGTATCAGCACAACAGCCATGCTGAACATGCCAGCTGTGTCGATTGTCACGATCCACACGGCGCCTTCGGGCTGGAAACCATGTCGAGCCAGGGGATGAACCGGCAATGCACTCAGTGCCATGGTGCTGAAGATGTTGTTGAAACACACACTGAATGGTTGCCTCAGGCGGGACTTCATATCAGTAAGCTTCCCTGCATCACCTGTCATGCTGAAACAGAAGGTTATGAGGTTGTTCTGCACATTACCCATAAAGAAGCAGACATGGAGCTCGGGAATTACAGTATTTCGAGCCATGGCGATCTGAAAGAATACAGCGGTGACAACAAAATTGCCCACTTGATCGATTTGAATGGGGATAATTTTATCTCCATGGCTGAACTGAGAACCTTTAATTTGAATCCTGCCTATAAAAAGCTGCGGCTTGAGGGGACACTGGTTCCAAGCGAAGCATCACACAATTTTACCGCCATGGATAACCGTTATGACTGCACATTCTGTCATGCGGCAGGTCCTGGGAGTATGCAGATCAGTTACTTGGCTGTACCCAATGAGAATGGCAGTTTCTCCCGGGTTGAGATCGAAAAAAGAGCAGTTCTTGATGCTCGTTACGGAACCCCGGATTTTTATCTGACCGGAAGCAGCCGCAACGCCTCAATGAATATTATCGGGTTGATTATTATCTGTGGTGGTCTGATTATGCCGATCGGGCATGGGACTCTGCGTTTCTTCACCCGCAAGAACAGAAAACACTAAAGGGGAATTATCATGGCTGAAAAAAAGAAGATCTATTTGCAACCGACGCCGGTCCGGATCTGGCATTGGCTCAATTGCTTTCGGAATCATGACCCTGATCGTTTCTGGTGCACAGATTCGTTTCCCCGAATTATATCGGCATTCTTGGAAGCTATAAGTCTGCAGTTTATTTGCATAACACTGCTGGATTTGTTGTCGCTATTTCATTCTCTCTGTGGTTTTTTTACTATATGTTTATTTCCAGAACCATGGCTGATCTCTATGTTCCACGTGCCACAGATTTTAAAACAGGAATCGTGCGACAAGCTAAATTCTACTTTTTGACCTACTTTCTCGGTTGGGACAATCCTCATCACCCAACTCCGGAAAACAAATTCAACTCAATGCAAAAGTCTGTTTATCTGGCCATCATGTTTGTCATGGTACCGTTGGTCAGCCTGAGCGGAATTCTGTTGACCAATGTCGACCCGCTGCGCGGTCTGATTGTTATGATCGGTGGTTTAAAGCTGTTGATCAATATCCATTTTCTGCTCGCCTGTTGTCTGACGGCGTTTCTGCCGACCCATGTTTACCTTGCCACCCTGGGGCATACGCCAATGGAGCATATCAAGGCAATGTGGACAGGCTGGGAAGAGGAGGAAGGCAATAGCCGTGAAGTGGATGATAGCGACGACGGATTGCCGACTCGCCATGTCGCCTGAGGAAAACGATACGGTATAGCCGAACAGCGGTGCGAAAGATCGATTAATGGTGGGGGATAAAAGGCCCGCCCCTTGGGGGGGCGATATCCGGATAGTCAGTCGATAAATGGTATTTCAGTTGTCGGAGGAATGTATGTTAAAGCTGCATGAAACCAAAAGAGTACAGACAGTGATCGGAGCTCCAGAGCAAGATGGTTTGCAGGGTGACCGTTGTTGTGTCATGGCACGGCGTAACCTTTGGGAGATGCTTCTGTTTATCGTTGTCAGTATTTATGCATACGCAATTAAGGATATCAGCCTTTTCGAACTGGCCAGCGAACCATTACGTCAGATTCTGGGCTACCCGCCTCCGGCTTATATGGTCAGCATTGCCTTAGCTGTTTATTGTTTTTCAGCAGTCAGCTTGACTTTGACAGCTATCGCAAAAGGCATCCGCCCTGAACAGAAATGGCATCAGATCGGCTACCGCAGTGCTTTTTATTTTTTCTATTCTTTCTCCGGGGCGATTGGAGCGAACTTCGTGGCAGTGTTGATCGTCGGCTTACTGCTTTACAGCCTTGATCACTATCATATCTGGATTTACAACACGCACTTTGAAAATCAGGATAAGAACCTGGAGAGGAAGATCTGAACCATACTTATAGGAAGCTTTTTTGAAGCGGCTCGTTGCATCAATAACTGTGTAACGGGCCGTTTTTTGTTTGATGCTTTTCGTTATGCGGATGAATTAACTGTACAGTTCAGGGAATG
>LQAG01000202.1_pt1 | contig 23544 bp, 43 predicted proteins | sample 1535801 | NCBI WGS metagenome assembly LQAG01 (sample SAMN04331584, study PRJNA305678) | bioreactor metagenome | isolation source: bioreactor_3 inoculated with Wadden Sea sediment 1st replicate of a... | place: Germany:Bremen | reverse complement strand
TGACACTCTATAATCCCAATAATGTAGGGGTATATGTAGCGGGGATGATTCCCTTTGCAGTATATGGCATTATTAAGGACAATAAAATCATTAAAGGTATATGGTCACTCACTGTACTTGGAGCGATTATTAGCTTAATGGGGTCATATTCACGTGCGGGGGCTGGGTGCGCTTGCGATTGCTTTTCTATTATATTTTATTATCAATATGAAATCTGTTTATAAATTTAGAAAGCAAATATTGATAGGTCTTATTATAACAATGGTCTTAGTCGTTGCTGGTGATAATTTAGCCGATAATGTCCTTTCTAGACGGTTATTTGATATGGGGTCAAGTCGAGCTTCGTATACCAAATTGCAGGGGTTATATATAGAAGAGAGTGACTTGCTAATTGATTATAATGACCAAAAGCTTGTTATGCGTTTTTTAGTGAAGATGAGCTCCCTAAGCCATATACAACAGACGGCGACACGATTTCTGTGACTCAATTAGAAGATATGAGTTTGATTTTCCAAGAGCCTACTTTAGAAGGCTTGTCTTACCAGATCACAAGGAGTAAGGATGTTGGTTTTGTGGTTACTCTTAATATAAATAATAGATATACTATGAATTTTGTTAATATAGATAATCAGGTTAAATATATTAACTCATATGGCAAGGTGACAGATATGGTGGACGCCGATTTTGTTGGCTTTGAAAACAACTTGAGGTGGGGATCTAATAGAGGGTATATTTGGTCAAGAAGTGTGCCTCTTATTTTGATAAACCACTCCTAGGCCATGGACCAGACCAGTTTGTATTGTCATTTCCTCAGACGGACTAATGTTTCAAAACTAAATGCATTTGCAAATCCTGAACTCATTGTAGACAAGCCTCACAATCAGTATCTCGGATTTTTAGTTGAGTTTGGCTTTGTTGGTCTGTTACTCTATCTTATTTGGGTTGGTGGCGTTCTGTGGAAGGCGCGTAAAAATATTATTATTGTAAGCGCAGTATCAATCTTGGTGGCATTTTTATTTTATGATATATCCATCACAACAGGATGGTTACTAATTACTTCTTTAGGGATTTTAAGTGGTGATGTGGTTAAAATGACATCTTTAGAGGAGGGCATGTAATGCATGAAAAAAAACAGTGGTCAAATTTCAGGGGCTTACTCCTTTATCTTGTTACAGTTTTTGTACCATTTATTGCAGTAACACACAAAATCGAACGACCAGATTATTTGCTTGAAGTTGTTCGTATTAAGCCAGTTGTTTATGATTTTCTGACCTATTATAAAGGTATGTTTATTGTAGCGGTTGCGTTTTTTATGGGTATTGTAATTCTGTATGATTTTATAAAAGACAACGAAGCAAAGGCGAAAATTATTAAAAAAACCAAGCAGCTTCATAATATAGCGGCTTTTGTTCTTTTTGTTTTTTTGTTCTTCTTTCCTTTGCTCTGACGGAGTTTAAAGAAATAAGTGCATTTTGGAACATATATAGCAGGGGAAGGAACTTTTCATTGGGTGTCCTATATTGTAATTTTCTTCTATGCCCAAATATACATGTCAAGTGACTTATTTGACTCAATCGGAAAGGGTCTTGCTGTTGCATTTCTCATTATTTTTGCAGTGGGCTTACTTGCCTATATGGGCTATAGTTTGTTTGAAAGCACTATATTTATGGATTTGATTACACCCGGAAGTGCACGTGTGCAGGTCAATGATGCCTTTTCCAAGCGTTTTTCAACATTCTTTGCAAATCCAACCATGCTGGGACATATATAGCCTTGTTACTCCCATTAATGTTAACCTATCCATTTAAGTGGATGGACTCGAAAAAGTACCTTGCCTTGAACTCGCTAATTTTCGCTATGCTAATCTTCACAAAATCTTCTGCAGGGCTCTTAGCCTGTGCGGCTGCAATTGTCATAGCTGGACTATATTTTCTACTTAAAGGATCAAATAGAATATCAAAAAAAGTGTTTGGATTTCAATTAATCTTATTTGTACTGATTTACATAGGTATCAGTGGACTTATAGGTGGGGGTTCAATAGAGGCTGAACTCACACAGCTAGAATCAGTTGCTAAGAGTTCGCAGGCGGAAGGTCGTTTAACAGATATTGATGTAAGTGAAGAATCCGTAGTATTCTCTTTTGATCAAAATGATTTTTATTGTCAAAAAGCAGTAGCGGTCAGCTGCAGTTTTACTATAATGATCAAATATTAGAACTCAAGCAAGATTTAGATGATGCTGCTTATTTATACTTTTGATAATGAAGCCATTGAACACTTTAAGTTTAAAATGCGAGATGGTAGAACCCTCGAACTTCTCTTTGGAAATGTACAATTCTATATTGGTAATATGGAAAATGGACTGGCTGTATTTGACACATATGGTCGTTTGTATGAGAAAGATTCCGTTGAGCGATTTAAAGCACTGGATGGTTATGAGGGCTATGCGTCAGGACGTGGTTACATATTGTCACGCGGCTTGCCAATGCTTAAAGACACATTACTTGTTGGCAAGGGGGCTGATGTTTTTGGATTCTTATTTCCCCACCATGATTTTATTGGTAAGGTTCAACTTCTTGGGAGGTATACACATACATTTGATAAACCACATAATATTTATTTGTTTATTGGATATAGTTTCGGTGTGACCGGTCTAGTGAGTTTTCTTGTGTTGGGAGTTCTTTTACTGGTTAAATCGATCAAAACATTAAATTTAAAGTCAGATCAGTCTATTAGTTGTATTTCTATCTTACTTGCTGTAGGCGCTGTCTTTCTCTTCAATGATAGCATGGTGTATTCCACCTCGATCATCTTTTTCGATTCTGGGTGGTTTGACTGGCATGCAGGAGTAAAGTCTAGTAAATATTACTCTTTTTAGACAAATTGGCTATAAATATTTATTGAATCTGATGTATATGATAGAATTTCCTTTGGTATAATAAGGATTCAGAAAGAAAAAAATGGCACGTACATAAATGTGGAGGCAAACATGACGAATGAACAAGCATATTATGAAGACGAAATTTCGTTAAAAGAACTTATAATGATTCTACTTAAAGGAAAGAAAGTTATTGCCCTGGTAACGGCAATGAGTATTGCATTATCGGCGTTGGTTTCATTTTATATGTTGGATCCCACCTATGAATCCAATACCATATTATTAGTGTCTAATGCATCAGCGAAACCTGTGACCGTTGATGGTAGCGGAACAAGTGTTGAGAACTTGGTCAACACTCTGTCTGCAAATATTCCCCAGACCATCACAACCTACAAGGAGCAAATGCTAACAACAGACATGATGACTCGTGTGATTGAAAAGCTAGATTTAGGTGAAACATATTCCCCAGGGGATTAAAGAGTTTAATCACAGTTTCTAATATAAATGATACGAATCTATTAAATATTTCGGTGACAAGTGGTGATCCTGACTTGTCTGCACGTATTGCAAACACTTTAGCTGAAGAATACACAGACTTTATTGCTCAAATGAACAGCCAGCGCCTTTCAAAAGTCATCTGAGTTTTTAAAAGAAAAAAGTGGATGAAGAAAAAGGAAAAACTGGATGCGGCTCTTGAAGTGTACAAAGATTTTTTGGCCCAGTCTCCAGGAACAAGTGAAATTCAAGCAGAAATCGCATCAAAGTCTAGTCGACTCAATGCTCTGAAATCTGAACTGGATGCCCTTTTAACCAATTATGAAAGGGACAAACTTAGTGTCGTTAATTCTATTAAACTGAAAAAGAATGAACTGGAAAATGTTCAGAGCCTTCTTAATGTTTCAGAACAATTTATTGTACAAAAGCAGTCTGTCCTCCAAGACAACACAGCCACAGCGGTTGTTAACTCTACTGGGGCATCGTCAACGGAAGCTCTTGATATTGTTCTTGAAAATGAAATCATAAATGACAACTATATGGATCTGCAACGCCTTTTAAACAGGGCCAAGGTAGAAATACAGTCACTCGAGCAAAAAAAAGCAAAATTTTGAAAATCACTTTTTGACGCGACAAAATCACTCATAGAAAGTGAAATTGGAAGTTTATCCAAGTCGCTTGAATCTCTAAAGGTAGAGTATGCAGAAAAGAGCAATGCAGAAAAACTCATTCAGAAAAGACGTTCAACGTGCAGAATCATCTTATGATCAATTTGTAAAAAGTTATGAAGAAACACGAGTAGCGGAATCGGCAGACATCGGAAAATCAACAATACTTATAAATTCCAAAGCTCTAGTCAATGAAAAGCCAGTCGGACCAGAAAAAGTTTTAAATATGGCCATCGCAGCGGTCTTAGGCCTCATGGTTTCCGTATTTTATGTTTTCTTTAAGCATTACTGGAATGAAAGCAAGTAAGATAGAAGGTGAGTTTTCCTATGAAAAAAGCTTTAAGACAATCAGTGCTCGTTGGATTTGACGCTGTCGCTATATATGCAGCTTATATACTGGCCTTTCTTCTTCGATTTGATACTGAGTTTTTTCGTTTTCTCAAATTGTAAAAGACTATTTTAGATTTTGTTGTATGGATCCATATTCACTATCATTTTAATTAAAATTATGGTCCTTTACCTATTTGGTATGTACAATAGCCTCTGGAAACATGCAGGGGTCAATGAACTGGTTCAAATTGTAAAGGCGGTAACCTTTGCCACAGCCATGTCTATGAGTTTTATTATAATAAAGGAACTTGCATTTCCAAGAAGTATTTATATTATGACCTGGTTTATAGATATATTGCTTCTGGGAGGGATTAGGTTTAGTTATAGGTTGGCTAGGTTATGGAAAAACAAGCAGTTCAAACGTTTTTCAAAATGCACCAATGTTATTATCGTTGGAGCAGGGCAAGCCGGATCTATGATTATAAAAGAAATGCAGGATCATCCAGAACTCAATTACCATCCCGTTGCTGTGATTGATGACGATAAAATGAAACAACAAAGAAAATTGTCGGGTGTCAATGTCATTGGTGGACGTCAAGATATAGAGTGGGCGGCCATGAAGTATAAGGCGGAAGAAATCATTATTGCTATGCCTTCAAGAAACCGCAGTGAAATTAAAGAAATTATTGATATTGCCAGCCGAACAGAGGCCAAGCTCAAAATTGTACCAGGGGTATATGAACTCATTGATGGCAAAATCACCATCAGTCAAATTCGAGAAGTGGATATTAAAGACATTCTTGGTCGAGAAGAGGTGGAACTGGACATTGATTCCATAGCTGTTGTCATTCAAAATAAGAATGTTCTTGTCACAGGGGCAGGCGGGTCTATCGGATCAGAACTCTGTCGTCAAATAGCCATGTTTAAGCCTAAAAAACTTTATATGTTAGATATTTATGAAAACAATGTTTATGGTCTTGAACTTGAACTGAAAAAGAAGCACCCAGACCTAGACTATGATGTTTTTATATCATCGGTTCGTGACAGAGACCGTATTTTTGAAATTTTTGAATCTTATAAGCCAGATGTCGTTTTCCATGCTGCGGCCCATAAGCATGTGCCTCTGATGGAGTTCAATCCTATGGAAGCTGTTAAAAATAATGTGTTTGGAACAAAAATGTTGTGGAAGCCGCTATAAAGTATAAGGCAGACCGTTTTACCCTTATATCCACAGACAAGGCAGTCAATCCAACCAATATAATGGGGGCTACCAAGCGAATCTGTGAACTCATTGTTCAGTCAAAATGTAAAAATGGCACGACAAAACTTTCGGCGGTGCGCTTTGGGAATGTTCTTGGCAGCAATGGCAGTGTCATTCCAATATTTAAAAAACAAATCGAGGAAGGTGGTCCAGTCACCCTAACCCATGATGATATTATTCGATATTTTATGACCATTCCTGAAGCGGCAAAACTTGTTATACAATCAACATCCCTTGCCCTTGAAGGAGAAATCTTTATTTTAGACATGGGAGACCCTGTTAAGATTAGAGACTTAGCGGAGAATATGATCCGTCTCAGCGGTTTTGAACCAGGGGTGGATATGGATATTGAGGTCACAGGTCTTAGGCCAGGCGAAAAGCTCTATGAAGAGCTTATACTTGACAAAAACAAGGCTGTTTCAACTAAGTTTGAGAAAATTTTCATTGAAAAGCCAAGTGGGGTAAATGAAGAATGGGTTTCAAAAAAGCTAGAAGCCATGCGCTTTAACCTTGGACTTGAGAATGTTGAAAGCTTAAAAGAAGCAATAAATGAACTGGTGCCAACCTATGCACCACCAGAACACGACAGAAAGAAAGGACAACAATCATGACCGAACGACATATTCCCTTTTCAAAACCATATATAACAGAACTGGAACACGAATATGTTTCTGAAGTCCTTAACTCAGGATGGTTGTCAAGGGGACCGAAAACCAAAGAGTTTGAAGATAAACTGGCCAAGTGGTTGGGTGTGAAACATGCCATTGGTGTGAATTCCTGCACTGCGGCTTTACATCTGGCCCTCGTTGCCTATGGTATAGGCCAAGGGGACGAAGTTATTACATCCTCTTATACATTTTGCTCTAGTGCCAATGTTATTGTCCATGTGGGTGCCAAGCCTGTTTTTGTAGACATTCGTGAAGACTTTAATATAAATCCAGACTTAATTGAAGCCGCGATAACAGAAAACACAAAGGCTATTATCCCCGTCCACTTTGGTGGTGGCGTTTGTGAAATGGACAAGATTATGGCCATTGCAAAAAAACACAATTTAATTGTTATTGAAGACACAGCCCATGGCATTGGGGCCAAATATCAAGACCGGTTTGCAGGGACTTTTGGACATGTAGGAGCCTATAGTTTTTATGCAACTAAGAATCTGACAACTGGTGAAGGGGGGCTCTTTGTTACAAATGATGATGTCATTGCCGACAAGGCAAGAATCTTATCCCTCCATGGCATGAGCCAAAATGCTTGGAACCGCTATGAAAAGGTGGAAGCTGGCAGTATGAGGTCCATGCACCAGGCTATAAATATAATATGACCGACCTTCAGGCGGCTCTTGGCATAGCTCAATTTGAAAAGTTTGATGAAATGCAGGATAAAAGAGAACAATTGGTTAATAGATATAACCAGGCCCTTGGAAAGTATTCTGACAGTCTTCGCATCCAGTATGATACAGAAGAGGTCTACCATGCATGGCATCTCTATCCTATAGTCTTAAAAGACCTAGATCGACATAATAGGGTGGATACTATCACGACCCTAAACGATAGGGGAATAGGCACATCAGTCCATTTTTATTCCCCTCCATCTCCAGCCCTTTTATCAAAAAACATTCAATTTAAAAACGTGGCGATTATCCAGTTACGGAAAAAATGTATGATGGGGAAATCTCCCTCCCCCTCTTTCCGGGCATGACATTTGATGATGTTGACTATATTACCAAGAACTTGATAGACATTTTAAAGCTGTAGAGAAATCTACGGCTTTTGTGCGTTATAGGGTGTCATAGAATTGTCATAAAATACATGCGTTCAAAGCTTGAACAGCTCATAACAAACTGTTAAACTGTATATGTGTTCAAAAAATGAACGGATGTAATGGGGGCAAATATGGAAGGACTCAATATACTAGAGGTCATACAGAAATACGACCATGTGTCGCAAAGAACTATTTCTAAGGAAACAGGACTTTCACTTGGTATGGTCAATTTGCTTATAAAGAAATTTCTAAAAGTTGGTCTTTTGAAGGCTGAAAAATTAAATGGAAATAAGATAAAATACATTTTAACACCCAAAGGATCTCAAGTTTTGCTTGAGAAAACTGTAAGCTTTGTAAAGCGTTCTTTTGAGGCTGTGAGTAAGATTTCTGAGCATGTGGAAGATATTTTAGAACGTGAATTTGAAGATGAACCTATTATATATATTGATGGGGACTATGGTGAAGTGTATCAGGTTGTTGTTGACGTAGCTAGACGTATGAATAAAAATGTGATTTCAATGACACAGTTAGATTGTGCTCCAAGTAAGGTTCTATACTTAGACAGACCTACCGACGAGAATGGAATTGGTGTGTTTGAAGGATTCAAATTATAATAAAGGAGTTAAAATGGTCTACTTAAAAATAAAAAGGTTAATAGATATTATACTTTCGACACTCGGACTTATAATATTATCTCCTGTTTTTTTATTACTCATTATAGCAATTAAGGTTGACTCCCCTGGACCTGTTCTCTTTAAACAGAAGAGAGTCGGGATCTATAAGAGTCATTTTCATATATTGAAGTTCAGAACGATGAAAATTGATACTCCAAAAGACATGCCAACACATCTACTAGAGAATCCTGATCAGTGGATTACAAAGGTAGGCAAGTTCCTGAGAAAGACAAGCTTAGATGAGCTACCACAGATCATCAACATTTTTAAAGGTGAGATGAGCATTATTGGTCCAAGGCCAGCGCTTTGGAATCAGTATGACTTGATCGAAGAAAGAGATAAGTACGGTGCAAATGATGTGCCGGTTGGTCTTACAGGATGGGCACAGATTAATGGTAGAGACGAGCTTGAGATTGATGTGAAGGCTAGGCTTGATGGAGAGTACGCTGACAAGATTGGCCTTCTGATGGATGTCAGATGCTTCTTTGGGACCATATTTAGCGTTTTGAAAAGTGATGGTGTTGTTGAAGGTAGGACTGTTAAGGCCAAGGCAACTAATACAAGTTCTAATGCTACCAGTAATTCTAAAGCCAAGGAGACAGTGAAGTAATGAAAAACATATTAATCACTGGTAAGAACAGTTACATAGGTACATCTTTTGAGAATTGGCTCAAGAGACAACCTGATAAATACAAAGTAGATACAATTGATATGAAAGATGGATCATGGAAGAAGAAGGACTTTTCCCAGTATGATGTTGTATTTCATGTGGCTGGGATTGCGCATGTTTCATCTGATCCTAAGATTGAAGACCTCTACTATAAAGTGAATAGAGATCTTACGATTGAAACTGCTGAGAAGGCCAAGGCAGAAGGTGTAAAGCAGTTCATTTTTATGAGCAGCATAATTGTGTATGGAGATGGTAGCAGTAGTAAGCGTGTTATTGATAAGAATACAGTCCCAACGCCGAGTAACTTCTATGGAGATAGTAAATTGCAGGCAGAGGAAGGTATCAGTCATTTAGAATGTGATGACTTCAAAATAGTAGTGATAAGACCGCCTATGATATATGGAAAAGGGTCTAAGGGTAATTATCCAAGATTAGCTATCATGGCCAAGAAGATACCAGTATTTCCTGACATCAATAATGAGCGCAGTATGCTTCATATAGATAACCTTTGTGAGTTCATTAAGATTATGATTAATTACGAAGAAACAGGATTGTACTTTCCACAGAATAGAGAATATGTGAAGACCAGTGAAATGGTTAGGACAATAGCTGAAGTTCATGGAAAGAAGATATGGATGATTAGATGGATGAACTGGTTTATTAAATTGATGTTTGGAATTGGGATAGTAAATAAGGTGTTTGGTAATTTGGTTTATGAGAAGTCGATGAGTGACTATGATAAAGAGAATTATAGAATAAAGAGATTATAGAGAATCAATTGAATTGACTGAGAAATAATATGTTTGAGGAGATAACTATGAAGAAGCTCTAATGATGGCATCAGTTGCATAATGATTGATTTATTTAATATGGACAATATGGAGATTCTTAAAAATTTGGAATATGAAGTTGATGTAGCATGTAATTTTGAATACGGTAGTATAACAAGTCAAGATAGAGTGGATAAATTTAAAGAAGAGCTAATAAGAGATAATTTTGAAGTTCATCACATTCCTGTTCCAAGAAGCATTTTTTCAGTTGGAGATATTATCACTTCGTACAGAATAATGGAAAAGTTATGTAGTGAAAATGATTATCAGATAGTGCATTGTCACTCTCCAATTGGTGGGGTAATTGCTAGAATGGCTTGTAGAAAAGCTAGAAAAAAAAGGAACGAAAGTTATCTATACAGCACATGGATTTCACTTTTTTTAAAGGTGCGCCAATAAAAAATTGGTTGCTCTATTACACAGCTGAAAGAATGACATCAAAATTTACAGATTCATTGATAACAATTAATAAAGAAGATTATGAAAATGCACAAAGATTTAATATTGATAATACTGAATATGTTCCCGGTATTGGAATTGATGTAGATAAAAATAAAAAATGTAAAATATTGATAAATCCAAGAAACGATTGGAATTCAATCTAAATGAAGATGATTTTGTACTTTTTACTGCAGGACAATTATCAAAAAGAAAAAATCATGAAGTAGTAATAAAGGCACTTGCAGCAATTGAAAATAAAAATGTAAAATTATTGATTTGTGGTCTTGGTGAACTAGAAAGTTATTTAAGAGAACTTATCGCTGAATTAGGACTAGAGAATAGAGTAACTTTAGCTGGTTATAGAAATGATGTTATTGAACAATTGCATGCAGCTGATTTGTTTTGTGTTTCCTTCTTTACAAGAAGGTCTTCCTGTGGCTCTAATGGAATCAATGGCTACAGGATTACCTATTGTATGTTCAAACATTCGTGGAAATATAGACTTAATTGAACATGGGGTAAATGGTTTTTTAGTAGATCCAAAGGATGTAAATGGCTTTGCTAGATATATAGAAAAGATTGTATCTGACAATACAGTTCAAAAAGAGATGAGAAAAAAAAATCTAGAATTAGTAAAAAAAATATGACAAAAAAAATATTAAAGAAAAAAATGACGTTGATATACAAAGGCCTAACAGTTTAGAATTTCACTAACAATGGAGAGAGGTTAATATATGAAGAAAATCATAGTCACACCAGGAATAACTGATTTAAATAGAGGTGATCAAGCGTTAATATGGCTAATTAAAGATATCCTGGGAGCAGAAAGAGTCTTAGTGGAAGCTAAGTTATTACAAAGCGGTAATACTCTCGAAGATGTTCACATGCAATCAAGACAAAGTGTACAAGAGGGTTATGATGTTATGACTCCGTTGTTATTACATCCGGCAAGAAATAAAAAAACAAAAGGTATTGACTATTCTTTTTTTGTGAAAATGAGATGGGGACTAACAGCTTTAAGAGATTTACTTAATAGCTCACTGTTACTGTCAAAAAAAAAGTTATTTTAACAAAAATTGGAGAAAAAAAAGCTGAATGATCAACAGAGCAAGACGTATAAAGAAATTTAAAAATATGGACTTGTTAATAGTTAAAGGTGGGGGATTTCTACATACATATAAGAGATTCACAGATATATACTACCTATACTATAGTTTATTTCATATTATTCTCGCACATAGAATGGGCAAAAAAAATTGTCATAATGCCTAATTCTTTTGGACCTTTTATGGGAAAATTGGAAAAGCGTATAGTTAAGAAAGTCTTAAACAAATGTGAATTAATATATGCTCGGGAAAATATATCACGAGAATATTTACAAAATTTATTAGGTAGAGAAATCTATCTTTCACCAGACTTAGGATTTTATATTTCGCCGAGTGAAGGCGAAGTATATGAAAATGCTTTTCAAATTCCAAAAACAAAAAAACAGTTGCTATTACAATGCGTCCATATAGGTTTCCAGAGTACCCTGATGGCGAGGAAAGATATAAAAATATATAAGTGAAATGTATATGGTATGTAAGGACCTTATAAAAAAGATTACCATCCCGTGTTGTAGCGCACACATTGGGGCCAAGTTCTCATGAAGACGACAGAATAGCTTTATATGGAGTTATAAAAAAAACTTACAGAAGATGGGGTTTCAGAAGAGTTGTACTCTTATGTAGATGAACCTGACATGAATTGTTTTGATATAACTAGTTTTTATTCACAAGTTGATTACATTATTGGAACACGTTTTCATTCTGTTATTTTCGCTATGACTTCCTTAACGCCAGCAATTGCTATATCATATTCAGGTAATAAAACTACAGGTATTATGGAAGACATAGGTCTAGAAGAGTATGTTGTCGAAATTGGTGAGATGAATTCAAAGGATTACTGACTAAGTTTCAAAGCTTGTTAATGAAACAGAATCAGTAAAAACTAAATTAAGAAATTATTTAAATCAATGTGAATCTTACAAAAAGGATCTTGTTTTAGAAATAGGTAACATACTTAATTCGACTAGTGACAATTAATTACAAGCGATGGGAAGTGCAAGTCATGAAAGGTAGAATATTAGTAATTTCGAGAAATGCCTGGAATAATTCAAATAGTACAGGTAATACAGCAACTAATTTTTTTCAAACTGGAATGATTGGGAGTTTGCTAATCTATTTTGTCGTGCAGAAATACCTGATAACGATATTTGCAAACAGTATTTTAGGATATCAGAAAGCGATTTAGTAAAGGGTCTTTTTAAAAGAAGTGAAATTGGAGAACGTTTATATTATAGTAAAAATGTAGATGAAACTAATCTAGAATATAACACCAGCCAGCGCAATGAAAAAAAAAATATATGATTATTTTAGGAATAATCGATTGACTATACTTTTGTGGGCAAGGGAGATATTATGGTCAATTTCAAATTGGAAGGGCAATAAGCTTAGAAAATTCATTAAAGACTTTAACCCTGACATCATTTATATGCCTGTTCATGACTGTTTTTTATATGCATGATGTTTTTGAGTTTTGTATCAGAAGTTACAAGAGCTAAAATTGTTTTGATAACTGCAGATGATATGTATTCGTTAAAGCAATTCTCTTTGTCACCACTATATTGGATAAATCGAGTTCTTTTAAGAAAGAAAATTAGAAAAAGTATTAGTAAAGCAAGTGTCTGTTATTCGATGAGTGATGTTCAAGTTAAAGAACTCAGTCGAGAATTTGGCGGAAAATTTAAAATTCTCCGAAAAGGTTCTGATTTAGTTAATACTAGCGATGAAAATGAGTGTGAAATTAAAAGCACAAATGAAAATTGTGAAATTCGTATATACTGGAAACTTGACGTTGGGGAGATGGAGAACGCTGATTTCAATTGGTGATGCTATTAAATGAGCTTAACAAAACCAAATTACGTGCAAAACTTGAAATATATAGTACTAATCAATTGACTAATAAAATGAAACGTCAGTTGGGCAGCAATGACCAAGTACTATTTATGGGAGCAGTTGATTCAAATAAAGTTAAGGAAATTCAAAGAAAGTCAGATGTAGTAGTTCATGTTGAATCATTTAGATTAAAATATAAATTGCAAACAAGATTATCTTTTTCAACGAAACTAGTTGATTATTTTCAAAACAGTAAATGTATTTTTGCTGTTGGTTGGGATAAAGCAAACTCCATCGATTATTTAATAGAAAATGATGCAGCAATAGTAGCCACTAGTGTTGATATGATAAAAAGTAAGCTAAAATGATTATAGAATCTCATTCATTGATATCGGAGTATGCTACTAAATCAAGAGCATGTGGCTTGAACAATCATAACAAAAATAAAATACAGAAAAGCTTACAAGGGGATTTCAAAGAAATTATTGAGGGTGTAAAATATGATAGTTTTACAGATTAACGTAGTTAATAATATAAAAAGTACAGGAAGGATTTGTACTGAATTAGCTAACTATATTAATAATTTAGATGGAACAGGAATTGTGGCTTATTCATATGGTCCCTCTGTTAATGTTGAAAACGAATATGTAATTTGGGAACGAAAAATTGAAAAAAAAGTTACATGCATTTGGATCAAGATTGTTAGGTAAACAAGCATATTATTCAAAAAAGGGAACAACCGATTTAATCAACTATATTGAAAAATTGGACCAATATTATACATTTACACAACTTGCATGGTAACTATATAAACCTAGGAATGTTGCTAAAATATTGTGCCAAAAAAGATATCCCGACAGTATTGACATTACATGATTGCTGGTTTTCACTGGAAAATGCACACATTATACTGTAGATGATTGTTATAAATGGAAAATGAATGTGGAGAATGTATTAGATTAAGAAAAGATAATAAAAGCTGGTTTTTTGATCGTACTCAAATAATGTTAGAAGATAAAAAAAAGTGGTTTCAAAACATTCCTCGGTTAGCTGTTGTTGGTGTATCTGATTGGATTACTAATGAGGCAAGAAAATCAATTTTATCTAGCGCAAAAAGTATTACAAGGATTTATAATTGGGTTGATTTTTTATACATTCAAACCAATATACAACAATGGCATTAAAGAACAACTGGGAATTAGTGACAAATTTGTATTGCTAGGGGTCGCTAGTGAATGGACGAATAGAAAAGGTTTGAGTGATTTTATCGAATTATCTAGTAGGTTACAAGGAGATGAGACTATAGTTCTTATCGGGTATATTGATAGTCGAGTAAAACTACCTAGTAATGTTATCCATATAAATGAGACGCATAACGCAAAAAAATTAGCAGAGTATTATTCGATGGCAGATATTTTTTTAAATCTTTCAAAAGAGGAGTCCTTTGGAAAAGTAACAGCTGAAGCATTAGCATGTGGAACCCCAGTGATTACAAACAACTTAACTGCAAATAAAGAATTTGATTGGGGAAAACTGTGGTATTGTTTTAAGTGATATTGATGCGAACCTATTACTACAATCAATAAAGGAAATAAGAGGTAATGGTAAACAGAAGTATTCGGGTGAGTGTGTAAAATACGCAAAGAAGAACTTCGATATTGAAGATAGACTTAAAGATTATTGGGATCTATACAAAAAAAATAGATGAAAGTGTAAAAAAATAATGATTAGCATGTTAACTAACCCTTTGTATATAAATCTTGTTTTGTTAATTCTAGGTGGAATTTTTATTCTGAAGAATAAAAGACTCAGAAATGGGAGAAAAATTTTTGTTGCGTTAGCAACTATTCAGTGGATTATTATTTCTGGTTTTAGACATATTACCATAGGTGAAGATACATTAAGCTATTCTGTGATATATGAAAGAACATTTGGACATTCGTTCTCATATTACATTCTTGATATTAAAAGCTATTTTGCTGATGATGTTTTTTGGAGTTGGGCCTGGTTACTATTTGTTTCAAAAAATAACACAGGTAATATTACCAGAGTATCAGTTTCTTCTAATTATCATAGCTGTTTTTTTCACTACAACACTAGGCATTTGGATTTACAAAAACTCAAAGGATCCATTGATAAGTTTTGTGATATATTCTACGTTGTTTTACTATTTTTTTTGCATTTACTGGACATAGACAGACAATTGCAACTGCGATAGTGGTGTTTATTGGATATGAGTATGTTAAAAAGCGGAAGTTTATTCCTTTTAGTTTAATAACATTATTAGCTTTTACAATTCATAAATCATCGCTGATTTTTTTCCCTTTTTATTTTTATTTGCAAATTTTAATATTACTCGGATGCATATAATTACTTCACTGGTTTGTTTCCCATTTCTAATATTATTTCGTATACCTATTGCAAGTAATATTATGCAACTGAGTGGATATAACTATGGATTGCATGAAGGTGCGGGAACATATAATTTACAGTTATGTTGATAGCAGTAGTTATTCTAAGTGCTTGGAAAATTAAATCTATAATTAATAGAAACTCATTAGCAAAGCACTTTTTTAATGCTACCTTAATCGCTTTATTTCTTACACCATTAACATGGGTTAATCCAAGCGCAATGAGAGCGGTTCAATACTACTCATTGTTCTTAATGTTTCTTGTGCCTGAAGTGTTTCAAGCATTTAAACCAAGTGAAAAGAATTTAGTATATTATGCTGGTATTGGACTTCTAGTACTACTATTAGTTAGAAATAATCCACAATATTTATTCTTTTGGCAATAATAATTATATCAAAGTAGAAGCTTCTTACTAATATAGGGCTATGAATTTTATAAAAATTCAACAAAATAGTAAAAACTGATTTACTTATACATATGTTGATGTATGTATCAAAAAAAATGTTTGTCAACCAATGGATTTTAAAAGTATTAATTATTTAGATAGTACTTTATAAATTCAGGTTCATTAAATGGTTTATGTTGAGTGCAATCCCCCTTCTTTAAGAGTAAGTGTAGGTAATAACCTTTGTTCAGAAGAAGTTGAGTCTTCATATGAGATTACGATCTTTCAAATAGCTATAACGAGTTTTACATAATATTGGAGGAAATACTATGTTCAAAGAAAAAACACTATTAATTACAGGTGGTACAGGATCTTTTGGTAACGCAGTAATGAAAAGATTTTTGAATACAGATATAAAGGAAATTCGAATTTTTTCTCGTGATGAGAAGAAGCAAGATGATATGAGGAAGCATTACAATAATGATAAATTGAAGTTCTATTTAGGAGACGTTAGAGATTTGGCAAGTGTAAAAAGTGCAATGTATGGAGTAGATTTTATTTATCATGCAGCAGCACTTAAGCAAGTGCCTTCGTGTGAGTTTTTCCCTCTTGAAGCAGTTAAAACAAATGTTCTAGGTACGGATAATGTTTTGACAGGTGCGATAGAAATGGGTGTTAAGAAGGTTATCTGTCTTTCTACAGATAAAGCAGCTTATCCTATAAATGCTATGGGGATTTCAAAGGCTATGATGGAGAAAGTTTTTGTAGCGAAAGCAAAGACGGTAGATGCTGAAAGAACATTAATATGTGGAACAAGATATGGAAATGTTATGGCTTCAAGAGGATCAGTTATTCCTCTATTTATTGACCAAATAAAAAATAAGCGTGCTCTAACCGTGACAGATCCAAACATGACAAGATTCTTAATGAGCCTCGAAGAAGCTGTTGAGCTAGTTGTTTTCGCCTTTGAAAATGCAGAAGCAGGGGATATTATGGTTCAAAAGTCACCAGCATCTACAGTTGGTGATTTAGCCCAAGCTTTAAAAGAACTTTTCAATGTAGATAATGAGATTAAAATTATTGGAACTCGTCACGGAGAGAAACTTTATGAAACCCTTCTTACTAAAGAAGAAAACGTAGTGGCAAAGGACATGGGGGAATTTTATAGAGTACCTGCGGATAAGAGAGACTTAAACTATGATAAGTACTTTGTTGATGGGGATGAAAAATTATCATCTGATGTCGAGTACAACTCACATAATACAAAAAGACTTAAATATTGATCAAATTAAAGAAAGGTTATTACAACTTGATTATGTTAGACAGGAACTAGAAAAGTTGGGATAAAAAATGAAAATATTAGTCACTGGAGCTAAAGGATTTATTGGAAAGAACTTAATAACCGAACTTAAGAACAGAAAGTACAATGATATTTTTGAATTTGATAGGGAAACAGATCCTAGTTTACTAGATGATTATTGCAAAGAGTCTGATTTTGTATTTCATCTTGCAGGGATAAACCGTCCTGAGGCACAATCAGAGTTCATGGAAGGAAATTTTGGATTTACATCAAAATTGTTTAAGATATCTCAGAAAAACAATAATCCTTGTCCTGTAATGATTTCATCATCAATTCAAGCTGAGAACAGTACTCCTTACGGTGAAAGTAAAAAAGCAGGAGAAGATTTACTATATGAATATAGCAAAGAAATGGGTGCAAAAGTACTAGTATATAGATTTCCTAATGTATTCGGGAAATGGTGTAGGCCAAATTACAATAGTGCAGTTTCAACATTTTGTCATAATATAGCACATAATATACCAATTCAAATAAAATGACTCAAGTGTAGTAATGAATCTGGTATATATTGATGATCTTGTAAATGAACTGATTAATGCATTAGAAGGTAAAGAAAATAAGGTTGATAAGTTTTGTGAAGTACCTGTTGTTCACACAATAACTCTAGGTGAGATAGTAGACTTGATATACTCTTTTTAAAGAAAAAGTAGAAGTGATAGATCGGTTCCAAATATGGCGAATGAGTTTACAAAAAAACTGTATAGCACATATATAAGTTATTTACCAGAAGATAAGTTTTCTTATCCATTGTTAAAGCACGAAAATAAAAAAAGGTTCTTTTACCGAGTTTATAAAAACAATAGATAGAGGTCAAATATCTGTAAACATATCTAAACCAGGTGTCATAAAGGGGAATCACTGGCACCAAACTAAAAACGAAAAATTCTTAGTCGTTAGTGGTAATGGAGTTATTCGTTTTAGGAGAATAGATTCAGAAGAAGTAATTAAGTACTTCGTAAGTGGGGATAAAATGATAGTCGTAGATATTCCTAATGGTTATACGCACAATATTGAAAATTTAGGAGATACAGATATGGTCACAATTATGTGGGCCAATGAAGCTTATGATCCTGAAAATCCAGACACTTACTTTATGGAGGTATAAGAAATGAAGAAACTGAAAGTAATGACTGTTGTAGGTACTAGACCGGAAATTATAAGACTATCAGCTGTTATAAATAAATTGAATGAATCAGAAGCAATTGAACATATACTTGTGCATACTGGGCAGAATTATGATTATGAACTTAATGAGGTTTTTTTTAATGACTTTCAATTAAAGAAACCAGATTATTTTTTAAATGCTGCTACGGGAACATCTGTAGAAACAATCGGAAATATTCTAGTAAAGATAGACCCTATTCTACATGAAGTTGAACCAGATGCGTTTTTGGTTTTAGGAGATACTAATAGTTGTTTATGTGCAATAGCAGCGAAGAGAAAGCATATTCCTATATTCCATATGGAGGCTGGCAATAGATGCTTTGATCAGAGAGTACCAGAGGAGACAAATAGGAAAATTGTAGATCATATTTCAGACATTAACTTAACGTATAGTGATATTGCAAGAGAATACCTCTTAAGAGAAGGCATACCAGCAGACAGAGTAATCAAACTGGTAGCCTATGTTTGAGGTTTTAAATTCAAGAAAAGTTCCATCGAGAAATCAGATGTGCTTGATAGATTAGGTCTTGAAACAAGGAAGTATTTTGTTGTTTCGGCACATAGGGAAGAAAACATTAGCTCAGAGCAAAATTTTATTGATCTAGTAGATACTTTGAATACAATTGCTAAAAAATACGAAATTCCATTAATTGTAAGTGCGCATCCGAGGACAAGAAAAATGATTGAATCAAAAGGTGTTGAATTCAATCCACTGGTTAAAATTATGAAGCCTCTTGGATTTAATGATTATGTGCAGCTTCAGAAGAATGCTAAAGTAGTTCTAAGTGATAGCGGAACAATTAGTGAGGAATCATCAATCCTTGGATTCAAGGCACTAAATATTAGACAAACTCATGAGAGACCGGAAGCTATGGAAGAAGCAGTTGTAATGATGGTTGGACTTAGGAAAGAAAGAATATTACAAGGTCTAGAAATATTGGAAACGCAAATGGAGAATACATTGAAGCTGGTTGCAGACTATAGTATGCCTAACGTTTCTGATAAGGTTCTGAGAATTATATTATCATACAGAGATTATGTGGATAGGGTTGTTTGGGGAAATTAGTATAAGAAGAAAAGTTTATGGTATAGAAACAAGGAGCTTACTGTGAAGGGAGAGGTATAATGATACCTTTAATAAAACCATATATACCACCAAAAGAACAATTGATGCCCAAATTAGAAGAAATTCTTTATAGCGGCTACATAGCTGAAGGAGAATCGGTATTAGAGTTTGAGAAAAAACTTTCTGAACTATTAGGTAATCCATATTGTTTAACATTAAATTCGGGAACAGCTGCCTTACATATTGCTTTGATGCTGATAGGGGTAGGAAAAGATGATGAAGTTATTAGCACGGCATTAACTGCAGAACCGACAAATACTGCCATAGCATTAACAGGTGCTAAGATTGTATTTGCCGACGTTGACATTCATACTGGATTAATATTACCAGAGTCTATTGAAGATAATATCACATCTAAAACCAAAGCAATTATGGTTGTTCATTATGCAGGAATGGTATGCGATATGGACAAAATAAACAAGATCTCTAAAAAGTACGATATACCTGTTATTGAAGATGCAGCTCACGCTTTTTTGAGTAAGTATGATAATGAGTATATCGGTAACAACTCACCCTACACTTGCTTTTCATTTCAAGCCATTAAACATTTGACAACTGTTGATGGTGGACTTCTCTTGCTAAAAAATGAAGAGGAATACAAAAGAGCGAGGAAACTACGCTGGTTCGGTTTGGACAAAACAATACCAAGAATGAAAAATGATATCTTAGAAGCTGGATACAAGTATCATATGAATAACGTAAATGCGACGATTGGCTTAGTGCAATTAGAAAATATAAAAGAAAATGTTTTTAGATATATTGAGAACGGTCAGTACTACGATGAATGTTTAAGTGGGATTACGGGATTAGAACTAGTATCATATTATCCAAATACAGAACCTAGCTATTGGCTGTATACAATGAAAGTGGAGCGGCGAGACGATTTTGTTATGATGATGAAAAAAAAATGGCATATCTGCTTCGCCACTACACTTAAGAAATGATAGACACACTATATTTGATGCTAAGGATGTAATAATGCCAAACTTAGACGAATTTTATGAATCTTTTGTGCATATACCTTGTGGTTGGTGGTTAACAGATGAAGATAGAGAATATATAGTTAGCACAATTAGAAGGGGCTGGTAGTTGAATGATACCCTTATATAAACCCTTTATGCCTGAAGTGCCACTAGTTAATGAGATTTTTACATAGTGGTCAGTTAGCTTATGGGAAATACGGAAGAGCATTTGAGAGAAAACTCAAAGAATTTATTGGAGTGGAGAGATTAATAACTACTAATACATTTAATATGTCTATTTTAGTAGCTTTATCAACATTAGGAATTAAATCGGGAGATACTGTTATCGCCTCGCCGATGGCATGTTTAGCATCAACTCAACCACTGCTGACAATGGGAATAAACATATTATGGGCTGATGTGGAACCATCGACAGGTACACTATCGCCAGATAGTGTTAAAAAATTAGCTGAATCAAAACCAAATGCAATAATTCATAATCATTTTTGTGGACATGTTGGGTTTGTTAATGAAATAAATAGTATTGGTAAAAAGTATGATATCCCCGTTATTGATGACTGTATTGAGGCCTTTGGTAGTGAATATAAGGGTAGAAAAATGGGGAATGTTGGAACGGATGTTACTGTTTTTTCTTTTGGTCCAGTGAGGTTTCCCAATACATTAGATGGTGGTGCAGTCATATTTAAGGATAAGGATATGTACGATAAGAGTCTACTAATAAGAGATGCAGGAATAGATAGATCACGATTTAGAGACGAGTTAGGAGAAATAAATCCAGATTGTGACATATCAATGGTAGGTCATAGCGCTACTATGGATGAAGTAAGCAGTTATATTGGTGTTCAGCAAATGGAAAATGTGAGTTGGATATTAAATAAGCAAAGAAAAAAATGCTGAAAAGTTGGAATAAAATCAATTTAGAGCAATATGGGTTAACAGCTATTTCTAGATTGCAATCAAACCCTAATTATTGGGTATATGGAACATTATCAAAAAATAAAAGAAACTCAATATTGGAATTGAGAGAAAAAGGTTATTATGCATCAGGTGTCCACATAAATAATAATAGATATAGCGTTTTTAAAGATAGTTCTAAATTACTGGGTGTTGAGAAATTTTATGAGAGCTTTATCGCTTTACCAAGCGGATGGTGGGTGAATGATATATGTTTATAGATCAACTTAAAATACTTTTCATTGAAAATTCAAAAATTACTGACGATATGATTGAGAAAATTATTAAAATTAAAAAACATTATTGGGGATACTCAGAACAGGAACATAAAAAGTGGTTGCAACAGAATGTTAATGAAGATGAATATCATTTAATTATTATTGGGTCAAGTAATGAAGTTGTTGCTTATTTGAACATAGTTAGAACATCGATTACGTATAATAGTATTAAAGAAAATGTAATTGGGATTGGAAATGTATGTGTAGATAAAAAATATTCAGGGCAAGGGGTTAGGAAAAATTACTTATGAATGTTTGCAATTTTTTATTTGAACAATTTTGATAATAGAGCTGTCCTAATGTGTAAATCAGATTTAACTAGCTTTTACGAAAAAATCTGGCTGGAAAAAACATTGCGGTGAAGTGAACTTAAAAGGTGTCAATTTTCAAGGAAATGTCATGTTCAATAGGCCGATAGGTAATTGCAAAATCATGTTTGAAAGGAATTTTTAGCGTATGAGTAACCCAAAAATATCCGTAATTGTACCGATTTATAATGCTGAAAAGTATCTGAATAAATGTTTAGATAGCATAATTAACCAGACATATACAAACCTAGAGATAATATTAGTCAATGATGGATCAATAGATGCTCGAAAGATATTATTCATGAATACTCTATGAAAGACACAAGAATTATTGATATACATAAAGATAATGGTGGAATAGGTTCTGCGTATCAAATTGCTTTTGAGAAAATGACGGGAGATTACGTTTCATTCGTTGATAGCGACGATTATATTGCGCTTGAGATGTACGAAGAGTTAGTTAAAATCATTGCAAGTCGTAAAGCAGATATTGTACAGTTTGGGATGCATAGATTTAACGAGAGCGGAAAAATTTATAGAACTGAGATACCAGGAAATGCAATTGTATATGAAAATAAAAATATACTTTTCGAGCATTTTACTAAAGTTAAGACTCCATCTTTGGCATGCAGATTATTTAAAACTAGCTTGTTTAAGGGGATCAAGATGTTCGAGAGAAGCGTTGGCGTTGATGAAACAGCATACATCCAATTAATTACAAAGTGCGAAGCATATGTAACTATAGATAAAGCATACTACTATGTTTATCATAGACAAGGTAGTGTTTCACGTGCTACATATACAATAGAAAATATTAGAGCAGGAATTTCAGTACATGAGTTCATAATAAATCATATTAAAATAAGTAATGAGAGTTTTATTAATTATGCATTAATAAAATATCTAAAATACATTATGCTTGTTGTAAAAGAACTTGATAGAAACAAAGCTTTAAAGAAGAGTGAAGTTCATCAAACGCTTATAGAACACTTTAACAATTACTTTAGTATGACTTTTGGAAGTGATGAAGAAAGGAATGAAGAAAAAAAGTTTTAGATTGGCTTCGAGATTATTTCGACTTAGTCCTACATTCTATTCGAAGGCTAAGAATTTTTTAATCTTGAAATGATATAGAAATTTTTTTAAAAAAAGATTTAAGGGGAGTGAATATGAAACCATTTCTAGTAGATGTTCCTGTACTACTATTTGTCTTTATAAGACCAGATACTTTAACAAAAGTTTTTGATGTAATAAAAGAAGCTAGACCTAGCAGGCTATTTTTGGTCTCTGATGGCCCTAGAGAAAATAATAGTACGGATAAGATTAAGATTCAGCAAAGTAGGAAAATTGTAGAAGATATTGATTGGGATTGTGAAGTACACAGAATTTATTTTAATGAGAATCAAGGGATGTATGAAACATTTAGAAAAGCAATGGATTATGTTTTTGAAAGAGTAGATAGATGCATTTTCTTAGAAGATGATGTGATTACTTCTGTAAGTTTTTTTTTGATTATTGTAGAGAAAATGCTAGAAAAGTACAAAGATGATTTAAGAGTCAACATGGTATGTGGAATGAATCATTTAGAAACCTATAATGAGGCGAGTGCAGATTACTTTTTTACAAAA
>LQAG01000201.1_pt1 | contig 23572 bp, 26 predicted proteins | sample 1535801 | NCBI WGS metagenome assembly LQAG01 (sample SAMN04331584, study PRJNA305678) | bioreactor metagenome | isolation source: bioreactor_3 inoculated with Wadden Sea sediment 1st replicate of a... | place: Germany:Bremen | reverse complement strand
CCGCGCGGCTGGCAGGTATTCATCCCAGAGGGCTGTATGGGAAAATGAAAAAACTGGGTATTGACAAGGAACGGTTCAAATCCGGCGGGAAAAGGATTGAATCCTTTTAAAATGAATTGGCTATCGGTTTCAGAACAGGAATGACCTGTGAAGTTGAAGCGGTTGAAATCAAAAGCAGTATCCGTTGAGTGGACGATCCCGGCCCTTTGTCTGATTTTCGCCATTGTTCTCATGTATGTCAAACCGTTTCTGGTCGGCCGAATGTTTCATTATCCGGTGTCGGTGCCGATCCTTTCCGAAAGCCGGTCCGGCTCCGTCTTGACCGTTCTGTATCACGAACGGCCCCCTTATTATGTCACGGGTCCCTTAGGCATTTACGGCCTGTGTGTGGATCCGGTGAAAAAAGCATTTTCAACTGCCGGTATCATCGCTGAATGGGTCAAGGTGCCGGCGGCCAGGCAGCTGGACATGTTGAAACCCAATACCCCGGATATCTGTGCCATCGGCTGGTTCAGAAATCCGGAACGGGAAAAAATCGCCGTGTACTCCCATGCCATCTATCAAGACCGGCCGATGATTGCGCTGGCCCGGGCCGACAACCGCGGACTCGTCTCCCATCGTCTGCTGGCCCAGACCTTTGAAAATCAGGCGTTGATGTTTTTGCGCAAGGATGGCTATTCCTATGGCCCTTACATTGATGACATGATTCTCGAACATGGTCCCCGTTGGGTGATCACCACTGCGGAAAATGTTGGTATGCTGAAATTGATTTATGAAGGGCTGGCGGATTATTTTTTTATTTCCGAAGAAGAGGCGATCGAGCTGATCCAGACATCGGGTCTGCCGGCCGATGCGTTTCGATTTATCCGGTTTTCGGACATGCCGGCGGGAAACAAACGGTACCTTCTGTTCAGCCGGTCAACGGATAAGGCCCTGGTGGACAAGGTGAATGCCGCCATCCGACAAGACCGGTGCCCGGAATGACAAAAAAGGAATGACATGAAAAGAGACCAGTATTGAAGCGGAATTATCATGCATCCATGGCTGCACTCCTGCTGCTGGCCGTGTTCGTCACCCTGGTGTTCGCTCATGAATACCGGACTCGAAAAAAAGCCCATGACCGAATAGCGGTCCATGCGGATATGATCTCCAACGTCTTGTGGCATTACAATGAGGAAGGGGCTTCCCAGTACCTGTCGCTTGCCGCTGAACTCGAGAAGTATGTCTCTGTCACGGTGGTGGATACCCGGGGAAACGTGCTTCAGGGAGTGTCTGAAATTCCTTTGCAGGGGCTGGACCGGATTGCCGGGGCCATGGGGCTGATCCTCCGGCATTCCCTGGAGGCACCGGTCCGGTACAACGACCGAATCATCGGTGCCTTGAAGGCGAAGCGGATTTGTAAAAGCATTTATTTTGACGCTGTGTTACTGCTGGTCCTGGTCATGATATTCATGATTTTTCTGCTTTACACCCGGCTGATGAATGAAAAAAAGTGCTGGAAAACCGGGTGGCCTACCGCACAAAAGAGTTGTCAGAAGTCAATACAAACCTGCAGAAAGAAATCCGTCAGCACAAAGCAGCCAGACAGGCCCTGGAAAAAAAGTGAAGAGCGGTATCGGGCCTATTTTGAGGAAAATATTGCAGGGGCCTATATTTCCACTCCTTCCGGCCGTCTGATTGACTGTAATCAACAGTATTTGGATATTTTCGGATTCAAGGACAAAGACCAGGCTTTGACTGCCTCCATCGGAAACATTTATCACCGCCGAGAGGAGCGCCAGCAGTTTCTGAATGCCCTGGAGGAGAACAAAAAGTGTCCGCATATGAAACAAGATTTAAAAAAACGGACGGTACCATGATCCATCTCATTGAAAATGCCGCGGCCGTATTTGATGACACCGGCCGCCTGAATCACATTCGGGGATTTCTGCTGGATGTCACAGAAAAACACCAGCTTGAAATACAGCTGTTGCAGACACAGAAAATGGAATCCATCGGTCGCCTGGCCGGCGGAGTGGCCCATGATTTCAACAACATGCTCAATGTGATTCTCGGACATGTGGACCTGGCATTGAACAAAATTGATTCATCGTCTCAACTGCGAAACCATTTGCAGCAAATCAGAAATGCCGCCACCCATTCAACGGATATCACCAAGCAGCTGTTGGCATTTGCCAGAAAACAGAGCATTTCCCCCCGGGTCCTGGATATCAACAAAACGGTCGAAGATATGTTCAAAATGCTGCGCCGACTCATTGGTGAAGATATCAATCTGGTGTGGAAACCGGGGAATAATCTAGGAACTGTGAAGATGGATCTGTCCCAAGTCCACCAGATCCTTGCCAACCTGTGTGTGAACGCACGGGATGCCATTGCGGATGTGGGCCGTATCACCATTGAAACGGAAATGATAACAATTTATGAATCAGATGACTCAAATCTTTCGGGTGCCGTTCCCGGAACATTTGTTCGGTTGCGGGTGACCGATGACGGATGCGGCATGGACCAGCAAACACGGGACAACCTGTTCGATCCCTTTTTCACCACCAAGGAGGTGGGCAAAGGCACGGGTCTGGGATTGTCCACGGTATATGGGATCGTCAAGCAGAACAACGGATTCGTTCAGGTGAATTCCCTGCTGAATCAGGGAACCACATTTGATGTATTTCTGCCCCGCCATTCAGATCCCCCTGGAGAAAATGGGATCACTTCACATGAGAAAGTTCCGGCCGGCAATGGAGAGACCATTCTGGTGGTGGAGGATGAGACTTCGATCCTGGAACTGCTTGAAACCATGCTTGAACAACTGGGGTACACCGTGTTGGCGCAAACCTCATCCACGGCTGCTCTGGACCTGGCCAGGACCCGCGACGGCCGGATTGACCTGCTGATCACGGACGTGATTATGCCGGAAATGAACGGCCGGGAACTGGCCAGACAGATCTGTGAACAACACCCGGAGGTCCGGTTGCTGTTCATGTCCGGCTACCCTGCCAATGTCATTTCCCAGCAGGGGGTTCTGAACAAAGGGGTCCAGTTCATTCAAAAGCCTTTTTCCATGCAGGATATTGCCGCGAAGGTGCATGAGATTTTGAGTTAGATTTTTCTGTCCGTCTCCTCCGGACTGCATTCGTCCGGGTGGTCAAAGCATCGCTCCACGTCGGTACGCGATACTGACCGGGCATCGGCATATCTGGCTACCAGCCAGTACCCGATGCTTGCGGCGAAGACCAGTGCGGCCGTGGCAAAAATATACGCGGGCTCCACCACTTTGAAATCCAGGATGATGACTTTCCGGGCGATGGCCATCAGGCTGTGGCCATGACGATTTTGACATGGATTACGTCATCCCTGAGATAGATGGTGATGTTGATGAAGATTTCGATGGCGATAAGCACCGCCATGAACGCCCCGAACGTGGCCAGAATATCGCTGATGTTCATGAGCATGACCGGCGGGGTACGTAGTTTTCCATAAATCTCCCAGGCCACGTCCACCACCCCCCAGAGAATCACCAGGGTCATCAGGACCGCCAGGCACCGGACACTGAAGCGGATCACAGTCCGCAGTTTCTGAATCAACGGTTCATTGGGATTGAACATATCATCCATGACATATCTCTCTTAATTTGAAACCGAGTCCCGATTCAGGCGTATGGTTACGATCCGGTACCCGGTATGGCCCGAAGAGCAGTTTGCTCAATCCGGCAGTCCGGACAAACGAGGTGGAGGCACTGAAACTTACTTTCCGGCAGCCACCACGGATAAAGTTTCTGCCTTACCGGAAAGTGCTCCGGCCAGGCAGGGTCTCCAGCCGCCATTATCGGATTGTTTCATTTCCTTTCTCCGTTAAGTCAGCAGTTGGATTGTCTGAATGTTACGCCAGAAAGAGCGGCATTGCAAAGGGAAAATATCGATCACATCAGGGCCGGGGCCACCACACTGCCCGGGATCATGGCCGCGAGCATCAGCAGCGGAAGACTGAATTGAATTCGAACCCGGCAATAAAGGCAAATATCCCGCTCTTTACCAGGGTGGTGGCGCCGTTGTAGAACGTATTCGTTTGAAGGTTTAAATGTTAAATTGTAAGGGTTGCGTGGATTCCTGGGGGTGTGGATTTCGGCCATTTGCCGGGTGTTCCGGCCGCTGCAAAGACGGGGATCTCACGTCAAATGGGCTTCTACCCCCATGACATGCAGTCTTCCCGAGGTGTCCGGAACAAAGGCAAAATCGATATTCTGTCCGTTGAACCGAATCCTGCCCACCTCGGTATGGGGGCCCCCCTAAAGACTCGATGATATTCTTGACCGAAGCGATGCGGGTCAATGGATAATCCAGGTCTTCTTCCTGACGGCGGTCCGGCAGAAAAAAAACAAATACTGGATCGAATGCCACCGAAATAATCACACCGTATTTGTACTATGCCGGCACAAAAGTTTAAATGATCTTTTACCCTGCCGATCAAAGCGGAAACAGAAATGATCCGGCAGTTTAATGATTGAACCCGCCGGAGTTGGAAAAGCAGTTTCCGGGCAGGATCCGTTTCCAGCAGATCACCAAGCATCACTGAACTATGAACCCATGAAGGATCTGATGGTGTTCTGGGAAATCAATGTCATCAGGATTGTGGTTGAGGCCCCAGGAAATCAAGTATTGTTGCACTGTAGAATTTTTATAGTCTGGATTTCCATGTCATTGATATAATACATCAATGGCATGGCATTGGTCACATCCGGCGCCCGGCCTGTTGTGACCGATGCCGCCAGTTCCCTTGTTGCCATCCATTGCGGGGACGCAGCATCAGTAAAAATGGAGGTGAAACCGAAGGTAGAAATTCAAGAACACATGATACGTCTTAACAGCCAATACCCTGATCGGGTATGAAAACACTCGGTTTTCAATTGTTTTGCTATTCTTCATAAATATCCATTTGAGGGTAATACTTTTCCGCACACTCGCGGCAGATGCTGTGACTGAACTGTGCCTCTGAATGCTTTGCCAGATATTCCTCCATCTGCTTCCAGTATCCTTTGTCATCTCTGATTTTTTTACAATGCATACAAAGCGGCAGAAGGCCACTTAATTTTTTCACTTCCGCCAGTGCCTTTTGAAGATCTGCAATCAACCGTTCTTTTTCCAGCTCTTTTTGTTTCATCTCAGTGGTGTCACGAATGATCCCCTGGTATCCGTTTATGGAACCATCCAAAGAACGGCGAACAGTTGCCGAAATCTGGCAGTCCATCACATTGCCGTACCTGTCCGTGAGCTTGACTTCATAGTCTTTAACAAAGCCGTTTTTTTCGATGTCTTTTGTGAATTTGAGCCTGTCGTCAGGATTTGCATATAAATCTTTGGTTCTCAGTGTATTCAGGTCTTCTTTTTTAACACCAAACAGGGAAATAAACGATTGGTTCGCCTCAATGATATTTCCCTGCATAGAGCTGAAATATAAGGCCTCTCTGGCACTTTCAAATAATATTCGAAATTTCTCCTGGCTGCTTCGGAGTTTCTGATCGGCCAGTTTACTCTGGGTGATGTCCTGGACCACGCCAGCCACTTTTATAGGCATACCGGTATCATCTCTGATCACTTCAGCAATGGATCTGATAATCCTTTTTCCGGCCCTGAAACAGGCCGAATCTCAAACTCTAAATCATAGGGTTTTCCTCGTTCTATCAGATCCCAAAGAGCCTGATGAACCCTTTCTCGATCCGGAATACAGTTTTCAATTTCATCGAAAGTGGAATGGTTCACACCGGGATCAAATCCATATATTCGTTTGGCCTCTGTGGAGCCCCAGAAACGGCCCGTATTCAGATCGAATTCCCAGTTCCCCACCCGCCCCATTCGCTGGGTAGTTTTATAACGACGTTCATTTTCTAGAAGCGCTTCTTCCGCTTTTCTGCGCATGGTGATGTCTCTGGCGATGCCGAGCACGCCGACAAGACTGCCTTCAGGGGTTTTCATCGGAGTCTTGATCGTTTCAAACAGCCCCCGGTAACCATCGTCTGCAAATGTCAGCCATTCTTCATTGATGGCTGGCCGGTTCATTCCCATTGCTTTGCGGTCATGCGCGCGAAAAGAATCAGCAAGGTCCTTGTCTACGAAATCATAATCTGTGTTGCCGACAATCGCCGTCTCTTTTGCGCCAAAAATCGCTCAAATGTGGGATTGCAGCTGAAATAAACCCCATCAGGGTTCTTTAACCAGATTAAATCGGGAATCGTATCGACCAATGCCTTGAGTTGGGATCTGGACTCAACCAGGCGCTGCTCCGTATTTTTCTGCTTCGTCACGTCGTTATAAATGGTGACTACTTCGCCTGTCGGGATCCTGAATATATAAGTTTCATAGTAACCTGAAAATTGATCATCCTGATACATTTTTACTGGAAAATAGGCAGGCTCCCCTGTTTTCCACACTTTTCTCATAACAGGGATCAACCCGTAATCATCAATGTTCGGTCTCAGATCTGAAAGGCTCTTTCCGAGAACTTCTTCCAGGGTTTTACCCTCAATCTCCAGACTTTTTCTGTTGAAATTTTTAACAATGTAATCAGATCCTTTTGATCCGTTATTCATCACTTCATAGATGGCAGAACCACTGGTCATGTAATTGTATAACCCTCTATAAAGTGATTCACTCTTTATCAGGGATTTTTTGGTCATTCCGAGGCCTGTATCTAAATATGGAAACCTTGGCATCGTGCCCCGGCGTTACCGGACAGCACGAACTGATTTCCAGATCAATGTCTATGGGGTGAGTATTACTTCAAAGCTTATCACCACCTGGCATGGTATGCAACCTAAATTCCCTTGCAGGTGTGACGGGTTCGAAGAGATGATCCCGAACTTCCATGGCAGGATGTTTCTTCACCAGAATCAATGACAGTTTCTTGCCTGTCAGCGATTTCATATGATGGTGGTGAACTTCGCCTGGAAAGCAAGCAAGCGGTTGGCTGTGCCATCAAGGTCAGAGAACCAAGCCGTTCCCGCATTGATGAAAAACACCGCCATACAGGCTATGGCCGGGAACAGGTAGTTGGCCGGCCTGAGCATTTCCAGAACCAGGCTGATCAGAGCGGTGACCGCGATCACGCCCAGTCCCAGGGTCGGAATGGCGGCGGACAGGCGCATCAGGCTGGTGGACAAGACCAGGCCCCCCAGGCGATCAGTCCGGCGGTGCAGACCACAGAGTTGACCGCCAGGAACTGCCATAGATTGACGGCCGGCCGGTTGCCGCGCTTCATGCTTAGGGCACCCCGGTGGAGAACAGAATGGCCAGGGCCAGATAGATCATTCCCTGTCTCTGTTACTAAAAATAATTTCTCAGTTTCAGTTCAAACGGATGGGGTTCAGATAGGTCTGGGTCTTGAGCAGGCTGATCATATTGAGCACATAATGCTTGATCAGGGTCAATGGCACGATCAATGGCACGTACCCGTCCCGGTACTGATCAAAACTGGTAAGAAGCTCCTGTTTTCGGTGTGGGTGAGATCCTTTTTAAAATACCCCATGGCATGCTGGAGTATATTGATGTTTTCCTGATGGTGGTTTTCAGGTCCAGGGCTTTGAGCATCTGCCCCTCATAGGTATCCAACAGAGCATCGAAATCCATCTGTTTGCCGCCGGCCACCAGTTTACCCATCTGTCGGTAGATCTCCTGGCTGTGGGACAGGATCAGCAGCTTGTTTTCCGTGTGAAAGGCCACCAGTTTTCCCAGGGTGGGCTGGTTTTCCAGAAATTGTCGCCACCTCTGGAGGGTGAAGATGTTTTCAATGAAATTTTCCCGCAGTTTGGGATCATTGAGCCGGCCGGCCTCTTCCACGGGGATACGGGGAAACCGCTTTGTGAAGGCCCTTGCAAACAGCCCCACCCCGTTGTTTCTCATCTTGCCGTCATCGCCGTATACCTTGATCCGGTAAAGCCCGCTGCTGGGGGATTTGCTCTTGAATATGAATCCGCACAGGTCTTCTTTTTCCAGATTTGGCAGTTTTTGATCGATCCAGGTCTGCATCTGCTGCGTGTGATCCTCACGGGTTTTCCGGGTGATCAACCGGGGATTTTCCGGATCGCCCTCCAGGCGCAGGGAATTTCTGGGGATGGGCATGCCGCATTCCACTTCCGGGCACACGGGCACATATTCGCAGAACATGCCTAACGTCTGGGTGAGAAACCGGTCATGGCTGTGACCGCCGTCATACCGGACAAGATTGCCCAGCAGGCAGGAACTGATACCGATCTTTATGGGTGACAACATGAAAAGATCCTCCAGGTTTATGGTGAAGCAAATGGCACCGTGCCGTTTTCAAAGCAAATCTCTGTTGACTTTGCCGATTTCATTTTTACTATATATTTTCTACGGAAGATTGAAACCTCATTTTTAACAGGAGCAGAGATTTTCATTAATTCCAGGAAAGGAAACGGCGGGTTTCAGGGCCGGGGGGTGGTGATGGCCGGGCTGATTTTGGCTGCGGGGCTTTTTGCCTGCACACCCACAGAAAAACAGACCTATTCAGAAGCCTCGTGGAAAGATCAGGTGGCCCAAACCCGGGTGGCGGATCTGTATGCCTCCCATGTGGCAGAAAATGGCCGGTTTTTCGCTCCGTGGCTCCTCATGCCGGACAAGAGTTTTCTGGATGTGATGTGGTGGAAATTGTCTTCAAAAACCACTTACACAGAGGAAGAACAGGCCTTTCTGCCGGCGGTCGTACCGGATGCGGTGCAGCGCCTGGCACAGACCCAGGGCGATCTTATCCTGTGGATCGGTCACAATACCTTTCTGGTCCGTTTGAACGGTACATGCTGGCTGACCGATCCGATCTTCTCAAAAAGGGCTCTGGTGCCGGCCCGGGTCACCCCGCCGGCCCTGGCCATTGAAGCGTTTAGCCGCCTGGTGCCGGAAGTAAATATTCTGATCTCCCACAACCACTACGATCATCTGGACCGGGCCACCATGAAGCAACTGCCGGCGGATTCCCCGGTTTTTGTGCCCTTAGGGTTGAAACGTCCGGTTGAAAGGATGAACAAGACCGATGTCCGGGAAATGGACTGGTGGGAGGAACAGGACCTGGGCGCCGGGGTCCGCCTTGTCTGTCTGCCGGTCCAGCACTGGTCCCAGCGTATCGCCCAGGGCAGAAATAAAACCCTGTGGGCCTCCTGGCTGTTGATCACGCCGGATGTCACCCTGTATTTTGGGGGAGACACCGGGTATTTCAAGGGGTTTGAGGAGTTCGGCCGTCGGTTTCCCGGGATCGACTATGCGTTTATGGCCACCACGGCCTACCATCCCCGGTGGTTCATGGCTTACAACCACATGAACATTCCCGAGGCAGTCCAGGGGTTTGAAGCGCTGGGCGCCCGGTATTTCATTCCCACCCAGTGGGGCACGTTTCATCTGGGAGATGAGCCAGCCGGATATCCTGGTCTGGACCTGGCCCGGTATATTGCGGACAACCAGCTGGATTCAGAGCGGTTCAAGATCATGGATATCGGCGAGATTCTTGTTATAGAGTCAGAAGTGACACGAAAAAAGAACGTGGATTGACAGGATGCACCGGCGCTGGATATGCTGAATTATTTTTTGTTCTCTTCAAACATTTTTCGAAAGGTTCCGGTTGAGTCGGATTTTGTCAAAGGTTTTATGGCAAAACCTAGACCCCCCCAGTTCCATGGCTTTTTTCGTCCATATGGTCGCTGTGGCCTGTGCAGAGAATGATCGGAACATCCGGATGAATCTTTATGATTTATCGGGCCAGGCGATCCCCCGCTATATCCGGCATGGCCATGTCGGTGATTATGAGATCAAACTGTTCAGGGGCCTGTTTAAATGTCTGTAGCGCGTCCGGGCCACTGCCTGATGGAAGATGGTCCTGCGGATTCCGCTGTCATCAAAGGATTTGTCGATTTCAAGCATCTGAACGTTCAAAAAAACCTCCGGAATAAATTGTAAGATAGGTCAGCGGGGGTGTTGACCGGCACGGATTCGTATGATTTCAGCCATGATGCTGATGCTGATTTCAGCCGGTGTCTGGGCCCAGATGGACAGCCCCACTGGTGAATATACGCGGGTGAGTTTCTCTTCGGAGATTCCTTTTTCATGAGATTGTGATAGATTTTGTCCCGTTTGGTCCGGGAGCCGATCATGCCGATATATGCGGGACGGGTCTTTAAAGTCTGTTCCAGCACGCTCTGATCATGGAGGTGACCCCGGGTGAGAATGACGATATAGGAATGGCTGTCAATTTCCAGTTTTTCAAACACCTTGACAAAATCCGGTATCACCCGGACCTGCCGGGCAAAAGGAAACCGGTTTTATTGGCAAATTCTTCCCGGTCATCAATCACCACAGTGGAAAAACCGGTGAAATTGGCCAGCTGAGCCAGCTGGTACCCCACATGGCCTGCACCGAAAATGAACAACGTGTCCGCGGGCGGCATGGGCTGGATGATGAACTGTTCCAGGCCCATGGAATGGACAGTTGGAAATGTGCCGGAAAACCGGTTGTCGCGGATGTCGTCCACTATAGGCCCGGGAATGGGGCTGGGGCCGGTGACTGTGCCGTCCGGCAGCACCAGGTTTTTTCCAGGGTGAATTCTCCTTCAGGGGAGCCGCACAGCCGGGAAACCATGACTCCTTTTTTGCCGGCCTGTTCCCGGTCCACCAGGGCCTGAAACACGGACGTCAGTTCCGGCCCGGGGACCAGGGTTTCCATGAGCACGGTGAGACTGCCCCCGCAGACCATGTCCAGTCCGGCTTTTAACTCCTGGTTCAAGGCAAAGGATTGAATCCGGCAGTTTTTTTTCGGGATCATTGTCAGGCAGGTGTCTCTGACCGTTGCCTCCACCAGCCCGCCGCCGATGGTGCCCAGGATGGTACCGTCCGGCAGAACGATCATCCGGGAGCCCGAGGTTCGGGGGGTGGAACCTTGATGGCTGAGGATGGCGGCCAGGGCAAACGGGGACCCTTTCTCAAGACACTCCAGTATCTGCTGGTTTGTCAGTTCCATGATCAGTTCTTCCCGAAACTGCAAAGAGGGTATCGGCAGGTCTTGCAGGAGGCGCAGAATCCGCCGTGCCCCATGCGGATGATGTCGGCAGGGATGACAGTTTCTCCGGCCAGAAGCCGGGGGACCACCAAATCGAAAATCGAGGCCCGATAATACATGACGCAGCCGGGCAGTCCCACCACGGGGACATCCTTGATATAGGCCAGCAGAAACATGGCCCCGGGCAGCACCGGTGCACCGTAAAATACTACTTCTCCGCCGGCTTTCCGGATGGCCGCTGGGGTCAGGTCGTCCGGGTCTACGGACATGCCGCCGGTCACCGCGATGAATTGAGCCCCGTCATTGATGAACTGATGGATGGCGGCCACTGTCATGTCTATGTCATCAGAAACTGTTTTCTTGCCCATGATTCGGGATCCCAGGTCCTCAAATTTTTTTCCGGACCACCGGTCCGAATCCGTCTTTGATCCGGCCGGAAAACACTTCTGAACCAGTGACCACCAGTCCCACATCCAGCCGGGAAAACGGTTTGATATCGATGATGGGAAAAAATTCCTGGCACACTTTTTCCGCGGCGATCACATGATTCTCATCAATGGACAGCGGAATCACCCGGGTACCGGCCAGATCCTGACCCGGTGTTACCACCTGGTTCGTGTGCAGGGTGGCACAGATCACTTCCGGAACGCTGTTGAGCTGCGTCAGGCCATCCACGTCGATTTTCAGGAGGCCGGAAGTGCCAGCGCTGAATCCCACCTTGCCCTCTTTTGGATCGGAAAGCCGGATGTTTTTTCCGGCAGCGGCCCGGGCAATTCGCTCAGCAGCGTCGTTTTCATGCACTTCGCCGTTGAGACAGGCCACGTACACATGCTGTTTGCCCAGGTCCAGCAGCTTCTCTACATCCGCTTCAGTAATGATATGGCCTTTTTTGAATGCCGGACCTTTGAACAGGTCCGGAACGATGCGGGTGATATCGTGAAGCAGCATCCGCCCCACGGCTTTTTTGACAGGCAAAGACTGAATCCGGTCTTTTTCGTAATATTTCAATGACGGTCCTCCTTGCACATACTGGCCTGCCGTTCAACACCGAGGGGAATGCCTGAAAATCCCGGTAGATAAGGCGGCCCATGGGGTGACAGTTTTTCAACGCCCCATTTTCACAGGCATTCGTCCCGATGTCAATCTCTTTTCGACAGAAGACCGCACCGGGGAGTGTCTGACTGCCGGGCTGGAATCTGCGCGTGTCTCCCACAGCCCGGAATAAGTCATTCCGCCCAGGGGCTTCTGATGAACCAAAGATGACACAATGACATGCTGGCTCATTGACATGGCACGGAATCAGGCTTAACTTAATTGTCAATTATATATTTAACCTTAATCCGGGAGATTGAGATGTCATCACTTTTTTCTCCGTTCACCATCAGACATAAAACCGCTAAAAACCGCATCGGCGTTGCCCCTATGACCCGGATGTCTGCAGCCGGGGACAGTATCCCCAGAGAAGATGTGCTGACGTTTCTGAAAACCCGGGCAAAAAACGGGGCCGGTCTGGTGTATACCGAGGCCATTGTCACGGATTATGAAAGTGCCCAGGGCTATCCCGGCCAGGCCCGGATCCTGAACCAGAACCAGGTGGATGCCTGGAAGAAGGTGAGTGATGAGATCCGTTCCCATGGTGCGGTTTCCATCTGTCAGATGTTTCACTGCGGGCGGATGGCCTATGAGGGATCAATCCAGCCAACCGGGTGATCGCTCCCAGTCCGGTGGCACCTATGCAGGAAAATCCCATGACCGGCATGCCCTATCCGGTACCCGAGCCCATGTCCCGGTTTGACATGGACCATGTGATCACCGGGTTTGTGGAAACCGCCAAAGGAATTGTTGCTGCGGGGTTTGATGGCCTGGAGCTGCACTGTGCACACGGATACCTGCTCAGTCAGTTTCTGTCCGCCTATTCCAACCGGAGAACGGATGCATACGGCGGGTCCATGGAAAACCGTTACCGGTTCATCCGGGAGGTGATTCATGCGGTTAAAGCCGTTTTGCCGGATGATCGGCTGTTGTTGGTACGGATATCCAACTGGGGGATTGCCGATATGGAGGTCTCCCTGTTTTCCGATGCCACAGAGTGGCAACAGATGGTGAGACTGTTTTCAGAAGACCCATTGGATGCCGTCTTCGGTTTCGACGTATGATTTTTCGCAAAACGCCTTTAACACCGGAAACACAATGGCCCGGATCACCCGGGATGTCACAGACCTGCCACTGCTGATCTGCGGAAAGATTCATGATCGGCAGAGTGCGGAACATGCCCTGGCAGATGCGGATATAGTTTTATCCGGCAAATCCATGCTCCTGAATCCCGACTGGGTGGGGGATATTGAAGCGGACCGGGATTTGCCCCTTTATGGATCTGAAGAAGCGGGGGTGGCGTACACCACCACCCCCCTTCCCTGAGAGGAGCTTTGGCTGAAAACCGTCAGAGGGTACCTCGGGTTGTCAGGGCCCGGGAAACAGTGACCCATGCTACCTGGGGATCACTGAAAATTGAAGGCTTTTCATGATTTGGTGTGCCCATGAGGGGATGGTTGTGATTAAAAACAAAGGAGACTGATATGGAACTGGAAAAATACCGTCAGGTCATCAAGGATGCCATTCAAAGTGAAATCGATGCCAGGCAGTTTTACGAACAGGTGTCTGAAAGGATCAAGGATGATTATCTGAAAGAAGTGTTTGCCGGTTTTGCAGAAGAAGAGGGAAGACATGAGCAGATCTTGGCCGATATCCTGAACCAGAAAAAAGTGGGCGCGGCCCATTTCAACTGTGACAAGGATTTTCATGTGTCTGAAACCATAGGGATGCCGAAAGTGACTGAAAATATGGATCTCAAAAATGCCATCGGCCTGGCCATGAAAAATGAAGAGATCGCCATGAAAAAATATTCCGGGCTGGCGGAAAACTGCACCGATCCCGGTTTGAAATCGGTGTTTCTCGATCTGGCAGCCATGGAACGGGGACACAAGCATACCATGGAGGAAAAGTTTGTGGATGTGGCGTACCCGGAGGTGTGGTAGGCAGAAATCGATTCGGTATTCTTATCCGGACAATTCCAGTTTCAAGGCAATGCTATACAGCTTTGCCAGCCGTGTGAGCATTTTGATCATTTCCTGAGAATAGGGGGTTGCCGGATTGGCAAGGACCAGCAATTTTCGGGGTTGGCGGTTAAAAAGCAGGGGGAACGCCAGGATTCCCTGCATTGGAATATGGCCCCCTGGCAGCCTTCGGGTCCCCGAAGTTTCAGCAGATCCAGTGGTGAAAAACGGTTTTCCGGTGTGGATGGCCCTGCTCAGAAAAGAGGCGGTGTTTTCGCTGCCGCCATTCAGGGACAGGGTCATGGATGAAGATGTCAGACGGCATTGTTCGGGATAGATCTGTTCGAAATGATTTCAACAGTCGAATGAAAGGTTTCCGGAAGCCTGGCGATGAAGCCGTCGGCGCTTTGGGTCAGATCAGCGGCGGCAGTGAGGACGATCCGGGAGATTTGGCTATAATTTAATTCCGGCTGATTGATGGCATCGGTGATGGCATCAATTTCACGGGTTACACGCAGTTGCCAGCCCAGCTCCTTTTCTGTCTGTTTCTGGGCGGTAATGTCTGAGAAAATCAGGGACAGGGCCTGCTGATCTGAAAAATCGGTTTCCATGACAAAGGCCTTGATCCATGTTCTGCCGCTGTCGTTTCGGATGCGCAGGTTGATTTGTGAAACGGTTTCCATGTCAAGAATGCGGTACCCGCTTTTTTCCATGATTCTGAGATCTTCCGGATCCAGTAACTCAAAAAAATCCATGCCGGTCAATTCATCTTCGCGATAACCCAGAATCCTGGCAGCTACCCGGTTAATATCAACAATCCGTCCTGCCCTGTCCAGAGAGAGATAGCCCATGGGTAGCGAGTCGTAGGTTAAGGGAATGCGGACCCTAAGAAAGTCACACATATCTGCCGGTTTTCAGACTCCGAGCCAATTCTGGCTAAAAGATCGTTCTCCCGGTGCTCCGGCATGCACATGTTCAATAGATGACCCCCTGTAAATATCCTTATCTTTCTATTTATCGCAAAATTTAAAAATCGCAAATAGTGTGCCGGAAGCCATGGCAGAATGATTTGATTTTAACTCATTGATTTCAAAGAAAGTATTGGTTCCGGGCAGCCGGGTCGTGATCCGGTGTGGGGAGCAGGGTGCCCGGATTTATGGGCCATTGCTCAGAGATTGTCGAAAATTTATTCATAACCTTTTGAAATTGCAAAAAAAGAATTTGCACATAAAATTGGGCATACTGCACAGGTTTATGTGCATCCGGGGGACAAAAGTGGAAGGTTCCTGGCAGAAAACCTCCTTAATTCCAACTTCCAGGTTTCATAACACCGTTTTTCATATCGTTTGAACTGGATGCACATGAAGGTGTGCAAATCTGGGTGTCAAAATTTATTGGATCCTTGTATTTAAAAAAATTTTTCTTTTTTAATTTTAGTCAGTTATATTAAAAAATGATCGATTTTTGACCCTGGCCCAGGCCTTGCTATTAAGGTATGTTTTAAATGAAGAACGCAATAAAACCAAAACCTCAGAGAGGAGACCTGAAATGAAACATCTGTGGATCAAAGCACTGGTTATCGGAATGATCGTGGCTGGATATGCAATGCCGGTTCTGGCTTGTGGCGGGGGAGGACCCTACTAGGTTTTAAAACACACTTTTGGCAGACAGATTTTGAAAACAGCAGCGCGGCCGGAAAACGGCCGCGCTGCTGTTTTTCCCGGGCAGGTGGAAATCTTGCTTTCACAACTTTTGTGTGATAGGTTTTTAGCTTCTTATAAAACTGTGATAAGGAAGAGTGCATGAAAGGTTTCCAGACCCTGTTCGGTTTCATGCTGGGGGTGTTTCTGATCGGATTGGTCATCGGCTGCTCTGGTCCGGAAGAGCCGGGTGACACCGGGGAGGAACCGGAACGTAAAGCTCCGGTTCATGGCGGAATCTACCGGATACCGTTACCCAGCAATCCGGCGACGCTGGATCCGGCCCGAATTAAGGATCAGTATGGGGTGGCGGTTGTCAGCCAGGTATTTGACGGTCTGGTCCGGTTTGACTCCTATCTGACGGTATTGCCTGCTTTGGCCCAGACATGGCAGGTGGAAGCGGAGGGGCATCTCTACCGGTTTACCCTGCGTAAAAACGCTCGGTTTCACAACGGTGACGCCGTAACAGCAGAGGATGTGGTGTTTTCCATCTCCCGGCTCCTCCAGCTGGACCCGCCGCCGGATATTTTGCCGCACCTGATGAAGATTACCGGGGCGGAAGCGTTCCGGAACCGGGACGTGGACCGTGTCCAAGGCTTGCGGGCCCTTGACCCGTACACAGTGGAAATCCGCCTGACAGAACCACATATGCCGTTTCTCACGGCCTTGGGGATGTATCAGACGTCTATCCTGCCCCAAAAACCGTGCAGGATTCACCCACTGGATTTGCCAGACATCCGGTGGGAACCGGGCCGTTCAGGTTTGTGAAATGGAAACCGAACCGGTCTATCGATCTGGAGCGGTTTGACGGATATTTCGGGGAGACCGCCCTGCTGGACGGGATTCATTTCAAAATTTATGCCGGAGAACAGGGCTCATCAGAGTTGTCAGATTTTTTGGCAAAAATGTTGATGAAATGGCGGTTTACGGTGATGTCAGGGAAAACTGGTGGATCAGAAAGACTTGCAGTGGTTTCACCGGCCTTCGCTGAGCCTGTTTTTTACGGCATGAACTGCGCCCATCCTCACCTGAAACTCCCGGCCTTCCGAAAAGCCCTGTCTGCGGCCATTGACAGGACCGCTTTTGTGAATCAAGTTTACAACGGGCAGTTTGACATCGCCAGGACCATTCTGCCGCCGGGTATGCCCGGGTACAGTCCGGGTTCCACGCTGCCGGACAATGACCTGGAGGTGGCCCGGCAGCATCTGGACCAAGCTCTGGCAGAGGGACTGGCCCGGATGCCGGAATTGGAGATCGTATCGGCCTTTCAAACCCCCCGGGTGGTATCTGAAATGGAGATGATCAAAGCATTCTGGGCAAAACTCGGGGTTCAGGTCCAGGTCCGGTATATCACGGACTGGGTCGAATTTGACGCCTATATCCGGTCTGATGCTGTGCAGCTTTACCGATATGCTTGGTTTGCGGATATGCCTGATCCGGACAGCATCCTGCACCCGATGTTTGCGTCTGATTCTCCCAGCAATTTCATGCAGTATCTTGATCCGGCCACAGATAATCTGCTCAGGCAGGCCCGCGAAACCATTGATCCGGTGGCCCGGGCCGATATTTATCGGAACGCCGAAGCGCGGATCATTGAGACACTACCGCTGATTCCCTTGTTTTACATGAGTGTGGATCGGGTTTATCAACCCTATGTCAGAGGGATTCAGGTCAGTGCCTTGGGCGCACATGCCATGTCCATCAACCAGGTGTGGCTGGACCCTTCGTCCATGCCCTGAGTTAAAGGAACAGGGGAGTGATATGTGAAGAAACCGGCATCTTTCCCCTTGCGTTACCGGTTCATGCTGACCAGCTCATTAATGCTGATCCTGCTTCTCGGGACCCTGGCCCTTATGCTGGGGTCACTTCAGACCCGGACCATTCAGGACCGTATAGAAAAGCAGGGGCTGGATATCGCCCAAAACCTGGCCGCCGTATCCAGAGATCATTTTATTACCTACAATTATGTTGCGTTAGAAAAACTGGCCAATCAGGTGGTGGATATTTCCGATATCCTGTATGTGGTATTTTATGACAAAGAAGGCCGGGTTGCCGGATACAGCCGTCGGCCGGATCTCCAGAACAGGATACTCACCGATGAGATCAGCTGGAAAGCGGTTGCTACGGCGGAACCGCTGGTGGTGATCCAGATAGGAAAGATCTGGGCCGGCCGGTCATGCATGTGGCGGTTCCGGTGATTCTGCAGGATTCTCAGGCACGCTGGGGAACGATCCGGGTCTGTCTGTCCCTGGGCCTGATGCAACAGCAGATCCGGCAGACCCGATGGACCATCGGGGTTCTGGGGTCATTGCTCTGGGCGCCGGGATACTGATCTCCAACTGGACCGCCCAGCGGGTGACCCGGCCGCTGGAAAAGCTGGCCGCAACCACCATGGATGCGGCCAAACAAGACCTGACGCTGCAAATTTCCGCCGGCACCCGGGATGAGGTGGAAATCCTGGCCTCAAATTTTTCATTCATGATCCAGGAAATCCTGGCCCAGAAGCAGAAATTGGAGGAACAGCTTCAAGAGATCCGGCGCTTGCAGCAATATACGGAAAAAGTGCTGGTCACCATGGGGGATGGGCTTTTGGCCATTGACATGGAGGCAAGGGTCACCACGGTGAACCCGGCGGCCCGCCGGATTCTGGAATTACCAGTTGATCACTCCATCCGGTTAAAGCCGGTGTGGGACCTGATGGATCCCGAATCGCAGATGGCCGGTTATGTCCGTGAGGTACTGGCAGATCCGTCTGTGGAAAAACAGCGGGAGCTGGGGTCTCATACCGGAAAAATGAACCGGTGATTCTGGTCAACGCCGGGGTCTTGGAAACCCGGCACAAAGATTCCCGGGAGATCATTTTTTCTCTGACCGACATCACCGCTTTAAAGCGCCTGGAAGCACAGGTTCGGCAAGCCCAGCGGCTGGCGGACCTGGGGGCACTGGCTGCGGGCATGGCCCATGAGATCCGCAATCCCTTATCCGCCATCAAAACCTTTGTGGCCCTGCTGCCCCGAAAACTGGAAAAACCCGGATTTCTGGAAAAATTCCAGCAAACCGTTCCCAGAGAGATCAACCGGCTCAACACTTTGATCGAAGAGATGCTCGAACTTTCACGTCCCCCTCGCTACCGGCTCAAACCCACAGATGTCGGCGCGCTGTGTCCATTGCACCACATTTCTGGAAGCGGATTTCAACACCCGGAACGTTTTTTTCAGATGAACCTCCCGGACGGCCTCGCATGGGTCCAGGCCGATGCAGACCAGCTGGAAAAAGCGGTGGTTAACCTGCTTCATAACGGGGCCCAGGCCATGCATAGAGGCGGGATTCTTAGGGTGTCGCTCTTCAGGGATCAGGATCAGGTGGTGCTGGAATTCAGGGATACCGGGCACGGCATGACTCCGGAGGTGGCGGAAAATATCTTCAACCCGTTTTTCACCACCAAAGCCAAAGGCACGGGCCTGGGACTGGCCATCACCCATAAAGTGATCACGGAACACGGGGGCCGGATCAGTGTGGACAGCCGTGAACAAGAGGGGACCTGTTTCACGGTTCGCCTGCCGGGGATCAGTCCGGCCCGTCTATCCGGTCATCCTGATCCGGCATCAGATCCAGAGCCTTGATTTTCTGGAGCAGGGTGTTTCTATGAATTCCAAGCACCTGGGCGGTCTGGGTCTGGTTCCAGTGGCAATTCTGAAGGGCCCGCAGGATATAATGCCGTTCAAATGCCTGGCGGGCCTGGATCAGTCCCTTGTTCTCCCGGGCCTCTTCTGCAGCTTCCCTGCCGGAATCGGTATGGAACAGCAGGTCAAAGGGCAGGTCTTTTTCATCAATGGGCTGATGATCGGCCCCAGCACCACCAGCCGTTCCATCAGGTTTTCCAGCTCCCGGATATTTCCCGGCCAGGGGTAGTCTTCCAGCACTGCCAGAGCCCCGGGGGTGATGCCGGTGACATGTTTGTTCATCTTGCGGTTGAACCGGTCCAGAAAAAATCCGGCCAGGATCGGCACATCCCCTTTTCTTTTTCGCAGGGGGGGAAGGTCCACAGGTACCACATTGAGTCTGAAGTAAAGGTCATCCCGGAACTCTTTGGTTTTGATCATTTCATCCAGCCGGGTGTTGGTGGCGGCAATGATCCGGATATCCACCCGGATGGTCCGGTTGCCGCCCACCCGTGAAAACTCCCGTTCCTGAATGAACCGCAGCAGTTTGGCCTGAAATTCAGGTTTGAGGCAGGCAATTTCGTCCAAAAACACCGTGCCCTGGTGGGCGAATTCTAACTTTCCGGTGGTCTGTCGGAAAGCCCCGGTAAATGAGCCTTTTTCATGGCCGAACAGTTCGGCTTCCATCAGTTCCGAGGGGATGGCAGCGCAGTTGATGGCAACAAACGGCCTCTCTTTCCGGGGGCTTAAATTGTGGATGGCGCGGGCGATCAACTCTTTGCCGGTACCGCTTTCACCGTTGATCAGCACGCTGCTGGCGGAGCCGGCTACTTTTTCCATGAGCTGGAACACGGCGGTCATATGAGGAGAGCGGGTGATGATTTTCGGTTCAAATGCACCGGCCGCCACCTGGGACCGGTGAAAACGGACTTCTCTGGCCAGTCGTTGCCGCTCCACGGTTTTTTCCACCCGGTTCAGGATAATTTCATGGTCAAAGGGCTTGGTGATGTAGTCACATGCACCCAATTTCAGGGAATCGGTAGCTTCCTGGGCCCTGTCAACCGCTGAAACCATGATGACATCCAGGTTTGGGTCAATTTGTTTGATCTGTCTCAAGGTTTCAATGCCATCCATTTCGGGCATCACAATATCCAGAAAAATCAGATCAAACCCTTGAACCCTGATCTTTGAGAGCGCTTCAGGACCGTCTTCCGCACAGATGACATCATAGTCATCTTCCAGAATTTCTTTGAGTGCATCCCGGATCGCTTCATCATCATCCACCACAAGAATCTGTACCGGTTTCGGATTGTCCTTGATGTCCAACAGTCTTTCTCCCTGATATAAAATAGTTTGGGTTGCCACTGGTCTGGCACGGCATACTATAAATTCGATTTTTTTTCCAGCACTTAAGAGATATCCTTGTTTCTGGGTTGATTTTGTTTTTAACACCGGGTATGAAATACATCGTAAGTGCGCAGTCCTTATGCCGGGCAGGCATCGGATGAGTGGCGCTTGTAGCAGAATTGACAACGCAAGGAGACGGATCATGGAGAACTATCTTGAACAGATTTTGGTATTTTTGACCCAATACGGGCTGAGTATTATCGGTGCCATTATCATTCTGATTGTGGGACGTATTGCCGCGGGTATCGGCAAAAAGCTCGTAGAAAGGCTTATGGGGCGGTCCAAGGTGGATCCATCTGTTATTTCTTTTTTCGGCAGCCTGGTTTATTTTAGTATTCTGGCATTTGGGGTGCTGGCGGCACTGGCAAAATTCGGCATACAGACAGCGTCTTTTGTGGCGGTGATCGGTGCCACCGGCCTGGCAGTCGGTCTGGCGCTTCAGGGATCTCTTGCCAATTTTGCGGCCGGGGTTCTCATTTTGATCCTTCGCCCGTTCAAAACAGGCCATTATATTGAAGCTGCCGGGGTTGCCGGGACGGTCATGGATATTCAGATGTTTACTACAACCCTGGCCACCCCGGACAATATTATGATTCTGGTTCCCAACGGCAAAATTTTCAATGATGTTATCAAAAACATTTCCGGGTATGACACCCGTCGAATCGACCTGGTGATCGGTATCGGATACAGCTCAAATATCGAGAAAGCCTGGCAGATTCTGGAGAGTATCATCCAATCCGATGACCGGATTCTAAAGGACCCTGCCTATACCATCGCCGTTTCTGAACTGGCGGATTCCAGCGTCAATTTTGTGGTACGGCCGTGGGTGAAAAGTTCTGATTACTGGGCTACCCGGTTTGATCTGATCAAGACCATCAAGCAGTCGTTTGACGCGAACGGCATTGAAATACCGTTTCCCCAGGTCACGGTTCACAAAGGGTAAAGACAGGGCCGTTAGTTGTGTGGCAAACAGATGCCGGATTTTTTAAATAATTTTTGTTAGTGGCTTGCCTGTTTCCGGGCAGGTTTAGGGCCGACTTATAGGCCACCGCGCCAAAGTGGCGGTCCGGTTTGGTGTCAGGTCTTTTTGTCCGGCGCAGGAAGGCATTCAATGACGAGTGCCCATGATCGTGTCAGACAGGCGGTTCTTCCGTGTCTCCAAATGCGTTGGCAATCTGCTTGATCCGGTCTTCAATCTGGACAAATGCATCTACGACCACGGGATCAAAGGATTTCCCTTTTTCTTCGAGAATGATGGCCATGGCTTTTTCATGGGAAAAAGCTGGTTTGTAACACCTTTCACTGATCAGGGCATCATAAACGTCGGCAATGGCCATGATTCTGCCGGACAGGGGGATGTGGATGCCGGACAGACCTGAAGGGTATCCTTTGCCGTTCCATTTTTCATGGTGGGTGCCGGCAATCTGGGATCCCATGGCCAGGTAGTTGCTGTCTTTGTATTTTCTGGCTGCCCGAACGATAATCGTACGGCCGTGCTGGGCATGCTGTTTCATGATTTCGAATTCTTCGTCAGTCAGCCGGTCGGGCTTCAGCAGAATCCTGTCCGGGGTACCCACCTTTCCGATGTCATGCAAAGGGACCGACAAAACAGGTTTTTTATGAACCGGTCGGTCAGGGTCTCTGTAAAAAAACCATTGTCCCTGAGACGTTCAGCAATGGCCCGGGCGTAGTGTTGGGTTCTGACGATATGTTCCCCGGTCTCAGGATCGCGGGTTTCCACCATTGATACCATGGCTTCCATGGTCAGCTGCTGAGCTGAAGATAGCTGTTGGTACCAGGTGAAGGAGGCTCGTTTTTCCATGGCCAGACGGCACAGGGAGACCAGGAGAAACAGAACAGTAACCGTGAGCATCGGTCCTGCCGGGGAGATGAAGACAGACCCTGTTCCATAGGCCAGCAGGCTGGTGCCGGTGACAGTGATGACCCATGCCAGACTGACTGTCAACAGCCTTGCCGGCCCGGCAGATCTGTAGAACAACCCTGCCATGAGCAGGCCACTGACTATGCATGCCAGGCTTTCAGCCCTCCGGCCCAGGTCGGCAGAACGATCAAATCATTGTTCAGAATATTATCGATCAGGACCGCATTGACTTCAACCCCCGGCAAGTGGGGGTCAAGAACGGTTTGATGCAGATCATTCAATCCCATGGCTGAAGATCCCAGAAGAACCATACGGTCCCGGATATCGGATGTTTCGAAATTACGGTTGAGCACATCCACCGCCGATAGATAAGGATAGGAGAATCCGGCCGGGTGAACCGAACCGCGGCAAATCCCTCCCGGGTGATGGGAATGTTTCGGGTGCCTGCCTGGATACAGGGACCGGTCCGGGTCTGGATCACCTGGGCCGTTGAAATTTTCTGATCCGTCATGAACAATGCCAAAGACAAGTGGGGATGGATCTGTGCCCGGTGGCGGATCAACAGGGGGATGAAACGTAACCTGCCGTCCGTGTCATACCGACTGTTTATGAAACCTGTGGCCTCCAATCGAGTTTCAATGGCCGGCGTATTGCACAGCATTCCGGTGGCCTGGGGCAGGGAAAGCAGATGATCCGGGTCGGTGATATTGAAAAAAGACTGCCGGCACACCGAGCCTTTTCCGGCAAAATCAAAATTGAAAAACCGGCCCCCCACCATCCGGGTCTGGGACAGTATCTTGCCAAAGAACAGGTCATTGTCTTC
>LQAG01000200.1_pt1 | contig 23642 bp, 35 predicted proteins | sample 1535801 | NCBI WGS metagenome assembly LQAG01 (sample SAMN04331584, study PRJNA305678) | bioreactor metagenome | isolation source: bioreactor_3 inoculated with Wadden Sea sediment 1st replicate of a... | place: Germany:Bremen | reverse complement strand
GTCCTGTTGATTTCATCAGTGTCTGATATTTCAAGTAAGCCTATCAATTTGATAAAGTTTTCACTCAAGTGATCATTAAAAAGAGCCTTATAATAAGCCAAACTCACAAAGGTTGTCTCCCGCTTCATAAGTGATTTTTTAAAGTTATGCTCCAATTTTGATCTTCACAGAAAGCCTTGAGTGCCATAGTAAATCCTGCTAACATATCATCTCCACTTGGGGGTAAGTCCCAGACCTCGCCCAATAAAAAAAAGCAATATGTTCGCTTAAATCATTTAGGAGCAACCTAGAATGAATAAGTTGCCCAATATGATAGCGGGTCTTGTCATTCACACAAAGTCCTATGATTTGTGTAAAATCAAAAGCATTTAAACAGTCATATAACTTCGTTTTAGCAATCGATCTCTTATTGAAGTGAATCCGTGGCATTCTTAGATCAACCACCCGGTAGTCCTGTGTTTTTATACATATGTTTTTTTTGATCCGTATATTGTGACTTGTCCATTCCTTTTGACAACCAAATCCTCAACCCGAACAGAGTGCATCAAGTCTTCAAATAGATCATCAGGCATTTGAATACCAATGGCTGATAATGGCTGATCACTTGCGCTGACAAAGACGGCTGCTTCGCCAAATTGAAAGTTCATGCCTTTTTTAAATACACTGTGCACTTTGCCCATTTCATGTTTGTTTAATAGAGGGGGCAATAAACTGCTGATTGCCCCTCTATTTGAATCAATTGACATGACTATTCAACCGAAATACCAAGTTTTTCTGCATAGGCCACAAGTGCCTTTTCAAAGCAGGCAAGCGGCGCACGTACAGTGCCTGCACCCACTTGACCAATACCAGGTTCTCTATGTGCAATCCCTGTATTGATAATTGGTGTTACGCCGGAATGAACAACTTTTCTAGCATCAATGCCAAGGCAAGCGCCCTTGAAATCCCAAGTTGGAATGCTCCAGTTGGCATTGTTGGATATGCATATTTCATCCATCTCATTCGAAATTGCAAGTGCATCTTCAAATCCACCTGCACCAACAAATCTAGTAACGCCCGGTGCAGCGACCATGGCCATGCCGCCAACACCAACCGTTTCTGTAATGGCACTATCACCAATATCAGGATTGGCATCTTTTTCTGAGTACCCAGTGAAATACAGACCATTTGGCATGTTCACCGGTGCAGTAAACCACTGGTCACCCATACCAGAAATTCGAATACCAAATCTCTGCCATTTCTCGCCATGGTTGTGACAACTGTGCCACTTTCTATTTTTCTAGCGCAGTCAACCGTGGCCTTGCCAGCTGCCATCATAATATTCAAGAAGAATTGGTCTGTGTCAGCTAGGAACTTAATAACGCTGTATCTCTTCTTTCATCAAGATCCAGTTCGACGATAAGCGGTGTGATTTCTTTCAAGAAGTTCAGGGATGCAGCAATATTCCTCTGATGGAACTCATCCCCATAGTGATGGATTTCGCAATCATAACATTGAGGTTAAGTCCACCATCTTTGCGCTTTAGTGCCATTGAGAGCACTGGACCAAGCACATCACGCATCCACCGGAGTCTATCGACAACTTCCTGCGAATACGCGCCAAAGCGAAGTACCTTACCAATACCTTCATTAAGGGTACAGTAAGCCATTGTACCATCAAGCATATTTTTAACAACAAGGACTGGCATGTTTCCAGAAGTGATACCACCCATAGGGCCTACTGCATTGTGGTGGTGACATGGCGAGAATGAAACCGTGCCATTTGACAGAATTTCTCTCGCTTCATCTTCTGTAGAAGCCCAGCCTTCAAAGAGGACTGCACCAATACAAGACCCTTGCATTGGGCCAGTCATATCTTTAAACTCAATAGGTGGTCCGGCATGTAAAATAACCTTGTTCTTAAGCACATCTATCACAGAATTTGCTGGCACGACATCCATGAGGAAGGGCTGAGAATTTTTCATCTGCTCAATAACATCTTGATTGGATTTTTCAAGACCTTCAATTTTTATCAAGTAGATTCAGTATTTTAATAAGCTTCTTGTTTCCTCCTGCCGCAGGTTCCAGTCATACTGAACGGTTTTGGCACCATGCTCAATGATTGAATCTGTAAAACTCTTCAGACCAACATTAACAACACGAGGCTTAGTGTTTAAAAGGTCATGAACTTGCTGGCTGATCTCAGGTAAAGAAGTGGTCTTCACATCTATTTCAACCCTTTGCTTGTCTATACCGATATAATCAATACCTTTTAGTTTAAGGGCCAGACGAACGGCTTTTTGCATTGCTGTCTTCCACTAAGACACCTACATTTTCAAGGGTCTTTACCGCCTCGTCATAGTTTTGTGGGTCTTGCTTAGTGCCACAAACTGTCGCAACAAATTCTAGTGTGCGCCCTTGTGCCTTGGCTGTATCTTTAGCTTCTGTAACGGCCTCACAAAGAGCCCCAGCCATATCTGGATGAGAACCATACCCAAGCACACAATCAAATAAAATTACACCTGTGTTCTCATCTTGAGCATACTCTTTAATTTTGTTGATTCGTACTTCTGGATCAATCATTGGATGCGGTTTGCCTTGGGTATACATATCATCACCCAAGTCCATAACCTCATAACCATTTGCATTGAGAATATAGCCTTCTTTTTTAACAAGTCCGCCTAGTTCTAGTGCGTCGGAAATAAGCATACCCGCTTCAGCTGCTAGGTGCCTCCTGAGTAAGCCCTTTTACAGTTTTCTCTTTTGCAAGCTCACTGGTCACTGTGTTTTTAAGATCTTCATTGTAATTCGCTTTAACATTTTCCCCACTTGCAAGATCAACAGCAATCTTTGCAGTCTCTTCCAGTGTATGAGCCAAATAAACGTTACCCTCATGGCTTTCTGGTTTCTCACCTAGAAAATGGCGACCACTGGCTTTGTAAACTATGAAGCAGTTCAACAATTTCATCACGAACACGCTTGGCTGGTGGCTTTGAAATAAGAACAATAACATCTGTTGGATCATGTTGTTCAAGACCTAGAAGGCGTCTTTGCCGTAATGGCATTAACTTCTTCACTTAGATCTCGCCCACCAGTGCCCACAGCATGAACCACACCGCCACCTAGACGTTCAATAATAGTGGTCACTTCTTGAATGCCTGTGCCTGAAGCACCTACAATACCAATATTGCCTGGTCGAACCACGTTGGTGAATGCCAGTGGCACACTGGAAATGATGCCTGTACCACAATCCGCCCCATAAGCATAAGACCTTTATCATGGGCTTTCTTTTTTAATCGCGCTTCGTCTTCAAGTGGAATATTGTCTGTGAATGAGAAGACGTTTAGTCCAGCATCCAGCGCTTTTTCAATCTCATCTGCTCCATATTCACCTGGAATGGAAAAGAGAGCCAGATTGGCATCAGGAAGTGCTTTAGAGCTCCATCCAAGCTGTTAACGTTTTCAAAGTCACTTTTTTCTGTTTTCACTGCTAGATCATTTAGAAACTTTTCTGATTCTGATAAGACTTTTTCTACAACAGCTTCATCTTCAGTGTCTACCAAAATAACCATGTCACTTGGAGACGCAGCTTCAGCGTCTTTTGTCATTAGACCACTGTTTCTGAAAATATCTTTGTTTGCATCCGTTCCCATCATTATGGAACACTTTGTCACACCATCTAGATTATTGATGGAATTTGTTAACAGCATCAAATTGATTGAGTCCTGATAGCTGTTTTTCTTAATCACTGTATATAACATTTTCAAACCTCCTCGTATGCGGTAATATAAATATATCACCGGTTTCTTTGCATTTCATTGGCATGAAATTCTAGAAAAACGACGTTTTTTTATACTTAGAGGATAAAGAGGTGGGAAAATGAACGCACTAGACTTGCTTAAAATAAAACCCCTGACGGGGGCAAAACTTATTGCCGGACAGGCTGGTATGGAAAATAACATTAGTGGTGTGAATGTGCTTGAAGCCACTGACATTGAGAATTGGGGACGTGAAGGACAGGTCATACTGACAAGTTTATTTGCCCTTAAAAATCTAACTGACCAAGACTTAGACGCTTTTTCAACAAATGCATACAATCGGTATTGCGGCCATTATTGTGAAAATTGATCGACTTGTCCAGTACATTCCTGAGATGGTTATTCATTTATGCAATAAACATGGACTCGTTTTAATTCAAATTGATAAAGAAACCAAGTATGAATCCATCATACTTGAAATACTAGAGCCTATTATAAATCGTAATATGTATCTGCTGAACAGGTATTACGATGTCCATAGCGAGATCACCCGTATTGCTATGAAAATGCCATCACTGGAATCTGTCTTAAAAGAATTTAAAACCATGATCAATATGGATTTAAGCCTTGTGAACAAAGTGAAAAACGCCCAAATCAGTACAAATACCGAGCTAGAACATTTTCAAGTGATCAACATTTTGAAATTGAAAAGAAGAAATATATGTATTACACTTATGAACGGTATGGTGTTAAATACCTTCAAAATGGTCGTGAAAGCTATGGCAACCAGATACGGGTCAAAATTCCTTGCCTTGACTACAATGACTACGAACTCATCATCCATGAACTGACATCCACCATACGCGAAGAGGACTTCATGGTTCTAGAAAATGCCGTTAAGTACCTACAAATGGAGCTGTTAAAAAAGAATGCGCTCTCGCAAAATATTTACCAACAGAAAAACAGCATCATCAGTGACCTCCTCAACGACAGAATCCACGAGGAAAAGACCTTGACGATGTACTCGATTACCTTGATATGACAAGCTTTCCACTTTACCAAGTGATTATTGTAAAACTCATTCAAGAAGAGGATAATAAGGCCTTTGAGTGGTCTCTCGATATGACAATAAAAAGGTTGCGTTATCATTTCAAAAACCATATGAATCACTTTGCATTCATGGAAAAAAACAATCGGATTGTCTTACTTCTCAATATTCCAGATGAAGATAGCCTTTTATACACCAACCACGTTCAAAAAATTATGACCCAGTTTGAACATATTCATAAAAAAAGAAACTTTAACTACCAAATTGGCATAAGTTCATCGTGTCGGAAAGAGACTCTTGGCAATGGCAATCAAGAGGCCCTGGATACGCAAAAGATCCTCAACCTCTTTTACCCACCGGATAGTGTTTTAGAGTATGCTTCCTTAGGTATATACAAATTGTTTTTAAGCGCTGGTAATCTGGAGACTTTAGAGACATTTGTCTCTCCAAAACTCAAGGCCTATAAAGAAGATCATCCCGAGCTTTTTAAAACCCTGGCACTTTTCATTGATAACAATCAAAACTACTTAAAAACAGCGGAATCTTTGTTTTTACACCCAAAAACTGTGCGGTACAGAATTGATAAAATAAAAAAACAACTAAACATGACCTTTGATGATTCTGAATCAATAATTCATATTCAAATAGCATCACGACTTTTAAACTCCTCGATATGCAGTCATCCTAACTACAATTTATCTCTCTTAATAAAACGCTTGCAAATTACCTATTTTGCTTGTCTGTTAAGTCAAAAAAGGAGCTGCTACAATGACACGAATAAATGAATCTCCGAAGCATTACACCCTGACAACAAAGTCAAACTTTAAAATTGACATGACCCTTTACTCATCTGATGACTATAAAGATAAACCAACCATTCTCTACTTACATGGCGGTGGTCTCCTCTATGGACATAGAGATGACTTACTACAGGTTTATATTGAGCTTATTTTGAATAAAGGTTATAACCTGCTTAGCCTTGACTATCCCCTTGCACCAGAGGCGAATCTGAAAGAGATTTTAAGATCCGTTTATGAAACTGTAGAGGCACTCATTAACTCTATGTTTGACACGATGGGACTTACAAATAACAACTACCTGATTTTTGGACGTTCTGCAGGGGCCTATCTGGCCCTTGCAACCTGTAAGAAAATAATTGAAAAAGGGACAAAGCCACCCCACGCGCTTATTAGTCTATACGGCTATACAGGATTTAATGCAGACGCTTTTATAAGTCCAGCCCCCTATTACACTGCACTTCCAAGGGTTTCAGATGCCTCTGCCCAGTCTATGCTTAAGAACCACTACATAACACTGGCCTCCATAGAAGAGAGATTTTCCCTCTATGTGAAAGCCCGACAAGAGGGCACATGGACCAAGTATATTGGCATAGACCTAGACTTTGATGATTACTGCGTCACCCAAGATGACCTCAAAAGTTTTCCACCCACAATAACAGCGGCATCGACCCATGATCCTGATGTGCCTTATAGAATGTCAAAGTCAATCAGTCGCATTGTTCCTCGTTCCAAATGCATAACCGTTTATGGACATGTTCATGACTTTGATAGAGACATAAAAAATCCACTAGGACTTGAAGTCTATGAAAAAATCATGACATGGATTGAACAAGTCTAGTGGTTTCAGAAGGCAACTTGGCTGGTGAACACGTGGCATTCTAGGATTTATTCCGTGTTGAAAAACAAGAAAATTGCTGAACACTGGGATGTTATTGAAGCAATTCCACAAGAAGACCAGTGGATGAATGACAACGGAAAATTCTAAAACTGAGTTTGTCATAAAATTTCATAGGCACAAAAAACAGGTCTTTGCAGACCTGTTTTTTTATGAATAGACTTGTAAATATACCTATTCACTCATCTTCTTCGACTTGTCCATACACGCAACCATGCTCTCAATAACGGCAGATCTAAAACCTGTTCTTTCAAGATTTCTAACTGCTTCTATGGTTGTGCCACCTGGTGAACACACCATGTCTTTTAAGGCCCCTGGGTGCATGCCGGTTTCTGTGACCATTTTTGCAGCGCCCATAACAGTCTGTGCCGCAAATGTGTATGCCTTGCCTCTTGGCATACCGCCCTGGACAGCGGCGTCAGCCATCGCTTCTATAAACATAAACACATAGGCTGGTGCCGATCCACTCACACCAATAACAGCGTGAATTAAAGATTCTTTAACTTTCTCAGCCTTTCCAAAACCACCAAACACTGTCATTAGTCTTCTACTTCTTTATCAGCCACAATATCATTTGGACAAATAGCCGTAATACCTTCTCCAACCAAGGCCGGCGTATTTGGCATTGTCCTAATGATATTTTTATCTGCGCCAATAATGTCTTCCATTTGCTTGATTGTCACGCCTGCTGCTATGGAAACAACCACCTTACTCGCGTCAAGGTCAGCTTTTATATCACTCAATACAAGTGGATAGATGTTGGGTTTAACTGCAACAACAACCCAGTCACATGCTTTCGTTAATTCTTTGGCAGTAGCTGAAACAGAGACCCCATAATCTTTTTTCAGTTCTTTGACTTTAGAAGCATTCGGGTCAAAGATGAAGACATTTTCACCTTTAATGACTCCAGCACCAACAATGCCACCGATCATAGCACTGCCCATATTGCCTGTTCCGATAAAACCAATCTTTTTTTCCATAGTCCGCTCCTTTATTTTGACCTGTATTGGTATAATCACTTGGTCCATGTTTTCATTCAGGCGCCGCAAAATTACAGATTCCTGTCGTATCCATACATTATATGTTTTTTACTTCATATCTATACATGGCATGGCTTTTGTTTATATGATATTTGTCAAGTTGCCTAGTTAAACTTTTGCTCTGTTCTCTCAATAATTTCATCTTGCAAAGCTTTGTCTAAATTATTGAAATGGTCACTATAGCCCGCCACACGTACAATTAGATCATTGTAGTCATCTGGATTGGCCTGGGCATCAAGTAGAACATTTTTGTCAATAACATTAAATTGAATATGGTGTCCATCTAAGGCAAAATATGTTCTTACAAGAGAGGACATATTATCAAGACCTCTTTCGCCTTCCACAACTGATGGGGTAAATTTCTGATTTAAAAGCGTTCCACCAGTGTTTAAATGATCCATCTTAGAGGCTGACTTTATAACAGCTGTCGGCCCCTTTCGGTCAGCACCCTTGGCAGGTGAAATCCCGTCTGGAAGAGGTTTGCCTGCAAGTCTCCCATTGGCAGAAGCCTTCATGACACTTCCAAAATAAACATGGCAAGTGGTTGGCAACATGTTTATACGATAAGCTCCACCCTTCATGTTTGGTCGACCTGTAATTGATTTATGGTAGAGACTGAATACATCCCGCATAATTTCATCAGCATAGGCATCATCATTACCATACTTAGGTGTTTTGTTTTTTACCAAATGATGCACCATATCATGACCCTCAAAGTTGTCATCAATGGCTTTCATAAGTTCATCCATCGTGAAGCGCTTCTTCTCAAAAACATTATACTTTATAGCTGACAGACAATCCGTAATGGTTCCAATACCCACACCTTGTATATAGCTGGTATTGTATCTGGCACCACCAGCATTATAGTCTTTTCCAGTTTTTATGCAGTCATCTGTAATAACTGACATGAATGGGGACGGCATGGTTTCAGCGTAAATTTTCTCAATAATATTATTGCCCTTGATCTTAAATGTCCACAAAATGCTGGACTTGCTTTGCATAGGCATTAAAAAGTGCATCATATGACTCAAAATCTTTCGCATATCCCAGTTGAAGCCCAAGTTGTTTACCGCTGTTTTCATCATAACCGTTACTCAGTGTCAGCTCAAATATTTTCGGAAGATTAAAATACCCTGTCAGAATAAAGGCCTCCTTGCCAAAGCAACCTGTTTCTATACAACCACTCGCTCCACCACCTCTAGCATCTTCAATGGTTTTACCGGCTTGCAACTGCTCCATAACTATGGCCTCTGAATTATAAAAGGCAGGCTGTCCCCAACCTTTTCTTGAAATAGCACATGCCTTCTTTAAGAAAATCTTGAGGGGTTTTCTTGCTGATCTGAACATTTGAACTGGGTTGCAAAAGTTTCATTTCATCCATGGCTTCAAGTATTAAATAACTCACATCGTTCACGCCATCTTGCCCATCAGCGGTTAATCCACCCGTGTTTAAGTTGGCGAAATCTGTGTATGTGCCACTTTCTTTTAAGGTTATGCCCACTTTTGGCGGTGCTGGTTGATTGTTGAATTTTATCCATAGACATTCCAGAAGTTCCCTGGCAAGGTCTCTGCTTATTTTACCTGTATTTAGGTCACTTTTGTAAAATGGATTTAGATGTTGATCAAGTCGTCCTGGACTGTATGCATCCCAGTTGTTCAGTTCATTTGTCACGCCAATATGTACAAACCAGTACATTTGAATGGCTTGCCAATAAGTTTTTGGTTTGTTCGCTGGGACCACACTGCAGTTTTCAGCGATCTTCATGAGTTCATCTTTTCGCTTGGGGTCACTTTCTCTCTCAGCCATTTCCAGCGCCAATTTTTCATAGCGCTTTCCATAAGAAATTATGGCTTCACAAGTAATGCGCATGCCTTTTAACTGGGCCTTTTTATTTAAGGCTTCCTTGTCATTGTAAAAATCCAAACTTTCAATTTCATGATCAATACGGTCAATAAAATCTAAAAAACCACTTTCATATATTTTTCCATCAGCCACTGTATGCCCTGGACTTCTCTGCTCCATAAACTCTGTGAATATGCCATTCTCATAACAGTCTTTCCATTCTGGTGTGACATAGTCAAATATTCGCTTTCGAACCGATCGATTTTTCCAGTATGGAATAATTCTTTCTTCCTGTATTTTTTGGCTTCCTCTGAAACTTTGAAGAATATTCGGTCTCTAGAATCCATAACATCCATGTCTTCAAGCGTATGACAGCACAGTTCCGGATAGGTCGGTGCCGATTGAGGCCCTTCCCCTTTTTCCCCGACAATTAACTCACCATCAAGTATTGAAATCTTTTTATTCTCCATAATATGCTTAAAGGCAAGAGCTCTTAAAATAGGCGTTTCCACAGTGCCTGCATATTTTTCATAGGCCTGAGTAACAAGTTCAGCCCTTTCAATAGATATATGGGGAACAGCACGGACACTTTCCTCTCTAAGCTTTTGAGTTCTTTCTGTCATACCTCTTTTCATGGTTTATCCTCCTATTATAGTTTTATAACCAGCAGACTCCAGCTTGGCTTTTGCTGAGGCCAACCATGTGTCTGTTGGCCTTTCAAATTGATCAGGATTATAATTCAGACCAAATCGTCTATACTTATCTATCGCAATTTCGTGGTATGGCAACAGGTGAACTTGTTGCACAGGCTTGTCCTTTAAGTAACTGCAAAGTTCATCTATAAATGCATCCGTCGCATTGACGCCTTGAATAACCGGGATTCTAAGCCAGACATCAACATTTTCATCTAAAGTTTATTGAAGTTTTCAAGTATGGTTTTATTGGACACACCCGTCCACCGAATATGGTCAACTTCATCAAGAATCTTAATATCGTATAGAAAAAGGTTTGTATAAGGTAGTACTTTTTCAAAACTGCTAAATGGAACATTTCCACAGGTATCAATAGCCACATGAATACCCCGTTCATGACACCGCTTCGCTATCTCTAAAACCATGTCCACCTGGCAAAGAGCCTCACCACCTGAAAATGTGACGCCACCTCTAGATGTTTCATAAAACCCTTGGTCTTCAATCACGGCTTGAAAAAGGTCTTCAACTGAGTGGGGATGACCTACCATTTGCCTTGCAAGATGTGTGCACATGTCAGTGCAGTTTTCGCACCCAGCACACTTGATATCTCTTATGGTCTTTAGTGCGTTTTTTTCAACGATAAGTCGGTCTTGTGTACACAAATGAACACAGTTACCACATAGAGTGCATTTTTCATCGTCATGACTTATTTGATGATCAAAACTCTTACTCTCTGGATTATGGCACCAGGCACAGTCCATGGTACATCCTTTAAAGAATAGGGTCGTTCGAATCCCTGGCCCATCATGAACACAAAATTTTTGTATATTGAATAAAGTCGCTTCATTCATTACTTACACCTTCTCTTCAGAAAATGGATTCGGCACTGAAACAACGAGAATTTTAACAACCTGACTGGTGTAATTTGCCCAATTATGCGGTCTTTCTGATAAGTAGTGCGCGGTGTCTCTTGGGTAAAGAACATGTTTTTCATCATCAATGAAGAGGGTTAAACAACCTTCTAAGACATATATGAATTCTTCCCCCATATGGCCATACTCACTAATGCTCTCATCGGTCTCCCCAGGAAGAATCTCAACCAGCCTGGGCAACATACTTTTATTCTTCAATTCACTGGATAAATGATAGTGCATGTATTTCATGTTTTCTATTTGAAATATTTTCTGATCTTGATAATGAAGAATTGTGTCATGACCTGTTTTTACCTTAGGAAAAAAATAGTTCAAGTCCACTTCAAATACACCTGCAATATCATTTAGGGCATCCACCGCTATGCTTGTCATGCCCCGTTCTAACTGAGAAAGAAAACCTGTTGAAAGACCTGTCTTTTCACTTTAAATCCTTTTAAGGTTAATTTATTTTCAAGCCGAAGGGCTTTGACACTAGCCCCAATATCTTTATTCATGGGTACCTCTCCTTAAGATAAAATTGCATTTATGTGTTCACCTTATGATGAAAGTTTAACATCTTTTTTCATGATATTCCAGCAGAATTTCATATTATTGAATATTAATCGCTTTTAGGATCATTTTTTTTCATATAAATGAACTACACTCACGATTAATTTACAAGATTCACTTTTCGGTATTTTTCTGTTATTTTGAATTGTCAATGACCTGACACGCACTTGTCAAAAAAGTATTGGTAAGATTGGTCTAACAAAATGATGATACTAAAAAGTCACTGTAGATTATCTCTCACAGTGACTTTTTACTTTTAGCGCTTGCAAAATTTCAGATCTATACCATTGCCATATAACACATAGAATTTTGATCCTTAAATATTTATAGTATAGCGAGTGTTATAGAATAATATTTTGCCAGTCGCTCACTTTGCTATTTAATTTGATTACAAACACCTAATTTTCATATAGAAAACAAGACCCTTGTCCACATTCTTTAACCCAAATGCAATGCCATGCAAATCTAAAATCCGTTTAACGATAGACAAGCCCAGCCCCGAAGAGTTGTTTTGGCCCGTTTTCTTATAGAATCGTTTCCAAACAGATTCCAATTCCGCCTCTGTTAGCGGATTTGTCTGATTAAAAACTTCAATTTGGCAATAATTCCATTCATCTTCTTCAAAGCTCTGAGCGTATATCCTTAATTTTTTACCATTTTCGGTATGATGAATTGCATTGCCAACAATATTTCGAATGGCTGTTTCCATATTGGATGCATCACAATTATATGGTATTGAGGCTGGTAAATCATACTCGATTTCCAGCTTTTTTTCATTAATAATACTGGAAAATGAAAACAAGACATCATCAAAAATAGACGCCAGATCCACCGCTTCTCGCGAAAGTTGTATTTCGGGGTTCTCTAGCTGTGAGAGCTTTAACAGATCTTTGATGATCTGATCCATGTGTTCAACTTCTTTTACAATGATTTGAATACGGTTGTCTCCATATGTTCCGCTTTCGTAATTCGAAGCAATTTGATCAATATTTGCAAGCACAACCGCTAGAGGGGTTTTAAGTTCATGGGAAGCCTCTGCCAAGAACTGCTTTTGCATATCTTGTAGGGCTTCTTTCTTACTGAGTTCTTCTTTAAGAGCAGTCAGGGCCTGGTCCAATTGCTTTGACAAGTAATTTACATTTCTGCCCAGTTCACCTATTTCATCATTTTGACTCCCAGTATACACTTTTGTGAAATCTAACCTTGCCATGCTTTTTGCAATCTTGTTCAACTCGACAATGGGCCTAGAAAATCTTTTTGAATAGACATATGAAAAGACCATCCCAACTGCTATAAACATGACCCCAACCGCCATAAAAAACTGGTTGGAAACTTTCACAACATCATCAATTGACTGATAGGGCCGAACAATATAGACCTCGTAAACACCTGTTAAATGAAGAGAATACATCAAAAATGGGGTTTGAAGGGTGTGATGCTGGGTCATGTAAAATTCTTCAGAAATAGATACCTTGTCTTGAAGCATCTTACCAAATCCATTTCCACCTGCATTGCCTCGTCCCCTGGTCCATATATCTGGTCCGTAGACCACTTGATTTCCACCAGCTGTTATATATATTGTCATGTCCGTGCCTTCTGTGTAAACCGGTAGTATTTCAATAAGTCTATCAATGTCTTTTTCATTTATTATCGCTTGGCCTAGAGTCTTCATGTCATTTTTTTTGGCGCTTTCAACAAAGCTTGGCATAAAGGCCCTGAAAAGCACCCCTGTCAAAAGGGTCATAAAAAGAATAAAAAATCGAGAGCGCTACAAAAAGCTTTCGACTAATCGTCAATAACATCACCTTCAAATCTGTACCCAACACCTCGTATGGTTTTTATATTTTTTGATGCATCTTTTAACTTGTTTCTCAACCGCTTTATGTGGGTGTCAACAGTACGCACCCCTCCAAAATAGTCTAGTCCCCAAACCTTGTCGAGCAGTTGTTCTCTAGACATGGCAATGCCCTCGTTTTGAACCAGTATGCTCAAGAGTTCAAACTCCGTGTGGCTTAATGCTATGGGTTCTTCGTTTACAAAAACTTTGACCGCTCGTTTATCAAGCGTAAGGCATTTATACTCGTAGACTTGGATTTCATCAAAAATGCCAGAACGCTTAAGGACAGCTTTCACCCGAGCCAGTAAAATTGACTTCCTAAAAGGCTTTGTAATATATTCATCTGCACCAAGTTCAAACCCAAAAACCTCATCATTTTCAAGATTGCGTGCAGTCAACATTATAACTGAACATTGTCCTTGTTCTCACTTCTCTTAGAACACTCCATCCATCCATCTTGGCATCATGACATCCAGTAGTATGAGATCAAAAGCCTCTTCTTCTAAAAGGTCTATGGCTTCTTGACCATCCTTTGCCAGCCTAACACTATAGCCTTGTGATTTTAATATATCTTCTAGAACGTCTCTAAGTGCTTTTTCATCATCAACAACGAGAATTTTTGACATAAAATTCCCCTTTCTTTAATATCATGCGAACGGATCATTTCATTATATTATTAATAGTCTCTTTTTGTAAAATACCCTTTTAAAAGGAATACTATCCACTTAGATGAGATGAAATGGATTGTCATATGTATCTGAACAATACCAAAAGTTCAGCACCTCGTCTAGAGAATTTTGATGACAAGATTCTCTAAGACGAGGTGCTGATTTGTTCTATCAATTAGTCATTGTTTCTATTGCCAAACCCAGGGCCCCTGCCCTGTCCTGATCCATTCTGTCTGCCGTAACCGGCGCCTTGACCATTCCCATTTTGCATGCCACCGAGACCTCTTTGATGAAGACCCTGATGCTGACCTGGTGTCCCATCACAATTATCGATTTGCTCAAGCCATTCATCCGCTTGGTCTTCAGTAATTTTTCCATCTTCAAGTAAAGTGCTCACCCGCTCCTTGTTAAAAGCCTGAATCAAGACCTGGAACTCTTCATAAATACCATTTTCCTCTGCGAGTTCACCAAAAGTCTTGTCAGAATCATTTCTTAGTTCCCATGCCTCATTCACAGTTAATCCTGACACCTCAGAATAAATATCAACAGGACGCGTAAATGTATCCGCAAAAGCAGGAAAAGCCAGCGAGGTCACAACAAGACCCGATAATAAAACACCTAATAATTTTTTCATAATTTCTCCTTTCAGATTCTACACAATAATATATAACCCCTTTGTTTGAATATCCGTTTGGGTTAAGTACATAATAAACCTTCTTTGTCACAGTTGTGTGACAGGTCAAAGTGAATTATGTGACAAATGCATTATTAAGAAAGTGTAAAAAGCCTCACATTAATTAGAAGATAATGTAATTATATGGTTAAAACCTTCAACATATTGAAAAATCTTATATTCAGACAAGAAAATTTACCTGCTTTCATTGATAGTCCAGTCACATTTTAATACAATGCAGGTAGGCTACTATGGAAAAGGTTGTGACTAATATGAAAGTAATGATAATCGGTGCAGGTAAACTAGGAAAAAAATTAGCATCTGCCATGTTAAATGGCGAAATCCAAATAACACTTATAGACAGTAACCCACAAGTACTTGAACGGCTAAAAATACATATGGATGTTTTGACTGTCACCGCCAATGGTGCAAGAAAAGATGTTTTGGAAGAACTCAATATTTCTAATTATGACTTGGTCATTGCTGTAACCAGCAGTGATGAAACCAATGTCCTCATTAGCTCTATGGCCAAGAAACTTGGATGTAAGCGCAGTGTTGCCAGAGTCAGAAACCCTGAATATGCATACCAGCTGAATACATGAAAAAGCTCTATAATATTGATCATGTTATTAATCCTGAACAAGCTACAGCAAATGAGATTATGCGCTATTTAATGGAAAGTTACTCATTTTACTTTGATGAATACGCGAAGGGAAAAGTTTCTGTTGTAAACTTAAACATTCGAAACCTCCCAGATTTTGTTAATCACGCCATTAAGGATTTAGAAATCATGAATGAAATCGTTATTGTTGCCATTTCAAGAAATGGTGACATCATTATTCCAGATGGTGATATCATCCTTAAAGAAAATGATATTTTTATATATCATGGGCCAAAAGAATAAAATCAAAGACATTGCCGACATGTTAAAGACTTCTATGAAGAAAAAATACATCCGAAAGGCCATGATTCTTGGAGGTAGCAAAATAGGCTTTTATCTTGCCCAGCTATGTCTGAAAAAGGCATTGCTGTCAAGATTATTGAATTCCAATTTGGAAAGATGTAAGCAGCTTTCTGAACAACTTCCCGATAACGCCCTCGTTATACATGGTGAAGGCACTGATATTGATCTTCTTGAAGAGGAAAACTTGGCAGAAATGGACGCATTCATTGGTGCCACAGGCTTTGATGAAGAAAATTTATTTATGTCTCTGCGTGCAAAGCAACTTGATATTGGCAAGGTTATTGCAAAAATTTCACGACAAAGTTATGTGCATATCATAGAAAAACTAGGCATTGATATGGCGATAAACCCCGTCAACATTACAGCCAGTGATATTCTAAAGTACATTCGTGGCGGACGTGTCATTTCAGTATCCCTACTGCTGGATGGACAGGCAGAGGTTACAGAAATCATTGCAACCAAGCATTTGTCTGTGCTCGATAAACCTCTGAAAGATCTTAACTTGCCAAAAGGCATTATAATTGGAGCCATTGTTCATAAGGGCAAGGTTCATGTTCCAAATGGAGATTCAAGAATTCAAAATGGTGATAGAATCGTTGTGTTTTCATTGTTGTCGCAGGTGCCTGCACTTGAAACATTCTTCCGCCTAAAGGACGGTCGATAATGAAGCAGCGTATTGTTTTTCGGGTTCTGGGCTATTTAATGTTAATTATTGCCCTAGGCATGGTTCCTCCACTCCTAATTGCTTTTTTTACGAATCAAAGTGATTTTTTACCCTTCTTGATTAGTATTCTTGCAACCGTAGGTTTTGGCGGATTTTTGATTGTTTCCAATAAGAATGGAACAAATTCAATAAAAGCACGTGAGGGTCTCGCCATCGTTACCCTAGGATGGGTCTTTGCTTCCCTATTTGGCGCCCTTCCATTTTATTTATCAGGCAGTGTGCCATCCTTTGTGGACGCTTTTTTTGAAACCGTGTCTGGTTTCACAACAACAGGCGCCACAATTATTACAGACATAGAAGTATTGCCAAAAGGCATCTTGTTTTGGCGTTCCTTTACGCACTGGATCGGTGGTATGGGGATACTTGTTGTGGCAGTTGCCATACTACGTGTACTGGGGTCTGGGGGCTTTCATATATTTAAAGCTGAAAGTCCAGGTCCAGTGGCAGATAAAATTGTTCCACGGATTAAAGACACTGCTAAAATTTTATATACAGCTATATCACAATATCAATAATTGAGTTTGTCCTTCTTCTCTTCGGAGGTATGACCGCCTATGAATCAGCCATTCATACTTTTGGTACTTTGGGAACGGGTGGATTCTCTACGAGAAATGCGTCAATCGGTGGATTTAACAGCTCCTACATATTCATTGTTATTTCAATTTTCATGATTATGTCAGGTGTAAATTTCTCTCTTTACTATGATATGTTCCGTGGCAAGTGGAAGGTGTTTATAAAAAATAGCGAAACTGCGATTATACTTGGGCATAATTGCTGTTGCTGTACTGGCCATTACAGTAAACACCAATATAACATTTTACAACAATTGGTTTGAAGCCTTTAAACACGCTCTCTTCCAAGTGTCTTCACTTATCACCACAACAGGATACACTTCGTTTGACTACGAACAGTGGTCTACCTTCTCTAAGGCCATACTTTTATGCTTATGTTTATAGGAGGCAGTGCTGGTTCAACTGGTGGCTCAATCAAGGTCGTAAGAATCCTGGCTCTGATAAAACTGGTGCAAAGAGAATTCACAAAGATCCTTCACCCACGCTCAGTGGTATCTGTTAAAATTAACAATCAGAATGTGCCTGAAGACACACTTATGAATATTGCAAGTTTTTTCATGCTCTATATGATGATATTCGTTCTAGGAACAATATTAATATCTATTGAAGGCATAGGCCTATTAGGCGCTGGAAGTGCTGTTGCCGCAACACTCGGCAACATCGGTCCAGGCTTTGACTTTGTCGGTCCCACTCAAACATACGCCGCTTTCTCCGCACCTAGCAAACTCCTGCTTTCTTTCTTCATGCTACTGGGACGCTTGGAGCTATTTACAGTACTTGCTCTTCTAACACCAAAGTTCTGGAAATCATAGGTTCTAAAATAAAAAGAAAATAGATAATAAACCTAAAAAACGCTTAAAGCATGTATGTGCTCTAAGCGTTTTTGTTTTAGATTCATTTTTGTGAGGCCTTATCAACAAAACCCTGATTTTCTTGAAAAGCTAAGTTATACTTGGGCCTTCTGATCAGAGACAAACCCTGCACGTTCCACCGCTTTCATAAGGGGTGGTATAAATATCATTTGAAGGACTATACCCGGTAGTCCGTTGGCTACAGCCCCCTGTAAATAAATCATCGGATTCATTTTAAGCCCAAAACCACTGGCTAGAAGTCCAACTATAGCGCCTGCTCCTAATCTGCCTGCAACCATTCCAAGAACTAGTATAGAAAACTGATTCAAAGATGTCTTTCTTTTTAGAACCGAGATCGACCATCCATATAAGCCAAGTTCAAAAATCATAATAGGTAGAATGGGAAACGCTGGCGGCATACCTGTCAAAAAACTGCTCAATACAGGGGTAAACATTCCAACAAAAAGTGCATATAAGGGGGACAGAATAAAACCTCCAACCAAAACAGGAATATGCATTGGTAGGAAAATAGGGCCTGCCATGCCCGCTCCATGAAAAGCCATAGGTATCACCAGTCCAAATGCCATCAAGACACCTGAAACAATCAATCTTTTCGTGTTAAATTTCATATTTCCCCCTTATTTAAGACTGTCCAGAAAAAGGCCAACTCTTTTTGTAAGAGCTTCAACCGTATCCACTTCCATACTAATGGACTCAATTGGACAAGATCCTGTTTTGTCTCTATTCATTATGTAGTCGGTCACTTGATCATATTCTACAATCATATCAGCAGGGCATATAGCAAGGGCTTGCTTAGACATCAGTCGACCATAAATACCTTTCACACCTGCGCTTAGAAGGAACATGGCAGCACCCCTTCCTATGACTTTGTCAGCTACGTAACTGTCTTTTAGAAGATCTTTATTATTTGTGAACAAGTCAAAAATTGGCTTTATGCCCCTTTGATTTGCTTCAAACACCACTTCATTGTTTTTTACAACCACAATAGACACACCATTTGCCATTTAAATGGTCTTTTGCTTTTTTTAAAGACATTCCATCACATCCTTCCTACTATGAGCGACTTACAAACCCTCAGTAAATCATAAAATTTTAATGATTTGCGGTAGACTTATAGCCCGGCATATTCCAAAAAATTTATACATTAAAAAAGGACTTACCCAAATGGATAAGTCCCTCTATTAGCTTAGTCTGAAATTACTTAGTAGTAATGTTTTCAGCTTGAGGACCTTTAGGACCTTGAGCTAGAGTGAAAGTTACTGCTTCGCCTTCTTCAAGCGTCTTGTAACCATCTTTGTTGATTTGTGAGAAGTGTGCAAATACGTCATTGCCATCTTCGCCAGTGATAAAACCAAAACCTTTGTCTGCGTTAAACCATTTTACTGTACCGTTCATCATAATTTGTTTCCTCCAAAATTTTATAGTCCTTAGATACTTGGAAAAAAGACATTTAGAAAGCACTATTGCTTCCATAGATAAAATTTCAGCGATGATAACAAAAATGTAGCAAGTACAGAAATGATTCCATCGATAATACTTTATTTAAATGTTTTTACTCTTTATTTAAGGTTCTTAAACAGAATAACACCTAAACTAAAAAAAAGCAAGCGTTTTGGCAAAATAAATTATTTTATTTCAACATTAAGACTTGTCAATAACAATGAAGACATTTGAAGTTCTGATTGTGATATTTGTGAATAACCCCCTCTCCAAAGGGTAATTTACTACCATTTACAAGGTTGAAACAAGGAGGCGACAATGAAAGAAAATTCCCCTATGACGCCCAGCAAAAGTTCAGATACAAAACCCCTGGGTCTCACAAAAAAAATTAGTAAGCACAAGGGGCAAAACAGCATTCAAAGCGTTTCATCACCATCTCAAGCAAGAAAACGACTTAAAAGACTGGGCACAGATCCCTTGTTTAAGTCTCGTCAAATGCTTGATGGTAAAAAAGCAGCCGAGCCAAATACCGATTGGGCCAGCATGGTGCAAAAAAACGGGAGCAGCAACGCCTTAAAACATCTGGAAAAACCCATGAATCTGAACACACCATCGGCTTTGAAGTTCTCAACAGAGGCTCTGATGACAAGCGCGGACAGTCATCGGACGTTAAGCAATTTGAAAATGAAGCCTATGCATACCAAGAAGCTGCCTCTCTCCATAGAAATCATATAGGCACAGGCATGCATAGCGAAAAGGATGCAAGTGGGATGAATTCCCAGGCCTACAGAGACTCTCAGCGCGCTTTACTTGAAAACGGAGGCGAAAGTGGTGTTAGCAGTGCCGTTCAACTCAATCAATTGGGTTATGCCTTCGACCCAAACTTCAAAAAAGACACTTCAGACCTCAGCAAGGCTGACAACTCATACAATGCCATGGTTGCTGGCATGGATGATGTCGAATACAAGACCGGACCAGACAGTTCACAAAAAGCTCCTGTTGATGAGGTCTCAAGAGTAGAAATGTACCTAGCAAGAATTGCAGCCCGAACCGGTGTTTGGCCTACAGAAGAGATTGACGCCCAGAGAGAAAGAATGGGACTTTCACAATCTATGTCTGATGATTCTATAGTAAATGAAGATGAAGATGAAGATGAAGAGAAAGATATTGATGTAGGGCTTGAGGATGGAAAAACAGATGCCCTTGATATAGAGGATACAGATATGCATAATCCCTCATCGGAATTTAACGATGGAGATAAGGACTAAAACACCCATACAAAATACCATTTATCAAAAGAAGACCAGGAAATTATACACGCCCTGGTCTTTTTCAATATTTAGCTTTGTCCAGCTACAACACTCTAGTCCGTAACTTGAGACTTATCATTATGTTAAGCCTTACTATATTATCAAGACTTACTTTTATGAGGACATCCCCCAACTTGAATCCTTTAATAGTGCTCTTGCAACCCCTATCAAGTCGGCTGCTTCTTCCTTCAATAGCGCTTGAGCCCCTTCAAGAGATGTGACACCACCTGTCAGTATGACAGGAATATTCACAGCCTTTTTTATTGGACCAGTTAGGCCTTTAAAATAACCTTGTCCGCTTAACTGATCTGATGCATACCCACAGAAGCCACCTGAAAATGTCTATTAAGTCAATGCCTGCACGCTCCATGAACTTAACCGCTATCAGACTGTCCTCTAAACAAGTGCCCCCTTCAGTAAAATCAGAGGCCCCCAGTCGTAAAAAGACTGGAAAATCTTCCCCGACTGTCTTTCTCACTTCCCCTATAATTTCAAGATGAATTCTAATCCTATTTTCAAGAGAACCACCGTATTCATCTTTTCTTTTATTTGTCAGTGGGGAGTAGAACTGGTTTAAAAATATCCATGGGCTGAATGAATTTCCACCCCATCAAATCCCGCTTTCTTAACACGTAAGGCAGCCTTAGCAAACTTGTCCACAATTTTTTAATGTCATCATGGCACATTGCCTCTGGAAGTACACCTTTCTTGGATTAGGCACACTTGAAGGTCCAATGGCTCTCATACCTGTGACTTCTTCACTTGCGGCACTTCCCGCATGACTGATCTGTAAGACAGCCTTAGCTCCATTGCTATGAATCACCTCAGCAATTCGTGATAGCCCCTCAATATCCGAGTCGTCAGCAACGGAGATTTGCTTAGGACTGGCCTTTCCTTCTTTTGATATGTAACTATGTTCTACTATGAAAAGACCAATATTTTCATTCTTCGATTTCTCTTTATAAAAATCAATATGCTCATTGGTCACCCTACCATCTCCTGTGGTTTTTTCTGTTGCCACAGGAGCCATAACCAACCGATTCCTAAGTTTTAAGGTGTTCACAATAAGTTCTTCATGTAAGTATCCCATACAATCCTCCTATCCATGTACATGGGTATTATAACATAGGACATATCCATGTTTAGGAGAACATGAAGTGTTTTCTAGTGAAACTCAACCGATACGACCTTGACCTTGTACCATTTGAATGGACCCGATTCAAGCATCCAAGCCGCCTCCATTTCACGTGGAATCTCCACACCATCAAAGACAGTGTGACTTGTAACACGACCTTCAAAAGGACGTCTTTGAAGGTCATCCTTGCCATCGTAATAGCGATAGGCCTTTGATCCGATAAATTGCCCCTTATCATTGATTTCAATAATGACAGAAACATCACTGTCTCCGGCTTGAAGCGAAGCTTTTGCTGTGTTCTTATCTATGGCAGTCCAACTTATGTCCTTATGCAGGGCCAGTTGTGGATACCATCCCATTTCCAGCAAATACCTATGCATGGTGGACTCATTCACCTCTGGGGTGTCCTTCACATTTGCAACAGGAAAAACACCTAAAAGTCTAATGACCATCTCTGCTCTTTTCTCGATCAAGCTATCCAGCCCGAGAACCCTAAGGCCTGGTGCCCACATCCGCTTTAACCTGCCAGGCAAAACCAGGCTCTAGCACCCCTACCCTTTGAGTGGCTTTTGCACTCAGCCACTTGTTGCTTTCAGGGTCAAGTCTCATCTCACCCACATGTTTCATATCCATGTACTGGATGTCTAACTTGCTTAAAGCACCACACTGGCTCATCCATCTGCGTATAGGCTCTGGTAAATCTTCTATCTTCTTTATCAGAATTTTGTCCTTCTCTATTTTTTGTCTGGCAGACAAGGCATCAAAACGACCTGTTGATTTGGTTTCAAAGCTGTTTTTGACCACAAAAAATGTTACCGTGCCTATAATGCCAATAGCAAGCGCTATATATAATATTCTCATTGTCATCCCTCTCCCAGCACCTCTTTCATATTCATTTTCAGCATAAATCAATTTAAGTAATATATTACCTTTTTAACTGTATCAAATTCTTTATATGCCGTCAATTTCTTTCTAGTGTCCCATTTTCATATCTTCAATATGAACTTCATAGACCTCATCATTGTAAAATCGGTAGTCCACGCGAAAGGGCATAAAATAGTCCCCGTATGCCTGAAAGTTTTCAACATCTTTGGCCGCCGGAAAACTCTCCATCTCCTCTTCGGGCGATAATGTGAAATAAACTGTTCTAAGAGCTTGATAAAAGCAAACCTTGTTTGCATCATAGTCTTCCACAGCCATTTTAATAAAACCCTCACTATATTTAAGGGTAATTTTATCATTGAATGAAATGATAAAATCATAGAAGCCCTCTTCATCTTTAGCAGGTTCACTCACTTTAAACCCATACCCAAGGGCATCCTGAGTCTTTTTAAACTTTTCAATGAAATCACCCTTATCCACATTGTCAAAAGAGGGCTTGAAGTCAGGGTTTCCAATGATTTGTCCCCTATTGGTATCCCATAGTACCCTTTCCACTATATAGATCTGACCCTCGTCATAAATTGGATAAGAATAACTTCCATTATAAAGCACATAAACGAAGATAATTAAAATGACAAGAACCACTGATGACAGTAATTTATGTTTACTCATAAACCTTAACATTTATACCTCCATAGCCTTGTGGCGATGTTGATCTGTAATACCCAAAGATTCCAATAGAATAGTCTCCGGGTTCTTCAGGCTTGAAAATGGCAATCCTTGTTGTATATTTCCAGTCGCCGTGCTCACTGTCATATAAGTTCACATCTGCGGATTTAAACAGGTCTTCCACTTGGGCCTCTGTATAAATCTTCTCAATATCGACATTCTCTAAAATGTACTCATATCGCCCCTGTTGTTCACCGCCTTCATCTAAATAGCAGTCCCACATCTCTTTATGCAAATCATCATATTCCTCTGGTACAACAAAGGCCATCGGAATTGAGTCTCCTACATGAATATCCCCTCAT
>LQAG01000199.1_pt1 | contig 23729 bp, 35 predicted proteins | sample 1535801 | NCBI WGS metagenome assembly LQAG01 (sample SAMN04331584, study PRJNA305678) | bioreactor metagenome | isolation source: bioreactor_3 inoculated with Wadden Sea sediment 1st replicate of a... | place: Germany:Bremen | reverse complement strand
TTCTCGGGCAACAATGACAGGTTGACTCCCCTTCCGGAGAAGACTTTGCACATCCTGAGGGATTTCTGGTCCGTCCATCGGCATCCGGAGTTTTTCTTTCCCAACCGGAAACGGAGCCTGAAAAATGCGCATCTGGTTGATACTCCTCTGGACAAAGGCGGTTTTCAAATCGCCGTGAAGGCCACAGTCAGGCAACTCGATATCAAAAAAAAATTTCATGCCACTCTCTGCGGCACAGTTATGCCACCCAGATGCTCGAATCAGACGTCCATTTGATTGAACTCCGGCAGATCCTGGGAATTTCAAAATACACCCATCTCACATCTGTTACCAGGAACAACGCACGTCAGGCCGTCAACTCGCTGGCTGATACCTTCGATATCACCTGGAGAGGTGTCAAATGATGCTGACGAAATGCAGAGATCATGAAATAGCAGCAATTTTGGCAATCACCCTGAGTAAACTCAGAAAACCCGGATATGATCGTGGTTCGCTCCTCTCACACGATCTATCCTTATCCGTTAGAAAAACAAAAATTAGTCGATAATTTTTAAACCCGAAAGTTGAGTTAATCAGTCTTCCCGGTATTTTTTGATTTAAGGTTACCGAGAACTAAGTTTTCTTATACCATTTGAGGTCTGAAATTCGGCTTCAATGAAGGGCCTGTCGCCATTCGGCGGGCTGGAAATCTCGACAAGGCCCTGAGCTCCTATTGAAAAAAGAGTATTTTCTAACCATGAAGGATAATGATGATATATACATACATTCAACAAATCTATCCCGCATTCGCCATCTTATTCGATGGGTGTTCAATATCAATCCACTGGATCAGGTATGGAAGAAATCCTCCCGCTATCAATCTTCCATCTGATGGAAGCCCGAAATACCCAGTTCAAACTCCCTCTACTTAAAAGTTCAGGATGGCCGAAAGAGCAGGAAGCTTTTCCTATTGTTTTTCTAATATCTTCACAGTTAACAACCCAGGACAATAGACGGGGGGTATTCTCCAGACTCATCTGGATGAACGGATCATCAATCCAAACCAACGGGGCCGTTCAGGAGCAGGATGTTCAGGGTCTATGGCAATTATCTCCAAAAAAACGTTATTTCCCACTCGCATTAGATGGTTATGGGTTCCCATTTTCAGATGGTTTCCTCCAAAGGGCACCTCAACCCCTAATTTTTCCTTAATATAGGCTACTCCTTGTTCGAGATTCTGTGCCCCTACCACTAAATGATCAAATTTTGTGTTCATAGACTGGAAACACCCTTTTTAAAGCAAATCTCATCTCCTAAGACCAAGCCCATCAACACACCTGTTCCACCCTTTTCGGAATAAAAAGGGATATTCATATGGTTAGGCATGTGGGTTTCATCGTAGCCTACAAGCCGACCGGCACAATTTTGATTCCGAAACACCTGATCGCCTGCCAAGACGATTCCCGGATCAACTATTTCAAAAAAGGCCACATAATGGATGGAATTCACCCGGCATCCTGGGCGGGCTGATTTTTCATCGGTATGAATCAGTTCATGAATTTCACCCTTCCGCAAAGCCCTGGAAGGCACAGTGATTAAATCAAGCTTTCTGTCATCCGATTCCCCATTGAGAATACCCACAATCCGTCCCCTGACTGAAAACCGATCAGCGCAAATCGAATTTTTCAGCATCCCGTCGACATAAGGATCGCCCATGATATCTCTTTGTTATTCAATATGCCTGTCCTACATGAGCTTGAATCAATGACAAGGACAGGCATATCACGAACCTTGGTCAAACAATTAATACACAGAAGGACGGTTTTCCTTTTGGCTCCTGAAACCCATTTCGGGACAAAAGGAGCAATAACGTCTTCTGAAACAACAGGCATTTCGATAAAAGAGGGACCATTATGTGCCATGGCCTTTTCCAGAACAGAACGGATATCTTCGTGCCTTTCAAGCCGCTGGCATTGCAGGCCAAAGGCTTTGGCAACGTCCAAATAGCTGACTGTGGGGTCAAAATCAGTACAAAAAGGAGTCGAATCATTAACCAGCACGGTCTCTCCTCTGATCCACCCAAAAGTGTCATTTCGATACAGAACGATAGTGATATTTTACCGGTTCGGGAAAATGTTTCCAATTCACCACAAGTAAACCCAAAGCTCCCATCTCCTCCCAAAGCCAGAACCGGCGCACTCTCATCAGCAAAAGCAGCACCCAGGCTGCGGAATCGCATACCCCAATGCGCCAAGAGAATAGTTGCTCAAATATCTTCTGCCGGGTGCAAGGGTGTTCAGCAACGGGGTTGTATAAATACTGCATACCCCGGCCTCGGTAGTAATGATGCTATTTTCCGGAAGAATCTCGTTGAGCACCTTCACAAAATAAGGTGGAAATATCCCCTTGTTGATATCAGGCATTTTCATATTCAAAAGATCATTTCTGGTCCTGTCGCGCTCCTGAGTAAAATTGTCCAATTCATGAGATCGCTTCAGATTGTTTTCCTTGGCGGTTTTTAACATAAATTCCAGCGAAACCTTAGCATCGCCGCACAAAGAAACGCTGGTTCGATACATATTCCCCAGGTTTCAGGAGAAATATCCAGATGAATCATTTTTTTTCTGCTCCGGAGCTTTGGTTTCTGCCAACCGTCCGTACCCGTGGAATCGGTGTTTGAACCAATGTAAAAAATGACATCCGCACGCTCGATAAATGCGTTGGTAAATGCCCTTCCTCCCCGGGAACCCACCACACCGATTGACATCGGGTGACACTCACTGATGATGCCTTTACCGGTTATCGTGGTTCCTACCGGTATTTGAAGTATTTCAGATAATTCCTTGACAGCGGGGCCGGCCCCGGAACTAAGTGCCCCTTGCCCGCAGACCATAAGGGGATCTTTGGCATCCACCAGAATATTCAAAGCCTCCTCAATCAGGCGGGGTTCTGCGATACTTCGGTATGACGGATAACAGCTGCATTCCGGTTGACCATAAAGATCATTGACCTCTGCTTCATCGTCAAGACAGTTTACCATGATTCTCAGATGGACCGGCCCAGGTTTCCGGATGTTGCCACCCTGAAAGCACGACGTATGAGAAACGGGATCTCTTTTGCCCGATCCAGAATGAAGCTTTCTTTGGTAATGGTAGAATAAAAATCTGTCTGATCGATACCGGTCAGCATGCCTCTTTTATGGTCATTGGGATTCACATCAGAGGTGAAAAAATCAGTGGGATACTGCCTGCAAAGGCTTCTGCAATCCCCGGTGCTGAATGAGTGACTCCCGGGCTGGGTGATTCCACAACACCGGGTTTACCACTTATTTTTGAATAAGCTTCAGCCATAAATGCAGAGTTTTTCTCGTCTCTGGTAAGAATATATTTGATTTCCGGCTCTTTAAGCCACTGGTCATAAAGACCAATAGTTGTTTCTCCCGGAAGTCCGAAAACATGCTTGACATTATATTGTTTTAGCATTTCCAGGATTATCTGCGCACCTGTCATACCCATTTTTGCTCCAGTTGAATTTGAATTGTTTAGTCACTTCCCTTTGTTGGATTTTCCGGGCTAATTGTTTTTTTTGACAATACCCTTGGCCACAAGGTCATCCAGAAGAGGAAATACCTTGTTTTGCAACGATGTTACAAATTTGCCGGTCTCTTCCGCATCCAAATAGGCCCATCCGCCTCCATTCTTCTCAAGCCATTTCTTCCATTTCTGGGTATTGGCTGTTTTCATTGCCGCTTCACCAAGCACGGCTTGAATTTCCTGGGAAACATTTGCAGGCACAGCAATCATTCGAGCACTCCCCCAAACGACATCATATCCCTGTTCTTTCATGGTTGGGACATCTTTGTAAGCTTCAATACGATCTTCAGACATCACGCCAAGCACCTTGATTTTTTAGCCTGAAGAAGAGGGATGGCCGCTCCGATACTCATACAGGCAACTTCTGTCTCTTTTTTCAAAAGAGCCTCTTTCTGTTCTCCAGAGCCCCCAGAAAAACGACATGATCAAATTTGACATCTGCTTTTTCTTCCAACTCAAGAACAGGCAGATGCCAAACCCCACCCATACCAACATTCGAAATCTGAATTTCTCCGGGGGATTTTTTAGCCGCTTCCATCAAATCTGAAAGATTGTTATAGTTTGAATCTGTATTGGCAACCAATACGGTGGGATGAATAGTAACGGTTGCGATGAAATTGAGTCTATCCAGAGAATAGCTGGACAGAAGTCCGAAATAAGGAACCGTAACAACCCCATCATAGGTGAGGGAGCCGATAGTGTATCCATCTGCTTTGGAATTCATCAGATCTGATACGCCTAAGCCGCTTTTGGCCCCTGTTATGTTGACCGTGTAGATTTTGACTCCTAAATTGTCTTCCATATTTTCATGAACCCACGCATGACCGTATCAGTGCCGCCACCGGCACCCCAGGGCATTATGTGCTTGATGTCTTTGTCGGGATATTCTCCCGCAGAAACAAACGTTGAAAAGAAAAATACACAAAAAATCAACGTGAATACCAATTTTGCTTTTTTCATGAGAAGCCTCCATGTAAGGTTTGGTTTGGTAGCAGGTCGGACCCTGAAACTCATTTCTTCAACATTTGGGCAGCCTGAAACCGAGAAAATAAATCATGACCACCGTGAGCACCAGAAAAAGAGGCTGTAAGGTGATCGGACAAACGTTGTAATATCACCCTTTGCCAAAGACATGCTTGTTCTGAAGGTTTTCTCCAGAAGCGGTCCAAGAATAAAAGCCCAGCAAAAAAGGCACGGTTGGATAATCTCTGGCACTGAGTAAAAAGATCAAAAATCCGAGAATCGATGCATGAAGAAGCTGCAGGATGGAAAAAGTGGCTGCATATAGCCCGATCATGGCTGTAAAGGCAATGAATGGATACAGCAGCTGCCTGTTCACAAGAGGAATTTTTATGTAATATCGACCCAAGGCAAAAAGAGAAATGACGATCAAAAAAGGGGTAAACAAAAAATGCGAGCAGCATGGGTCCAAGTTTATCGGAATGTTCGATCATCAACATCGGACCGGGTATGAGGCCGTGCAGGTTGAATACACCGAGAATCAGAGCTGTTACCGCATCCCGGGGATGCCAAAGGTCAGCAGTGGAATGATTGCACCAGGGCACATGGCATTATTTGACGTCTCTGCCGCGGTAATTCCCTCCAGGCTCCCTTTTCCGTATGCATTTTTGTTATTGGAGAATGCTTTTGAAACTGCATATGAGATCAAAGCGGCCATAGCAGCCCCGGCACCCGGAAGGATCCCCGTGAAAAACCCGATAATAGAGCTACGAAGATAACAGAAGAATCCGATTTCCCTGATATCTTTGAACTTCGGCATGAATTTGTAACTATCTTTCGTTATATTCATTCTGCTCAGAATTTCTTCGGCCAAAGCGGTTTGGAGGCCAATTGAGTAAATATTTCCGCTATCGCGAAAGTGCCAACCACAATCGTCAGAAGACTTATGCCTTCTCTGATATTTTCCATGCCAAAACTCATTCTCGGCAAAGCTTCAAAGCTGTCAATGCCTATTGCAGCAAGCATCAACCCCAAAAAAGTAGAAATGATCCCTTTGAGGATATCGTTGGAGTTAATCAGCATGGAAACTACAATGGCCATTAAAATCAAAGAAAATTTGTCGGGCGTCATAAAACCGAGAGACAGCTCAGAAATGAACTGGATGAAAAAATCGTTAAAAGAGCACCGATTACACCGCCGACCATGGACGAGAAGGCACCATGAGAAAGGGCAAGACCCGCCTTGCCTTTCTGAGTGAGTTTGTATCCTTCGGTTACCGTAATGGCCGCTGCAGGAGCTCCTGGGATATTAATAAGAATGCCAGTTACACCGCCACCATAAATTCCACCGATAAAGATGCCGACGCAGGTAACCAGGGCATTGATCGCCTCCATGCCAAAAGTGATCGGCAACAGCAAAGAAAATGGCAAGTGTTGATGTCAGTCCAGGGACAGCACCAAAGAAAAAACCGATAAAGTAGCCGACCGTAAGATAAAGAACCAGCCATGAATCAAAATAATTCGACAGATACTCAAATGCCATGATTTCCTCTTTTCGTAATTATGGAAGGTGAAAATCAAATGCGATTTCAAAAGTATATAGTCCGCTCCGGTAATCAAACAGCAGCAGCCAGGGCCATACCAGATAAATTTTCAAACTGTTCTCTTGTTTATGTGCTTTTTTAAGCTGCCAGCCCAGAACCACTGAAAATGAAAAACAAAATACAGCTCCGACCACCAGATACCCGGCATTTTCCAAAAACAGAATAAACAGCCCCAGTAAAACAAAAAAAAAGAAGCTGATATCTGGTCATTGTAAGTTTAGGCAAAGATGAGAATTTGATCTCCCTGACAAATTGAACCAACAATAGCATGATCATGGCTATCGACAATATAGTCGGATATAAACCCGGTCCCACATTTTTAAGCGTTCCCATTGGCAAATAAACGGCTTGAAACAAAAAAGCGACTGAAAATACGAATAGAATTGTGACAATGAGCATATTATTCCTCCATTGGCAGATGCCCGGTAAAAATTCTTACATATGCTTCTTTTATACTGGATTCGATATCCTCCATCCGCCGATTGATATGTTTCTGCATCACAGCGGCCGCCTGTTCGCCCTTTCGGTCCATCATAAAATGGACAATTTTGGCATGTTTCGGTTTGGGTGTTTCAGTTTGCTCGTCATATCAATCCATCGGATAAAGTAGATGCGGTCATTGATGTCAGACAACAATTCACGGATTTGCCGATTGTTCCCAAGGTCGGCAATATACATATGGAACTGGCGATCCCGCTGATGTAATCTTTCTGTGCTTACGCCGGGCGGGATGGACTGACTTTTTTTCCAATGTTGGTAAAATCCCTTAAGTTCCTCATCACTGGCATTTTTACATGCAAGTAGAACTGATTTTGCCTCAACACACTCTCTGAGTTCATACAGATCAAAAATTTCCTTTTTATCAATTTTTCTTGAAAAAAAACCCTTGCTTGGTCGCTGAACAATGAGTTTTTTTTGTAGAGAGTTTCTGGAGTGCTTGGCGAATCGGCGTCCGGCTGACGCGAAATTTTTTTGCCAAATCGCTTTCGCTGATGTTGACGTCAGGAGGAAACTGAAACGATATCACCATGTCACGAAGTATTTTGTACAATTCATTTTTGAGAAATATTCATAGAGACCACCTTGTATTTTATATTGTATACAGATAAATATACATCACTGTATACAGATTGGTGCTCTCGCTGTCAATCAAAAAGATCCCGAGTTCATCTCAAAATTAAATAATTATTTTATTAAGATAGGCAAATGCCTCAGCACACGGAATTCTGAGTTCTGGAAAAAATCGATTAAAGACGATTGCAACCTTAAAAAAACAAAATAACTCAATTTATATATTGACAAATCAGAAAAATTAAAAATAGATACTCTTAATAAGAGTAAATGGTTTACTATAATAGTAAAAATAGTACTTATGACAAAAGCCCAGACCACATATTTCTCCACAAGCCTTGAAAAAGGGTTGCGAATTTTGAGCCTGTTCAACCAGGATCGTATTTCCTGCACGCAGTCTGATATTTCAAAGTTGACCGGAATCAATATGACATCCACGTACAGATTTGTGAATACTTTCGTGGAATTAGGCTATCTTCAAAAGCACCCGGAAACCAAAAGACTGAAACTCGGATCAAAAGCGATTTCACTGGGTCACGGTTTATTGAGAGGGTTTGACTTTCTTCAGATGATAAAACCGATTGTGGATGAAACATGCAATCAGTATCAAATCACAATCGACGTGGCTTTAAGAGATGCAGATGCGCTTATGATCCTTTACAGGCGAGAGATAAGGAATGCACTGCCCTATCAATTGCCAACAGTGATAAACGACCTCAACAGTACGGCCCTTGGGAAAGCCGTTCTTGCATTTTTACCTGAAGAGGAACAGATGTCCATCATCAATGCACTGTCGTTTGAGAACAAAACCGGGAAAACCATCATTAAAAAGGAACAGCTGTCCCGCGAACTGGAATCAATAAAAAAAAGAGGATATTCCATCAACAATGAAGAATTTGTCCCTGGCTTGATGGCAATCGGTGCTCCGTTGGTAAATGCCAGCACGAATATGGTTGCCGGCGCCATTTGTTTTGATTTTCTGAGCACAAAAATTTCTTTGTCAGAAATAAAAAAGAATTATGCTGAACTGATAATTCAACTGGCTCAAAATATTTCAAAATATTTGCCCATCTCATGAACTGAACCAGGAGAAAAAAATGAACAGCCAAACAGATTTCGGAAAATCTCATGTATTCCACTTTTTCTTGAATCGAAAATATGTCTCCATCGCCTCCGGTAAGGGGGTGTATCTTTATGATGACCAGGGCAACCGTTATTTGGATGCCTCCGGTGGCCCCATTCTTTGCAGCTTAGGCCATGGTCTTGAAGAAATGGCAGATGTCATCAATGAACAGGCTAGGAAACTGGTCTATGTGCATCGTGTGGATTTTACCAACCCACCGCTTGAAGAAGCATCAAGAAAGCTTTGCGAGGCATCCAATTTTGCCATGGACAAGGTGTTTTTTGTATCCGGCGGGACGGAAGCGATTGAAATCGGAATAAAAATCGCCCGGAAATACCATCTGGACAATGGCAAACCATCCAAATCAAGGGTCATCTCCAGATGGCAAAGTTATCATGGCAGCACTGCCGGGGCTCTGGCATGGACAGGGGCCACAGCCAGAAGAAATGATTTCATGCCCTATCTTCATGATTTCAACCATATCCCGCCGGCATACTGTTACCGCTGCTGGTTCAACAAGACACCCGCCAACTGTGACCTGGACTGTGCCAATGCCCTGGAAAATGAAATCATGTGCCTGGGGCCGGACAATGTGTCGGTGTTTCTGGCAGAACCGGTCTCAGGCATGGCGCTTTGCGGGGCGGTCCCTCCTAAAGGATATTTTGAACGGATCCGAGAAATTTGTGACAAATATGACGTGCTTCTAATGTTTGATGAGGTAATGACAGGCACTGGAAGAACCGGCAAAATGTTTGCTTACGAACATTTCAATGTGGTGCCTGATATCCTGGCCCTGGGCAAAGGTTTGAGCGGGGGGTATTTCCCCATCGGAGCGACAGCTGTTCCTCAATACATTCATGAAAAAATCGCATCCGAATCCGGGGTGTTCGGTGCCGGCCATTCTTGGGGAGGCAACCCGCTGGGCTGTTCAGTGGTTTCCAAAACGCTCGATTACATCAAAGAACATAATCTTGTTGAAAGATCCCATACCCTGGGTGAGTATCTGAATAATAAACTTGACACATTACGAAGTCATCCACTGGTGGGCGATATTAGAGGAAAAGGCCTAATGCGCGGTATTGAATTTGTCCGGGATAGGTCCACCAAAAACCGTTTGAAAAGAGCCTGGGATTCTCTTCCAGGGTATCTGCTGCATGCCTTGAAAAAGGGATGTTCATTGAATATTCGAGCGGGTGTGACCGGGGACAGGCCGGTGACACAGTGATGCTGGGACCGCCGTTTATTATCACTGAAGACCAAATTGATGACGCGGTTCAGATTCTGAAGCAGGTGCTTGACCAGGATCTGCAGTCATCAAAACGTCAATTTTTAACTTTTTGAATCATAAATCAAAAAAAGGAGGATGACGATGCAAAAAACAATCGCACGATTAACGGTTCTATCCGTTTTTTTTCTGTTGGGTTCTATAATTCTTTTTTTTCCTGGCGCGAATGTTGCGGAATGCAAGGAAAAAATCACCATGTCGACCGCGACACCAATGTACCCCGCATTTGCGGAACAGATCGGAATCAACCTCTATATCAACGCAATTATCGGCATGACAGAAACCCACCCGGACCTGAAAAATACGAATTCAAAATCTTTGACAAAGGAATGCTTTACGGCAATCAGAGTGAGGCACTTGAAGCGGTGGCCAACGGAGCGATTCAAATGACCTATTCCGCGCCGCATTTTCTGGAGGAACTGGATCCGGCGTGGAAACTCGGAGAAACCCCGGGGGTTTTTGAAGACTGGAACCATTATGTAAGAACCATGAACAACTCCAGAATGGAAAGCGCTTCATGAAAAATGGCCAAAGAGAAAGGCGTGACTATCATCAAATGGTTGTTTGATACCGGCACATGGTATCTGTTTACGGACACGGGGCCGATCAAATCAGTTGCCGATGTTCAGGGCCAAAAGATCCGTTTTGCCGGGGGCGAAGCATTTGCCAAAGCCCTGCAAGCGCTCAAAGTCACTCCGATTGCGCTGCCTTACACGGAAGTGGTCACTGCCTTGCAAACCAACATGATTGAAGGGCTTTTGACCGATTTTACGGGCGGGGTCGGTTATTTTGAACTGCCCCGTCATACCAAATATGCCGTTCTGATCCCCTTTGGCAACCAACCTATCTGCATGGTGGCCAATACCAAGTGGTGGGATTCATTGCCAGAAAACGTTCGAGATATCCTTAGCACAACATTCGATCAGATTGATGCATCCAAATACTATGAACAATTCGAACAGAAATCCATCGAAAAATGGGATGCTGATCCCAAACTCTCCGCTCTGAAATTTGAAAAAGAAGAAATGGCCAAAGTGGCAAAAACTGATGAGAGACTCTTTTGTCGATATGTACGAAAAACTGGATACTGAATTGATCAAGGCGATCGATTCTGCAAGATAATTCTATCAGCTTCGGAAAGGATGATCGGACAGATGGGAAAAAACTTAATTGATAAAGCATACACAGGAGTGGAAAATTTTGTGCTTTCCTGCTGATCGTCGCTGTTCTGATAAGCCTTGGAGAAATCATAGGTCGTGTTTTTTCCACATGACCTATGATTTTGTTATTGATCTGCCCGTCTGGATAACGGTGTGGGCCATGCTTTTGATCAGTGGTCCGCTCATTGCTGAAAATGGCCATGTTGCCATTGATTTGGTCGTGACCAGGCTCCAGGGAAGAGCAAAACTTTTGTTGGAACTGTTCAACATTTCCGCCACAATTATATATGGAACAGCCGTTTCCTTTGGAGGGATTGTATTAATCAGAATGCTGTATCAGAGACAGGCGGTATTCCCTAAATATTTCCCCATTCCCAAATGGATTGTGGAACTATGTATTCCCTTGGGAATGATCATATTCACTCTTGTCGGTATAATCGAGTTTTACAACCTAATTAAACGGTATCAATCGCAAAAAGATTGAATTTTCTGGAGGCAGCTTTGGATCTTTTTGTTTATATCGGCATTGCAATAATGGTCATTTTGTTCTTAAGCGGAGCACCGCTTGCCATCGCCTTTGCATTTGGCTCCAGTATCATAGCGCTGTATTCGATGGGGATGTCATTTGAGGCACTTGCTCAGATTTTTTTCATCCATAAATTCATATCCCTTGCTTGCATGCCCTTTCTTTATCCTGGCCGGCAACCTGATCCTACGAAGCGGCGGAATGATCCCGTTGAGCGATTTTATCAAGGCCACATTCGGCAGATTGCCGGGCGGCCTGGCCGTTGCGGGCATCATTTTCGCAGCATTTCTGGATCCATATCCGGATCGGCAGCTGCCTGTCTTGCCATCATCGGAACGGTCATGGTGCCTGTTTTGTGGAGAACGGCTATGACAGACCCTTTGCATCCGGCCTTGCAGTCACCTCCGCAGAACTTGGGCTTCTCATTCCCCCAAGTTTGTTTTTCATCATTTTCGGCGCACTGAATCGAATCTCCATTGTGGACCTTTTCATGGGCGGTGTCGGCATGGGGCTTTTGACCGCTTTTTTTAATGTGTGTCGTTGCAGTCATGATTTGCAAAAAACGAAATTATGCAACCATGTCAAAGGCCTCGTGGAAAGAAAAACAGCTGGGATTCATAAAAATTCTGCCCCTGATACTGATGCCGGTTCTGGTGCTGGGCGGAATTTATGGCGGATATTTCAGCCCGACACAAGCCGCATCAGTCGCTTGTCTGTACTCGCTTCTCATTGGCTTTTTTTATATACAAGGAACTGACCTGGGGTAAAATCATGGAAGCCACCATAGATACCGTCAAAATCAGTTCTATGATCTATTTTTTAATTATCGGCGCCGATCTCATGGGACGTATGTTGCTTATATCGAACTTCCCCAGATCATTACTGAATATGTCATCTCGCTGGAGCTTGGACCACTGGGTTTCATGATGATGGTCAATTTAGTTCTGCTGGTGATGGGCTTTTTCTTTTCCAGCCTGCCCATGGTCATAATTGTTCTGCCCTTGTTTATCCCCAGCGTCATCAGTCTGGGAATAGATCCGGTTTTTACGGCGTTCTTGCTGTTACAAATTCCCTCATCGGTGAAATCACGCCGCCGATGGGTCCTCAGCTGTGGATCGCAGCTCCGGTCTGCAGGGAGAAAATGGGGGCTATTGCAAGAGAAGCCTGGCCGTTTCTTGGGGCCTGGGTTGTCGCAATGCTCATTGCCACAGTATTTCCGGATATCATCATGTTTCTGGTCGAATTTTTCCGGTAATCGAATTGACGAATCAACCAACCTATGGGCCGGTGCTTCAAAGAGCTGAAGTCCGGCAGGGTTTGTCTTATGGAGCTGACCCATTATGCATACTTTTATCAAACGCCGGCAGAAAAAAGAAGGCTTTTCGTCTGGGGACCTACCAGGTCGGGAAGGTCGGTTTTTGGTTATGGCAGACGATCGGGACCGGGAGTTTATATTCCTCTTGCACAAATTTTGAAACCATGAAAAAATTCGGATCTATTTCATCAAAGGAGACATAATGCCTGAAGACATGAACATCAACGAATGTGCGGACCCCACCCAGAACTTCACAGTTGAACTGCCCTGCCGGATGGTTGAACGGATACAGCGGTATGCCAGAAAAAGGCACATCGGTTGATAACGTTCTCATTGAAGCCATCGATGTTTTATTAAGAAGAACAGAATGAACTTACCGGATCATAAGGAATTCATCGTTTGAGCATAACACCGATAGTGAAACAGTCGGGGACATGAACAGAATTGGCGTCTGGAATATTTAAAAACCAATTATGCCGATGGTTCAATTCAAAAATATTCACTGGGATAAATTCAAAAAAAACGAGCGGACTTAATGTTGGCAAAATCCGCTCGTGCTTATGAATTGATCATCTATCAGCGATTATTTTGAAATTTATCAAACCACTTCATCCACCTTGTTGGCATCCACGTCTTCAGGGAACAAATAGGTCCGTTTTTGTCAAATCCGGCGTACATGTCCATCTGATCCATACAGTGTTTATCCGCCGTACCGTCTGCTGCCACAAATCCGCTTTGTCCGGGAGGCGTCACTTCCCAGCCCACCGGTTTTCCATCCTTAAAAACGGTCAAGTTGTTTTCAGTGCCACGGTTCATTGCGGGGGTCAGTTGAGTTGCTTCCTTTTTTGACGCCTGGGGAATCTGCATAAAATTTTCTGCCACAAAACCCATGGGGGCGGCAGGGATCCTCCAATCAGCCATATCATTGCCATATGTTTTTTCCAGTTCATCAATGCCGGCCGTAAGCGCTTTCAGCGTGACCGATTCAGGAGGTACTCCATTGAAAAAATCAAAATTTTTGATCTGCCGGGGCAAGCAGCGACTCTGCGATCGCCTTGGTTCCAATCTGAAGATTGAGCCCGCTGGTCATTGGTTTTTCCGGGGTGGGGTATCCCGAACCTGCAAAAACGGAAAGGCCTTGTCCAAATCATCTGCCAGAGTCTCCTTGATCATGTGGGAGAGAAATGTTCGAAAAATGGCAGTGCCCAGTTCGTCATATTTTCCATCCTGATTGTCATCCCTGCTTTGAAGACTCCATTCCCGCAAAGCCTGCGCTGCCTTTTTAACCCGTTCATCCGTTGCGATGGTTCCGGCTTTAGCGATGATCGGCAAAAATAACGGGCATTCACATCATGAAACGATGAGTGTTCAATTAGATTCCAGAGCTCTTCGGGTTCCAGTTTCGCACGGGCCTTTACGTAATCCATCAGGACTTCCACCCGATCCGCCTTGCTCCATGAATACCAGAACATGTCGGGATTCAGAACACCGCCGTAAGCCGGCCGGTTGTTCCAATTGATAATGAAGCCCTGCTCCGGGTTATACACTTTTGGGTTGTTTTCAAATGGAAGAAAGCCGTTCCAGTCCATGCTGCCATCTCCCGGGACAGGCAGACGGTTGTCATGACCCTCTTGGCGATCGGGATATTTGCCTGTGAAAGCATATCCGATGTTGCCCTGTTTATCAGCGTAGTACATATTGATATTCAAAGCAGAGCGGGAAGCCTGCTCGATCCATTGCTCCCAGTTCTCTGCCCGGGTCGTATTCATCCAGCCAAGGAGGGTTTCCAGCTCAAATCCTTCCCAGGATCGACGTTTGCTCAGGGCGGTGTTTTTCTCAGGATCCCTGAGAATGACGCCCCCGTGAACTGTCCAGAAAATATCTGTGCTGACAGAATTCTGGCCTTTCACCAGTATCTTCTCCGTTCTTTTTTCCATTTCTTTCCAGGCGCCATGGTATTGGTATTGAAGAGGATTATCCGGATTGAGATTTAACTGGTAAATGTCAATGATATCACCTGCTCCCCAGGTACTTCCCCAGGTGATATTCCGGTTGTATCCGAACAAAATGACCGGATACCCATAAGGGGTATTGCCCACCAGATCAAAACCAGCGCCGTGAAGACCGATGGAATACACATATCCGGGCACATAGTTTCCAAACTGAGGGCCGTTCATAAGGATTGCATCCGCACCTTCCGCTTTGTCTTTACCCAAAATAACGATATTGCTGAAGGCATGTTCTTGATAGATTTCTCCTGGGTCAGCCCAGTCAGGAACATTCAAAGATGCCAGACTAAGGTAATCGTTTGTATAAGCCATACAACTTGCTTGTTTGTTTGGCCAATCTTCTGCCGGGATGGTCGTGGGCGCACCTTCTACCACACGGGGAGCAGCTGATCAAATATTGCCATAGCTTTCTCCGGGCCGTGTTTTTCTTTCAAAGCCATTAAAATTTTTAGATTTGCCGGCTCAGTATTGAAATCACCGAAACGATTCAGCATGGAGCCGACAAACAACATGGCCACATCAAATGCATCCCAGGGCTCTGGATTAAAGCTGAAATCGCTGTACTGCCTGGGAAGCAGCCCAGGGTCTTTCTGGATGTCTTCAAGACGGGCATTGATGCCGGCTGCATAGCCTTCAAACACATCCCTGTCTTCGGGCGGCATTGCCAGCTGTTCGCGAATGGACCCCGGCTGATAATTCGCACGAATTTTCTTATCGAAATCAACATATTCTGAACCCAGTACCTCTGCTGCCCTGCCCTGCCCTGTATAAACGAACCATATCGATTTGAAAAAGACGGCTCGGGCAATAGAATAGCCATAACCATAGAATATACCGAATACGCTTTCCGCATAAACATGGGACACACCATAGCCGTCTCGTTTGATGACAATTTTTTCATTGTCCGCCCAGGCGCATGATAACCAGATAACACTAATAAAAATGATGAACACCCAAACAATGACCTTTTTCATGACAGCCCTCCTTTTTTTTGGTAGAATTTACAGTCTACTTGAAAAACGATTGACAAACAATAAAAAGTCCCATTGGTCGAAAAAATATTTCAGGTTTTGGTATGACTACTACACTGCAAATCAATTTTTAACTCACAGATTTTAAATGAAAGAGGATTGCCAAAAAGTCGTGGGAGCAAAGAATTGGAGTCTGATTCAGTATACTGGCGATTTTCAATGAAACGCATGCTTGTCAAGCATTGAGCTGACAGAGATTTTCTATAAATGACATTCTTTATCATAAATATAGTATGCCAAAAATACAGATTGCCTTAACCGCAAGGATTTCAAGGGATCTGGATGAATACGCCTTGATTTGCTGACACCTAATTGGACGCGTTCCTTCTTGAAAAAAAATCCTGGTTTCCCCTACTATCGGTCCCTGAAGCCTATATATCGGAAAAAGTTAAATTCCCGCTGCCCATGGCGATATGCAGCCCGTAGGATGGCAATTATCTGCTGGAGAAAAACGGATTTCCATCACCCCACCGGGACGAAAACCGGGCGGGACAGCAGAAAACAGCCCGTCAGCACAGACCTCGGACCGTTTTACTGGATATATAGCCCCCTGAAACGAACGGATATGAAATGGCCAACGTATTAAAAACCCATGCAGAAGTAGCTGATATCCCCATTATTGCTGTAGCCGCCTATGCCATGGCCGGGGACAAAAAGAAAGTTCTGGCAGCCAGTGCCACCGAATATATTGGAAAACCCATCAAACCGGAAATCTTTGTGGATGGAATCCGGCAACACATGCCCTGAAGACAGGCATATTCAGAGCAGATGCCTCTCAATTTTTTTTCAATCCCTGAATAATAACCTTGAATGCCGTGATAAGAGTGGATTTGACAAAATCCTTATGGTCATCCAGCTTTTTTTTGGAGTCCACCCACAGCACGATTCCGGCATAGGATCCCCACAGCACATCTGCCAGGGCCACCGGGTGCTCATCGACAAAAATACCTTTTTCAATGCCCTCCCTGATTACTTCTATAATAGCACCATGGGCCCGGGCCGAGTTTTCCTTGAGCTGCTGCATCATTTCGTCGGACAGATTGTGAAGGGTTTCCCCAGATTGGAGGTGAAACAGATTGATCAGAATACTGGGATCATAATCATACACATCAATAAACACATCCCTGAACCGTTCTATCTTTTCTTCCACACAGATATCCTGATTGACCACTTTTTGGATCTGGGTGGACAGATATTTGAGAATGTCGATGGAAAGCGAGGTATGCAGTTCCTCTTTGTTCTTAAAATACAGATACAGGGTCCCGGGACTCAGCTCCGCTTCATTAGCGATCTCCTCCATAGTCGCACTGTTGAACCCTTTGACCGAAAAGATTCGACGGGCTGCATTGATGATATCCCGGCGCGGCGTTGTTTTTCTCTTTGTTTCCTCTCGTGGATGCCCATTTTTACACCATTCTGGTATGAAGCTGATTCATTTTTTAGTCAATATTTTTTAAATATATAAAATTTCCATGAATATCGCAAAGGATAAAAATGAAAACATCCGAACCTGATCAATTTTATAATTTTATTTTACTTTTCCATTTTTTATGCTTTTTGGTTTCCTTGTGGTTTTTTTTTGGCTATGATATCACACAGGACGCTGAAAGACGGATCAACCTCGGGGAGATTTGAAATTATGCCGAAAACGACATACTGGGCAGACGCCTATGTTCAAAAAGCGTGCAGCGCTGAAAACGCTCTGCAGCATATACGGCCGGGACAACGTGTTTTCATCGGCTCCTCCTGTGGAGAGCCCCAGCACCTGGTCAATGAATTGTCCAAGGTTTCGGAACGGTTTACCGATCTGGAAATCGTCCGGCTGCTGAGTATTGAAAGTGGACCGTTGACCCTGATTGCCAACCGGTCCCATTCCCAGCAGTTTAATATCCGGTCCTTTTTATCTGGGATCTGCCTCCCCCACCAAAATCAAAAAACAGGCGTTCATCACCCCCATCAACCTGTCCCAGATTCCCCATCTGTTCAAGTCCCGGCTCATGCCCCTGAACGCGGCCCTGATCCAGGCATCCCCACCGGATGATTTCGGATGGATGAGCTGGGGTATCCGTGGATATCAACATGGCGGCCTGTGAATCTGCGGATCTGGTCATCTGCCAGGTGAACCCCAACATGCCCCGGGTTCTGGGCCGAAGCTTCATCCATGTCAATGATGTGGATTTCATTGTGGAACACGAAGAGGAACTGCTCACCATCGAACCGCTTCCGGAGATGGAAACCGCCAATACCATCGCCAAACATATCTCCCGGCTGATCAATGACGGATCGACCATTCAAACCAGTCTGGGCATCACAAACGACGCCACTATGGTCTGTCTGTCGGAAAAAAATGACCTTGGGGTTCATTCCCAGTATCTGTCCGAACCCATGATGCGACTGTTTTCCATGGGAGTGATCACAAACAAGAAAAAAGGGTTCAACAACGGCAAACTGGTGGCTGGCAGTGCGGTGGGCTCATCCATGCTCTACGAATTCATCGATGACAACCCGTCTATTGAATTTCATCCGTCCGACTATATCAACAACCCCACCGTCATCGGCCGCCACAACCAGATGGTGACGTTGAACACGGCCATGGCCATCGACCTGACCGGCCAGGTGGCGGCGGATGCCCTGCCCCTGAACAATTACACCGGCATCAACGGACTCCTGGATTTCACCCGGGGGGCAGCCATGTCTCCAAAAGGGAAATCCATCCTCATTCTGACATCCACAACGGACAATGGAAATGCCAGCCGGATCATCCCCTATATGTCAGACACCGCTGTGGTGGTGCCCAGAGGAGACGTCCAGTTTGTGGCAACCGAATACGGGGCGGTGAACCTGTTCGGTAAAACCCTTCAGGAACGGGCCATGGCCCTGATCAGCATCGCACATCCCCGATTTCCGGGATGAGCTGTTTGCAAATGCCAAGGAACTGGACCTCATCGATGTGGGTCGCCAGTTCAAGCAGGCAATCAAGGGAGTGTATCCGCTCAAGTATGAGGAAACCATCACTATTCAAGGTATTCCCATCAATTTCCGACCGGCCAAGCCCATTGATGAGCGGGGGGTCCAGGAACACTACTACAACATGAACCGCGGAGACATCATCTCCCGGTTTTTCCATGAAAAAAAAAAGTTTTGTCCATCCCCAGATCGAAACCACCTATGAAATCGATTATATCAATGACCTGACCATTGTGGCCACCATCGGAGAGCTGGGATTTGAAAAAATCATTGCCGTGGGAGAATACTTCAGAAATCCAATCCTGAATATGGCGGAAATAGCGTTTTCCGTCTCTCATGAATATCAGGCATGAGTATTGCCAAAGTACTTCAGGAAAAACTGGCGGTTGCTGCAAAAGACAACGGAATCAAGGGCCTGATCGCCTATACTTCTCCCCAGAACAAAGGCATGATCCGGCTGTTCAACAAACTGCCCTACCAAGTCAAAACGGAGAAGGATGATGACATGATCATCCTCAACTGTCTGTTCTCAGAACCCAAACAAGACGGGAAAGACTCTACGTCCCGCTGACCGCCCCAGTCTGATTTCCGGCAGTAATTTGAACGACCTCGCCGATTGTGATTATCGGCGTTTCAGCAATGCCACGGACTCGATATGATAGGTGTGGGGGAACATGTCCACCGGTTGGACCTCCACCACTTCGTAAGCGGGTACCAGCATCTCAAGATCCCGGGCCAGGGTGGCGGGATTGCAGGATACATACACGACTGTTTTCGGTCCCAGGGCCAGAACCTGAGCCACCACATCCTTGTGCATACCCACCCGGGGAGGATCGATTACCACAATGTCCGGGGTTTTTGGCAGTTGCGGCAGCACCTGCCGGATATCGCCCACCAGAAATTCACAGTTGTCGATAAAATTGACGGCTGCGTTTTTTTAGCATCCGCCACCGCGGTTTCAACAATTTCGATTCCGGTGATCCGGGCGGCCTGGTCCGACAGCCAAATGGGGATGGTGCCGGTGCCGGAATACAGATCCAGGACCGTTTCCCGGCCGATGAGATCACAGTAACGGGCCACCACGTCATACAGTTTTCACAGGCCCGGGTGTTGGTCTGGAAAAGGAATTGGCGGAAATTTCGAACGCGAACCGGCCCAGGCGTTCGGTAATCACCGCTCTGCCGTGCAGCAGGATCTCTTCTTTGCCCGTGCTGACACCGGATTTCGCGTCTGTGATATTGTTGACAATAGATGCCAGGTTGTCAAACGACCCGGCCAGAGAATCCGCCAGCCGGGTGACCACGGACCGGTTCTTGTCCCGGGTCACGATGTTCACCATCCACTGGTTCAGGGCCACGGAATGGCGCAGCATCACGTACCGCCAGAATCCGGTATGGATGGCGCAGGTGATAGGCCGGCAGTCCGGAGGTCCGGATGAATTCCCTGACATGGGCTAAAATGGCATTGCCCTGTTCCGGCATGATATCGCAATGGTGAATATCGATCACCTGATCAAAGGTGCCGGGCACATGAAGCCCGATCCCTAAGTCCTTGGCAACGGTGTCATCGGCCAGCTCCTCGGGCATCAGCCACCGCCTGGCCGAGCAGGAAAATTCCATTTTATTACGATATTCAAACGCCTGGTCGGACGGAATCACCTCTTTCACCGGCACATGGGACAACCGGCCGATATGGGCCAGAGATTGCACCACATGCTGTTTTTTATAGGCCAGCTGGATCTCATAAGGGATTTGCTGCCATTTGCATCCCCCGCAGAAATCCGCATACCGGCACCGGGCCTCCCGGCGCAGGGAGGATCTTGAAAGAATTTCAATCAGCTTTGCTTCGGCCCAGCCTTTTTTCTTTTTGACAATCTTGACCCGGACCCGGTCCCCTGGCACGCAACGGTCCACAAACACGGGAAACCCGTCCGGTTTTGCCAGGCCTTTTCCGCCAAAAGCCAGATCAATGATTTCCAGTTCACACACGCTGCGTTTCTTGATGCCCATGGCATATATCCCAATTTTCCGGTTTCCGTTTAAAAAGCTTGTGATTATACCGGCTTCATGGCATAAAAACAAGATGCACATCATTCAGACCCGATTTATGGCAGATCAGCGGATATTGAAAGGAGAACTGTGCTTGCCGGACACACCTTATCCGCCCCTGGTAGTGGGTTCCCACGGACTGGAAGGTTCCCGGTTTTCCGCCAAACAACAGGTACTGTCCCGGCTCCTGCCGGAAAACGGCATCGCTTTTTTCCGGTTTGACCACCGGGGATGCGGAGACAGCCAAGGGGATTTTATCAAAGACACCTCCCTTGAAAAGCGAACCCGGGACTTGTGGCAGCCGTGACCTATGTCCTTGGCCTGAACATGACGTCACGGAATCTGGGGTGTTCGGCTCTTCCATGGGCGGTGCCACCTGCATCAATGCCTGGCAGACCCTGGAAGAAACTTTCGGTCGTCTGTGCGGGGGGGTTTTGTGTTCGGCCCCGCTCAAAAGCCGCACCATTCAAAATATTCCCACACAAGGTACGGAAACCAGACCGGATCTGCCGTTATCGTTTTTCAAAAAAACCTGCTGTTCGATCTAACAGACAAAGCCTGTTTCCTCCACCATGTGCTGGTTTTTCACGGAGATGCCGATCAGATCGTGCCGGTAGAAACGCCAGAAATCTGCTGGAAAGCATGCAGCCTCCCAAACATGGAATCATCCAGAAAACGGAGATCATCCCATGTCATCTCCGGTGCATCAGTCGGAATTCGAAGCCCGGACCATGGCCTGGTTCAAGCAGATATTTGATCGGTCAGGTACCGCCTGAGCAATTCCAAGGCCATGGCGGCAAACATTTTCTTATTTTTGTCCCGGTCATCAAACCGGAATTCAAATTTCCTGGCCTCTGCCACCCCGCCGGACCGGCCACACCGATACACACGGTTCCCACCGGTTTCAGTGTCGGTCCCCCGCCCGGACCAGCGATACCGGTGGTGGAAACAGCCCAGTCCGATTCTGCCAATCTTCTGGCCCCTGCAGCCATCTCCATGGCGGTGGATTCATGAACCGCCCCAAATCTCTCCAGCGTTTCGGGACGGACTCCCAGCACACTGATTTTTGCGGAATTGGCATAGGTGACCGCGGACAGTAAAAAATAATCCGAACTGCCCGGTACCTGAGTGATCAAATGAGAGATCAGTCCGCCGGTGCAGGATTCAGCCACCGCCAGGGTCTGCCCCTGCTTGGCAAGGCACCGGCCCACCTCTGCTTCCAGAGACAAGCCTCATCCGACACCACCTTGCGGCCCAGCTGCTGTGCCACCCACAGACCGGCCCGGTCCAGCAGATTTTTCGTTTCCGGTAAGTCCGCTCCGCTGTCACTCACCAGCTTGACTTCAATAATGGGGAAACTGGCCCTGAACCCCAGCCGGATGCCGGGAAACCGGTCATCAAACGAATTCAGCAATGATCCGACCCTGGATTCATGAAGCCCGAACACCGTAAACCGGCGGATGATCACTTGATTCCGCCCCCCCTGAATGGCCTGAATCTGAGGGACAACCTTCGTCTCCATCATCTGCGTCATTTCAGAAGGCACGCCGGGCATGCAGAAAAACCGGCACCGGTTGAGCTGAAACGCAAATCCAGGGGCCGTCCCATGGATATTTTCCAGAACCGTCGCCGATACCGGCAGCCAGGCCTGTTTCTCGTTGTCCGGTGTCAGGTCGAATCCCCGGCGGTCAAAATAACCTTTCATGGAAGCCAGCGCGTCGGGATTTAAAATCAAAGATTCATCCATGGCCTTGGCACAGGCCATGGCGGTGACATCATCCTGGGTAGGTCCCAGTCCGCCCGTGACCAGACAGATCTCTGCCCGTTTCGAAATGGCCTGCACCACCTCACAGATGGCATCCACATCATCCCCTTTGACTGTGATCTGGGATACCCGTATCCCCATCTGTTTGAGCCGGTCACATAAAAACGCACTGTTTGTGTCCACCAGGTCGCCCAGGAGCACCTCATCTCCGGTGGAAAGTATTTCAGCTGTCATGGTTTCATCCCTGTTTAATATCCATTGTCAATTAATTGGCACTGTTGTCAGATTCAGAGGATGCACTCTGCCGTTTCTGCCATACCGGATTGAAAAACATGGCATGATTGGCAGAAAAAACGCCGGGTTCTTCCTGAACCTGGATCCGATTGCCAACTGCTTTTTGAACGTTTTATCCAGAAACCGTTTCACCTGTTTTCTGTCCCATCCGCACGGATGCACAAAGTTTGAATACAGCGACAGATCCCCCTGGTAAAATTCTTTGGTTTCGAGATCTTCGGCATCTTCACAGAACCGGGGAAGGTTGAACACCGCCAGGTTCAGATAATCGATATATGCCTCATGGGCTTTGGTAAATGTCAGCGTGGAATGGGCCGATATCTTGTCCTCGAACTGGGTCCCGAACAGCAGATACACATAGGTAAAAATCCCGGCCTGGTGAAGATACGTCAATATGCGGGAAACCCGGTCGAGAGAAGTGCCTTTGTTCATCTGATCCAACACGGCCTGATCACCGGATTCCAGCCCCAGCTTGAGCATGCGGCATCCGCTTTGCCTGAGCCGGACACAGAAGTCCGGGTCATCCAGGATTTTTTCAAACCGGACAAATCCGTACCAGGTGAACGGCACATCCGGCCCGGCATCGGCCAGGGCCCGCAAAAACGCGGGGGTGACGGCATCATCGATAAAATGCAGGGTATCCGGCTGGAACCGGCGTGCCAATGTCACTGTATCTGCCAGGATTCTGGACGCCCGCTGAGTGCTGTAGGCCCTTGTTTCCGCTTTTTCAGGACAGAACCGGCATTTGCGCCAGTAACACCCGATGGTGGTTCTAAACGGCAGGATCCGGGCCGGGGATACATAATCAGCGCTGTCGGCAAATCCGAAATCCGGCACATAATGGCGCCGGGTGGTGCCGGGTTTCCCCAGAAAATCCAGCAGCGGAACTTCCCCTTCCCCGGGGATCAAGTGGTCGATGAGCCCGGAAAAAGGAGAATTGAAATCCGGCCGGCTCATCCAGGAAGAAATCAACCCTCCGCCCATGACTATCTTTTTTCCG
>LQAG01000198.1_pt1 | contig 23733 bp, 30 predicted proteins | sample 1535801 | NCBI WGS metagenome assembly LQAG01 (sample SAMN04331584, study PRJNA305678) | bioreactor metagenome | isolation source: bioreactor_3 inoculated with Wadden Sea sediment 1st replicate of a... | place: Germany:Bremen | reverse complement strand
AACCTCTTTGCCAATTGAACAATCTTAGGTAAAATCGTTTAGACACATCTTTTTTATTCATTCGATTCTTTTGTATTTTCGAGGCCTCTCTTGATCAGGGCCCGAAAATTCGTTCCTGAATCTCTTCAATGGTTCAGGCCCAACCAGCTAAGAGGATGCGATGAACATTCACGAGTATCAGGCAAAAGCAATTCTGCGCAAGTTCGCTGTTCCCGTCCCTGACGGGCACGTGGTCTACAATAGCAACTCGGCTCGCGATTGGGCCAGAAGACTGGGAGACGGGCCATGGGCAGTCAAAGCTCAAATCCATGCTGGTGGACGGGGCAAGGGAGGTGGAGTCAAAATCGCAAAACAGCCGATGAAGTTAAACAGTACGCCCGCGATATGTTCGGGATGACCCTTGTCACTCACCAAACAGGTCCGGAGGGCAAAGTGGTCAAACGGGTACTGGTCGAAAAGGCCAGCAATATTGCTGATGAATTCTACATCTCTTTTCTCGTCGACCGCGTGACTGACCAGGTCACCCTGATGGCTTCAGCTGAAGGCGGCATGGATATCGAAGAGGTCGCCGCTGAAACCCCCGACAAAATCTTCTTTGAAGCGATCGACCCGGTCGTTGGCCTGACGGCTTTTCAGGCACGCAAGGTTGCCTTTAAACTTGGTTTTGCCATGCCTCAGGTCAAGCAAGCGGTGCCTCTCCTGTCAAACCTGTACAAAACTTTCGTCGAGTGTGATTGCTCGCTGCTCGAAATCAACCCGATGATCCTGACCGCAGAAGGTAAGCTGATCTGCCTTGACGCCAAGATCAATCTCGAAGACAACGCCCTCTTCCGCCATCTCCAGATCCGCGACCTGCGCGATTATGATGAAGAAGACCCGATGGAAATCGAAGCCTCTCAATACGATCTTTCCTACATCGCCCTCGACGGCAATATCGGCTGCATGGTTAACGGAGCCGGTCTGGCCATGGCAACCATGGACATCATCCAGCATTATGGCGGCTCCCCCGCCAACTTTCTCGATGTCGGCGGTGGAGCGACCATAGAACGGGTCACTGAAGCCTTTAAAATCATTCTTTCCGACGCCAAGGTCAAAGGCATCCTGATTAATATTTTCGGCGGCATCATGAAGTGCGACGTCATTGCTACCGGCGTGGTCGAAGCGGCCAAACAGGTCGGGGTTCAGGTTCCACTGGTTGTCCGCCTCGAAGGCACCAACGTTGAGCTGGGCAAAAAATCCTGGCCGAATCAGGCCTCGGTCTGGTCAGTGCCGACGGCATGGCCGATGCAGCGGAAAAATCGTCAAAGCAGTCAATGGATAGGAGAGAACGATGAGCATTCTGATCGATAAAAATACCAAGGTCATCACTCAAGGCATCACTGGCGCAACCGGTCTGTTTCACGCGCAAGGTGCCCGTGGATATGGGACAAAAATGGTCGGTGGCGTCACTCCCGGAAAGGGTGGTGGCACCATTGACGGGTTCCCCATATTCAATACCGTTGAGGAGGCGGTGCAAACGACCGGCGCCAATGCATCGGTCATCTACGTCCCGCCAATCGGCAGTGCCGACGCCATCATGGAAGCGGTCGATGCTGGAATTGAACTGGTCATCTGCATCACTGAAGGAGTTCCTGTCCTCGACATGGTCAAGGTGAACAGGTATATGCAGGGCAAAAACTGCCGCTTGATAGGTCCCAACTGCCCCGGCGTCATCACTCCTGGAGAGTGTAAAATCGGTATCATGCCCGGCTACATCCACCAGCCGGGACCAGTGGGCGTCGTTTCCCGTTCCGGCACTTTGACCTATGAGGCCGTCTGGCAATTAACCAGTCGCAACATAGGGCAGACCACCTGTGTCGGCATCGGAGGTGATCCGGTTAATGGGACCAGCCACCTCGATGTCCTTAAAATGTTTGAAAACGATCCAAAAACCGAGGCCGTCATCATGATCGGTGAAATCGGTGGAGACGCTGAGGAGCAGGCTGCGGAGTTCGTTCGCGATCACATGACCAAACCGGTCGCTGCCTTCATTGCCGGAGCCACAGCCCCGAAAGGCAAACGCATGGGCCATGCAGGGGCAATTATTTCCGGCGGCAAGGGGATGCCGCCAGCAAAAAGCTTTCCTGCGTGACTGCGGTGTCAGCGTTGCCGACTCCCCGGCGGAAATGGCTGAAGCACTCCTCAAGGTCTGGCAGGGATAACAACATATTCATACCGGCCCAGCAAGTTGAACCTGCTGCGGTTGCATTAATGATCCGGAAGCATCACACCTGATCGTCGTAAATATACTTCATTTGTATTGTTCATTGGTGCTGCCACCAAAGAGGCCTCTATGTTTTGCATCAATATCCCCGGACATAAAAAGTTTGAACTTCATCATCTTGTTCTTGATTACAATGGCACATTGGCCTGCGACGGCAGCCTGATTCCAGGAGTCGCTGAGCGCATTGAGCTGCTGTCACACCAACTCAGCGTCGGTGTCATTACTGCAGACACCCACAACAGTGCCGATGAGCAGCTGTCTTTTATGCCGATCGAATTAAAAATTATTTCCTGCCATAACCAGGCTCAAGCGAAGTGTCAGCACATCGAAGATCTCGGAGGCGGAGGCGTTGTCGCCATCGGTAACGGCTTTAATGATTACCTGATGCTGAAAGAAGCAACCTTAGGTATTGCGGTCATGCAGCAGGAGGGAGTGGCCGTCAATACCGTCCAGTCTGCGGATATTCTCGTCCCCGATATCCTGGCGGCTCTCGACCTGCTGCTTAAACCGAAGCGCCTGATTGCGACATTACGGAACTAGGAACCTATCGGGTCTTGTGGATCGAAGCGAAAAATAGATTGTTCGAGACAAGTTTTTTAATTGTTTTAAGTGTGAATAGCCAAAGTCCTTTGCCGAACAGAAGCAGGCATATGGATCCAATCAGGTATTTTTTCAGTCGATCCATATAAGTCCGACAGATTCCTGGGGACAGACCGATCCCGTTGATTTCAGTGAAGGTCAAAATCACGCCGTCATGGAAAACCTGCTTCGCAGATCACCTCACCCAAACACGTCAGCCCGGATTTCCCCCGCTTATAAAATATTTATCATTTGCTGAAACTAACTATTGTGATATTATTTATTAGCACAAACTTACTATAGAGCCTCAAAGGCTGCGCCTATGAATGATCATAATCCTGACAAGCATAATTCTGAAACGGCATCCCGGTATCGTCCTTTCCACAACAATATTTTCATTGGCATTCTTATTGTTGACGAAAAGCGACGGATTCTTGAAATTAACCAGGCAATGTACCGAATTATTTGGTTATGACACACCATCTGAACTGATTGGAAAATCTGCCCGTTGCCTTCACCTGTCAGAGGAATCTTATCTTTTTTTTGGAAAAAAACATCTTTCGGCAATCATGAAAAATGAAGCCTTGAACCTGACCTATCAACTGCAAAAACGCGATGGCACAACATTCTGGGCCAATTTTACCGGACAACCAACCCAGAACCCCAAAGGTGCCCTCTGGACGATTATCGATATCAGCGCTCAAATTGAAGCTGAGGAGTCACTAAAGCAGAGTGAGTATAAATTCCGTCTGCTCGCAGATAACACATTCGACTGGGAGTACTGGATCGATTCCGATGGTCGATATATTTACACATCTCCTGCCTGTGAACGCATTACCGGGTATTCCCAGCAGGAATTTCTCGATAACCCCCAACTGCTTGTCAACCTGATCAGAGCCGATTACAGAGATAAGTTTTCAACCCACCTCTCGCAGGAGCAGAAAGGAACCGCAGCGTCATTCTCCTTCGAGTTTCCCATCATTACAAAAGATGGTCAGGAAAAATGGATTGAGCATAACTGTAAACCGATATTTAAAAGTAACGGCCAGTCAGCTGGACGCTGCGGCAACAACCGTGACATTACAGAGCACTACAAAAACAAGAAAGAGAAAGAGCTCCTGTTTCAACAGATCAGCAATGCTAAAAACCAGTGGGAAAACACCATGGACAGCATTGAAGATCTGGTCATGATTGTCAACGCTGAAGAGAAGATCACCCGCTGTAACCGCCGTGTCGCGAATCTTCTGAATTGCACTTACAATGAGCTTCTTGACAAGCATTGGCACAGGGTTCTGGCTGCCGGAGGGATGGTCTTCTTCGCTCCCAAGAACAATCAGAACGAGTGTTTTATCCACCAACCAAGCAATGGTTTATCGTTAAAAAATATGACTATCTGACCGTAACAAAAAGCCCCGCAGCCACCTCGGTTATCACCCTGAACGATCTGACTGAAAATCGCAATATGACATTGAAACTTGAACAAACGTTGAAGGAACTCAAGCAATCACAGTCCAAATTGCTGCAAAGTGAAAAAATGGCATCTATCGGGCAGCTGGCTGCCGGAGTCGCTCATGAAATCAATAATCCCGTGGGATTTGTCAGTCAAAACCTTAAAACTCTGAAAAAGTACATCGACAAACTCGCAGCCTTAATCTCCGCCCAAAAAAGCTTATTTTCAACTTTCCCCAAGAACAGACCGGGGCGATTAAGGAATTTGAAAAAAAAGATCAAGCTCAATTATCTGCTCAAGGACGCCGATGACCTGATTGACGAATCCCTTGATGGCGCACAACGGATTCAGACGATTGTCAACAATCTTAAAACCTTTTCCAGAATCGATCAGAACGATATCCAGAGTATCGACCTCAACGCCTGTTTGGACAGCACGATCAATATCATCTGGAATGAGCTGAAATACAAAATCATCATTGAAAAAGACTACGGTTCACTGCCTGCGGTAACCTGTTTTCCTCAACAGATCAGCCAAGTATTCATGAACCTTATTATGAATGCATCCCACGCTATAGAGACCAAAGGAACAATCGGTATTAAGAGCCGGGCTGACGACACCTATGTTTTTATAACCATCACAGATGACGGTAAGGGGATTCCTGATGACCATCGGGAACGGATTTTCGAACCATTCTTCACAACCAAAGAGCCGGGCAAAGGAACAGGGCTCGGATTGAGTATGGTTTATGACATCATCAAAAGCCATCACGGTGAAATTACGGTTGCTTCTCGCGTCGGCGAGGGAACAACTTTCTGCGTACAAATTCCGATTATTTCCAGCTTGACAAAAGAACAGCTGCCATAAATTCAGGAGTCCTCATGACAGTTATCAGCTGGAAAAAAGTCTATGCCACCGGCATCATCGCTCTGGATGACGAGCATCGGCAACTCATTGACCAAATCAATCGTCTCTATGAAGCCATACGTGACAAACAGGAAGAGACCGCTCTGAATGATAGTCTTAAAATGCTTGAATACTATACTCTTACCCACTTTCAGCACGAAGAAAATTTGATGATGGAATATGGCTTTCCCGGCCTGGAAGAGCATAAAAAAAAGCATCAGGAATTGATCGTTATAGTCCAGGATCTTAAAATGCGCGCCAGCTCAGACACCGACGGTCTGGCCCAAGAGTTACTCAGACTTTTAAGAACCTGGGTGCTGGAACACATTCTTGATGTTGATAAACAATATGGTCCTTTTCTTGAGTCCAGAGGCGGCCGTTTTATCAGCTGATCTGCAGACAGATAAAATTATCCTTTAAACTGAATATTTGCCCATTTGCATAATCAAGGGTATCCTAGCGAGACTATCATTTTTTCTGTCGAGGGGATCGATGAGCGATCAATTTCACAATTTGCTGGTTGTTGATGATGAAGCGTCCATGCGCCATATGCTGCGTCTGGTTCTGGAGCAGAACAACTACCGCGTCACAGAGGCTCAAAATGGAGCGGAAGCCATCAATCTGCTCTACAAGGAAAAGTTCAATTTTGTCCTTTCAGATATCCGTATGCCCGATATGGACGGCCTGACCTTTCTTGACCAACCGGAAGTGCGCTCCCTTGACGACACGACCATCATTATGATGAGTGCTTACGGCAGTATTGATACAGCCCTAGAATGCATGAAACGGGGCGCTTACGACTATATATCCAAACCATTTAAACCGGATGAAGTAGTTCTGACTCTGCGCAAAGCTGAAGAGCGAAGCGTCCTGAAGCAGGAAAATCAGGAGTTGAAAAAAGCGCTCACCAAACAGCATAAATCCTTTTCAATTAAGGATATTGTCCACTCCAGCGCCAAGATGGGTAAAGTCTTGAAACTGGTCGAGATCGCTGCCAAAGCGGACTCACCCGTGCTGATCACGGGCGAGACCGGAACAGGCAAAGAGTTGATCGCCAAAGCTCTGCACAGTGAAAGTGGACGTAAAGGCCAATTCCTGGCCATTAACTGCAGCGCAATCACATCGGGTTTGCTGGAAAGTGAACTGTTCGGCCACAAAAGGGGCTTTACCGGCGCAGATCGCGACAAAGAGGGATTGTTTTCGATTGCCAGCAGCGGAACCCTGTTTCTTGATGAGATCGCCGAACTGCCACTTGAGTTACAGCCAAAACTCCTGCGTGTCTTGCAGGAAGGTGAAATTCGCAAAGTCGGAGCGACTCAATCTGAAAAGATAAACACTCGCGTCGTCGCTGCGGCAGGCAAGAACCTGCATGAAGCGGTCAATAACAATCAGTTTCGAAGCGATCTCTATTACCGACTGGCCGTCGTCGATGTCAACCTTCCTCCATTGAGACATCGCCCAGAGGATATCCTCATACTGGCCGACTATTTCCTGGCCCGACTATGCGAACGTGAAGGCAGGCCAAAACCGCGAATCCGCGAAGAATACCAACAGAACCTGATCAATTATCACTGGCCCGGAAAATGTCCGCGAACTGGAAAACTACCTGGAAAAGGCCCTGATCTTCAGCCCCGGCGAACAATTGGAGCTGCCGCCGCTGAGAACTCGTCAAGCGACACCTGGCACGTTTAATCCGGAAGAGTACTCCCTTAAGATCGCTTCGCGTCGATTGGAAGAGGAATACATCCGTAAAGCATTAAAAAAAACAGCCGGCAATCGCACTCAAGCAGCTCAACTGTTGGAAATAAGCTTACGCTCTCTGATGTATAAGCTGAAAGAATTTGAAATTGATTGATTTTTTTGCCGCTACCGGGACAGGAGTGTTTAATAGCCGTAGCCTCGCCGGATAATTACAGGATTCCACGATCGGCCAAACTGACATAGTCGCCATTGCCGATAATGATGTGATCCAGCACTCTGACCCCCATCAACTCTCCCACTTTTTCAAGCGGTCAGTAATCGCAATATCCTCTGCACTCGGTGTCGGATCACCAGATGGGTGATTATGAATAAACAGGATCGCCGATGCCGATTCCTTCAACACCGGTGCAAAGACTTCGCGCGGATGGACAATACTGGCATTGAGGCTACCCTCTGAAATTTGAACTTCACGAATGAGACGATTTTTACTGTCGAGCAGAAGAGCGAGGAAGACTTCCTTGCGGTAGTCGCAGAGGCGCTCATGGAAGTGGAGATAAGCATCTTTGGACGAACGATAGGGCTGGCCCGGTTGCAACCGGTGGTCACTGAACCGCCGAGCAATTTGAAACAGAGCCTGAATTTCGGCCGCTTTGGCAGGACCGATCCCAGGTTGCTGGCAGAGCTCAGCGATACTGGCCGCTGCCAGACGACGCAACGAACCAAAGCGACTTAACAGAATACGTGCCAGATCAACGGCACTGGTGCGACTGGTTGAGTCACCGGTACGAATAATCAGGGCCAGAAGTTCGGCGTCGGTCAGTTTGTCTGCTCCGAACGCCAGTAATTTTTCCCGCGGACGCTCGTCCGCGGGCCAATCTTTAATCCGCCGCATCTCCCCCCTCCAATGCAATTAAAACCAACTTAATAAAATAATGATTCAGTTAAAACACAATTGCGCTACGCTTCTATTCTCTGACAAAGGTATCGATATCTGTCTCATGCGGCATGCCCATGTAATAAGCATATTCAGATTCGATAATAGCGTAGTGTTTTTTGCTCTCGTTAGCCATCTGATCGAAAATCATCCGCACTCCGGGATCAACAATCTGCTTGGCTCGACTGCGCAGCAACTTTTCGAACTGCTCCTCTTTAGCCATAGCTATTTCACGTGCTCGCCGCTCTTTGACCTGATCGTCGATGATGTCGTTCAGCTCTTTCAAGACCTCTTTTTCATTGGGGCATGGTGTGGAAATAAACTCTTCGTATGGACCGAATTCCTTGCCACGATAGTAGCGGAAAAAAGCACCGACATGTTCTTTCTTTTCATCGGACAGGCGACTGAACACCTTGCGGCCATCTTCGTCAGTCACCATCTCAGCAGCTTTACGATAAAAACACATCAACTGCTTTTCACTTTCGATCGCAACCTTGATCGCTTCCTGATGAACATATTCCTGTGGCATAGGCACCTCCTCGCAGCTGGGGTTGAGGATTTCCATCGTCACCTGAAACAGTAACTGTGAAGCAAAAACGGAAGAAACCGTCTTACTAAAAAGATACCCGATAACGGCACCTTGTCAATCTTGGTACACGCCTAAAGCGCCCCGTTCCGGTAGAGCAGATCGGCAACAGATTCAGCTAATTTGCGATATCCTTGAGCATTGAGATGGATCGCATCGCTCTTAAATTCTTTCTCTTTCATCAGGTCGCCAAGGGTTTCCTCCAACAGTGGAATGTTCAACTCTTTGGCCAACTGCTGATACAGATCAGCATCGTTGACCAGCAGGTTTGGCTGTGGCACAGCAATCATCACGACAGCAATGCCTCTCTGATTAGCCGCCTCGTACATGCGTTGCAGATTATCTCGCAGCGCCTGCCGATCCAGCTTACGCAATAAATCATTACCCCCGTGACAAAGAATCAACAGATCGGGTTCATAACGGTCAAGAAGGTCCGGCAGACGCCTTGCTCCTTCGGCGCTGACTTCGCCGGAAACCCCGGCATTAACAACCTTTCGCGCCAACAGACGACTCAGCTGAGCCGGATAGCTCAGCTTTGCCTCCGCACCGACACCAAGGGTCAAACTGTCACCAACGCCAGAATGACATCGTTGGGCCTCAGCTGCTTCAGCTGTTGGGGATCACTGTCGCAAGCTGACAACACCAGCAGACAAATCAGCAGGACAAATCGCTTCATATCAACCCTCTCTCATCGATCATTTTCGCTAAAAAAGTGCCCTATGGCGTCAAAAACCTCATGACTTTGGCCCCGCACCACACGCGCCGGAGGCAACGACCGCAAAAACATCCGACCGTAACCTTTTTGACCACCCTGGTGTCAAGAATCAGCACCACCCCGCGATCGTTACGATGCCGTATCAGTCGCCCAAAGCCCTGCTTGAAGCGGATCACCGCCTGCGGCACCGTGTATTCCATAAAAGCATCACCACCGCGCTGTTCAATCGCCTGAGCCCGTGCTTCCAGAACCGGTTCGGTCGGCACCTTGAACGGCAACCTGGCAATAACAACCTGCTCCAGCGAACGGCCGGGGACATCAACTCCCTCCCAGAAGGAGTCGGTCCCAAACAGGATACTGGTTTCATCTTCGGCAAAGCGCCGAAGCAGATGATGGCGATTTTCCTGCCCCTGTCGCAGACAGTTCAATTTTTGCGCCGTCAGAATCGGCGCCAGTTCCTCATAAATCTGACGTAACAACATGTAAGAGGTAAAGAGGACGAAACTGCGACCTTCACTGCACAGCACCGCTTTTTCAACCGCATCCCGGACAGCTTCGGTAAAGCCGGGCCTGCCCGGCTCGGGTAGATCGGTCGGTACCGCCACCAGGGCCTGCTGTTGATAATCGAACGGCGAATCAAGCGAGAGTTCGATCAGACGTTTTGCCGCCACCCGGTCAAGCCCGATGCGGGAGTGGAAATAACCGAAAGCTCCGGCCACGGTCAGGGTGGCACTGGTCATCACCAGAGTCCGAAAACGCTGGTAGAGAGCTTGGTTCAAACTATCGGCGACCTCAAGTGGAGCCTGACAGAGGGCGGTAATCAACCCTGCCCCGTCCGATCCGCCCTCCCTCACCTCGATCCAGATACAGCTATTTGTTGCAACAGCTTGAAAGGAAGCGAGATCCAGAGCCAAACCTTCCAACCGGCCAGCGATGCCGCGCAGGTCAATCAGGGTTGAAGAGACCTTGTCTGCGACCTTTTCCGGTAATGCCTCTGCACTACGGCGCAAACCCTCAATCCCGGCTACCAACTCCATGGCTGCGCAACGCAGCCCTTCAACCCGCTCACAGATTGTCCGCCACACAGGTGTCTGAATAAAGGCCGGCAATATCCGATGTTTGACTTCATATTGCGGGCTGGCCTGTTTGCCGAGAAAATCACCCAGTTCAGTCCCGATATTCTGCAAATCATCCAACGAGCGGTCAAACAGTTGCTGACGCTTGGACACCAGGACTTCAATTTCGCCATGCAGGATCTTATACAACTCATCATAGGAATCCGGCAGTTCCTGAGACAGTTGATCGAGCAGACGTGGCAGCAGCCCCTGATTCGGTTTTCGTGGATGACGCAGACGATTGAGGATGCGTGAAAAGGTAAACGGGTCACCTGCGAAGAAAAGTAGCTGGTCGCCACATCTTCCAGGTGATGAGCCTCATCGAGAATCACGCGGTCAAAAGGTGGCAACACGGCCGTTGATGAATAATTATCAGTCTGCAGTCGCAACGACAGATCCGACAGCAACAATGCATGATTAACAACCAGGATATCAGCACGCGCCGCCTGGCGTCTGGACCGATGAAAAAAACAACGGCTGTAATAAGGACAACGCACACGGGCGCATTGATCGGCTTCGCAGCAGACTTCGTCCCAGGCTTGATAACCGGGAATAAAGGACAGGTCTTCCTTAGATCCGTCTTGAGTTGATTCGGACCAGGCCAGAATCTGTTGCAACTCATCGACAACACCCTGGTCGAACAGCCCTAGTTCGCGCCCGGCAGATTCGGCCCGACGATGACAGAAATAATTGCTGCGCCCCTTAACCAGCACGGCATAAAATTCAAGGTCGGTACAACGCTGCAAAACGGTAGATCTTTACGGATCAGCTGTTCCTGCAAATTGATGGTCCTGGTGGAAACCACAACCCGTTCGTGGTTGTTCTTGGCCCAGATCAAGGCAGGAACCAGGTAAGCCAGACTTTTGCCTGTACCGGTGCCCGCTTCAACTACGGCCAGCTGCCCCTTATTGAAAGCATCACAAACAGCAAACGCCATCCGCATCTGCTCAGGCCGTTCTTCATAATCGGGAAGATTCTCCGCAATGGCCCCCTCAAGTCCCAGCAGCGCAGCAATCTGTTCAGGAGCAATCTTTTCTTCCTGCTTATCGGCGAAAGCTTCCACAACCCTGTACAGGTTATCCACAGCGTTATTAACAATGTAGAAGCCGACACCTAAGCTCCCGAATCTAGAAGCAATTTCTATATCTGGAGCCGAGGGACGCAGATCTCCCGACGGATGGTTGTGGATAACGATATCCCCATATCCACAGGTCTGCATAATAGCCGGAACAGCTGATTCGGAACCGCGGGCCAAGACTTCAATCTGCACAATACGCCGCTCGGCATCGGTCTGGGCCAGAACAAAAACTTCATTACCGTCAGCTTCCTGGATGACGTAACGAAGTTGGTCAATACTGTCTGGGGAAAAATATTTCAACATGGTTGGCGATTATAGAGGAAGAGACCTCCAAATGGTAAGAAAACAGGGATGTTTATTTCATCTCGAATAAAACAGGGAGACCACATCTCGGCCTCCCCGCTCTGGAACATCAAAACGACCTTGCCACTCTCACAGTTGATTTAAACTTTTCTGCGCATACTTCCTCAATTTTCGTGAAGGCGCTGTCTCGGCTACGGTCTTCAAAATTGCCGCAAAACGATCGTCACCGGTGCGTGCCAGCGCTTTACACAACCAGGCCATGGCGTCAACATGTATATTGTCCCTGGGATTCTGAGCGTAATTTCTCAGCAGACATTGCTCTGCAGCACCGGCCAGATACCGACTTTCCGGATAGCGATGGTAGAAATTTTTAGCTGCATTGCGAATATCAACAGCCGAATTGGACTGAAACAGTTCTGCATAGCGTTTCTCTTCGGAACTGGCATTTGCCGGCACCTTCACTACCGCAGGCTGAGTTTTTTATTGATTTGTGCAGCCGGAACCTTTGCAGCTTCAGACGGCCTGGAAACAACCAGCTGATTTTTTTCCTTTTTATCCAGGGCAACCTGTAGACGCTTGATCTCACCTTTTTCCACAGAAATCCAGTGGAGATACTTTTCATAACCAGGGGCACTCACCTCAATATGATAACGGCCACCATTCAGCTTGATCCCTTGATGAAATTTGGGCTTGATATTCATGACACGGATACGTGCATCCGAAGGAACCGGATCAACATACAGCTCTGCTTTTGTCGGTCTGGTAACAACGGTCTCCACCGTTTCAGCCCCGGCAACCGCTGGCGGCCGAGCGGCTGGCACCGCTTTGCCACTGGGACAGCTTCTCGAGCAGGAGCGCGCTTCTGACTGACCATTACTCGAGGATCAACAGCCTGTCCGGGATTGATCATATAGCACGAAGCCATATAGGCCATGGCTTCATCCTTATCAGCCCTGGCAAAGGCCAGATGGCCAAGCGTCAATCTGAATTTCACATAGACAACCTGCCCTGCTTCGACATCGACTGTCGCTGGTGTCGACTTGTAGATCCCAAACAACTTGGGAGAAAAGGTATAGCTCCCCGGCGCAACGGCGATGGAAAAATAGTTAACCTCAGGCAGAGCTTTGACCACCGGGACGTCATTCATCAGCACGCCCGGGATATCACTCCCGGTCATTGCCACCCGTTCGCGGTAGACATAAATGATCGCCTTTCCTGCTTCAGGCTCGGCAGGTCGGGTAAATTGAGGCCCCAACCCAGCGGTCAAACACCCGGATATTTGAATTGTCATCGGCAACAGGAATAACAGAAAGAGACATTTAATTTTTCCAGACACAAGCAACTCCCATAGACATGAATTAGATCAAATTAAGATAATATAATAACGTGCGAGATGAGATCAAGTTATTTTCACAGGAAGTTATCTGAAACCAAACGATCGATTCTGGATAAAAATGTGCTGAATTGGTTGGAGCTTGAGTAGCGAGAGGTTCCCGGCCAGATCCCTTTCCATACAAACCAATAAACGATCATATCGTTCAAGCCCTGTCCCGAAAGAATCTCGCAGAGTCAACAGGTCGGTGTGAGGATCAAAGCAGAGCGTCAACGTCTGACCGGCAAAAGCATCGGCAACGGTTCCACTGTTACGAACCAACTCCAGAGGGTACGCTTTGATTTGGCCATCGGCTTCAACACCGATCACCAGTTCCTTCTCACCCGGACCAAGCTTAAACAACGACATGCAACCACTCTGTCGTTCGTAATAATCAGGGTAAGGATCGGAGCCATAATTGCGACTGTAACCCGTATCAAGGGAAAGAATCTGGGGCTGACTGTTTCATCAACCTGCCTGGAGTACACGACCCCGGCATAGGCAAGCGGTCACCAGAGGACCAGAACAGGCAGGTCGCAAAAATGGTCATCGACCAGTTCATGCCAGGACAAAATACGCGTGGGACAGGCCCTGCAGATACCGTTCAGCTGAACACTCAGAATCTGCTCGTCGTCACGCATGAAATCGGCAGCGGCAGCGCTCGCGAAGTGCGGGAATGCCCTCCTTCGGTGGCCCCACCCGACCTGATGTCGGCCACATCAATGGAGCTGTGACTGTCGTCCCAGGCCGCCAGAATCGACTGGGGACGGGCCGATATCAACACCAACAACTAAAAGGGTTGGATATCTCATGATTTCTGAATACCCCGAACCGCTGTTCCCATGCTATGCTCCGGCACAATTTTGAACCGAAGGATAGTCATGAAGACACTCACAACCATCTACCAGCGCTTACTCGATCACTATGGTTCCCGTGGCTGGTGGCCTGCGGAGACTCCATTTGAGGTGGTCATCGGTGCCATTCTGACTCAAAACACCAACTGGAGCAACGTGGAAAAAGCGATCACCAACCTGCGCCATGAGGAGGCCTTATCCCTTGAAACCATCTTAAAGCTGTCAACCGAGCAGTTGGAAAAACTGATCTATCCTTCAGGTTTCTTCCGACAAAAAAGTGAACGTTTAAAGTGGTTCTGCGCTCATCTTCAGGAGCACTATCAAGGCAACCTCGACAGCTGGTTGCAGCAGGACCTTGATCAGGTTCGCTCTGAACTGCTCAGTTTGAAAGGGATTGGACCGGAAACAGCTGACGCCATCCTGCTCTACGCTGGACAGCGATTATCCTTTGTTGTCGATGCTTACACCGGTCGACTGTTCAGCCGCCTTGGGCTGCTGACAGGCAAGGAAAATATGCACAGATCCGTTCAATGTTCATGAATGAATTGGAACCCAATGTTCAATTGTACGCTGAGTATCATGCCCAGATTGTCATTCACTGCAAAGAATGCTGCCGTAAAAAACCGCGCTGCGAAAATTGTCCATTACAGGATATCTGTCCTCACATTGGAATGAATGATACGTAAAAAGCACCGTTTTCCCTCGCGAATAACGGTGTAGGTCACAAGAATTCTTGAACAAATCAGACGACTGCGCTAGTCTGCCATCTGACATGTAATGGAATTGACCTCTATCATTTTTTTAAGCGGTGAATAGCCCTCATGGAACACTATCTTTTTCTGGCAAAAAAGTTTCTCGGCAATCTGCTGATGCCGGTGCCGATCTTCACTCTGTTGCTGTTCTGGGCCTTTCTCTTATTAATGCGACGCAAACCCGCTGGTTCGGGACCATCGTTGTTCTCTTTGTCGCTGTCACCTTATTCCTGGCCAGCTACAGCCCTGTTGCCAACCGCTATATCAATCGGTTGGAGGCGCAGATTCCGGCTTATCAACAAAACAATCTGGAACCGGTTAATCATATTGCCGTACTTGGAAGTTGGCATCAGTCTGTTGATGACCAGCCATTGACCAGTCAAGTCGATGCCCATGGCATTACACGGTTGGCAGAAGGTATCCGTATCTATCGCCTTAACCCCGGCAGCAAATTAATTTTCACCGGCTTCAAAGGAACAATCGAAGATAGGGTCTCTTATCCGGTCAAATTGCGTGAACTGGCGATTGCTCTCGGCGTCCCGGAGCAGGATATCCTTGTTTTTGAAGGTCCGAGGGACACGGTGGAAGAAGCACAATTACTCGCAGATAAGTTTCCTCGAACAAACCTGGTCTTGGTCACCTCCGCCCCCCACATGCCCCGCGCACTGGGGCTCTTTCGTGGTGCCGGACTGACCCCCATTCCAGCACCGACCGAACATCTGGGTAAACCGGTTAAAAGTTGGTGGGTTTTCCCCAGCGCCAACACTCTGGCCAAGTCGGAATTCTGGCTCCATGAATGGCTTGGATACACCTGGGCGCGACTGATGGGGCAGATAAAAGATCAGCCGATTCCACCCTAACTCATCAACATATGTCACAGTAACTTTACCACCCCCTTCAATCTGGCAATAAACACCTGTAATCGCGCCCTTTCCCCTTGAACTAAAGCGCCGCATTTGTTAGCTTGCGGGATTAGTTTTTTCAACAATGTAACATTCGTACGACGGAGACAAACCGAAATGGACTATAAAGATACTTTAAATCTGCCCGAAACCGATTTTCCCATGCGAGCCAACCTGCCCAAGCGGGAGCCGGAAATTTTTGAGCGCTGGGAACAGATCGCCCTCAACGATCAACTTGAAGACGCCAACAAGGGCCAACAGAGCTTTATCCTCCATGACGGACCTCCCTACGCTAACGGCCATATCCACATGGGTCACGCGCTGAACAAGATTCTCAAGGACATTATTGTCAAAAGCAAGCGGATGCAGGGATTTTACACTCCTTATGTCCCCGGCTGGGACTGTCACGGCTTGCCGATCGAACTGATGGTCGACAAGAAGCTCGGCAAGAAAAACGGGAAATGAGTAAAGCCGACTTCAGGCGTGAGTGCCGCGAATACGCCAAGGTCTGGATCAAGTCTCAAGCTGAAGAATTCAAGCGTCTGGGAATCTTCGGCAACTGGAAGGATCCCTACCTGACCATGAACAGCCATTATGAAGCGACCACCGCACGCGAACTGGCTAAACTGGCTGAGCGCGGCTCCCTGTTCAAGGGAAAAAAACCGATCCACTGGTGCTCTTCCTGCGTAACCGCACTAGCCGAGGCCGAAGTCGAGTACGACGACCACACCTCTCCGTCGATCTACGTCAAGTTTGCCTATACCGACGAGCTGCCGGAAAATCTGGCTCAGCTGGCCGACAAACCGCTCAACTTCGTCATCTGGACCACAACTCCCTGGACCATCCCGGCCAATCTGGGAATCTGCCTCAACCCGGAACTGAACTATGTTGCCGTCGACACGGGAAGCGAGTATCTGGTGCTGGCCGAAGGTCTCTACGAGCAGGTCCTGAAAATCTCGAAATTGAAGACTACAAGGTGGCTGCAACCTTCGAGTCCTCATTATTTGAAAATAAAAATTGCAAGCACCCCTTTTATGAGCGCAATTCACTGCTGGTCTTAGGTGATCACGTTACCCTCGAAGCAGGTACCGGTTGCGTTCACACCGCCCCTGGCCATGGTCAGGATGACTACCTGGTCGGCCTCAAGTACGGACTGGAAATTTACAATCCGGTTGATGACTATGGCCGCTATCGCCAGGACATGGAACTGTTCGGCGGCATGAAGCTCAAGGACGCCAACCAGGCCGTCAACGATAAACTGAGCGAAGTGGGCGCTCTACTCTCCAGCAGTGATATCAGCCACAGCTATCCACACTGTTGGCGCTGTAAAAAACCGATTATTTTCAGAGCGACAGAGCAGTGGTTCATCAGCATGGACCAGAACGATCTGCGCCAGAAAGCACTGAAGGAGATCGATCAGAAAGTTGAGTGGATCCCAAGCTGGGGCCGTGACCGTATCTACAATATGGTTGAAGGCCGGCCCGATTGGTGTATCAGCCGCCAGCGCAGCTGGGGTGTCCCGATCACTGTCGCCTACTGTGAAAATGTGGTGAAGCTCTCGACGATGGGAAGATCATGCACCACATCGCCGATCAGTTTGAAGAGACCGGCAGCGACATCTGGTTTGAAAGGATGCTTCAGAGCTGTTACCTGAAGGGACCCGTTGTCCTTCCTGCGACCACGACAAATTCACCAAGGAATCGGATATCCTTGATGTCTGGTTCGATTCAGGGGTCTCCCACGCTGCCGTTTGTGAACACCGTGACAATCTCGACAGCCCGGCCGACCTCTACCTGGAGGGTTCCGACCAGCATCGCGGCTGGTTCCATTCAAGCCTGCTCGAATCGGTCGGCACCCGTGACCGCGCGCCCTACAAGGCGGTCCTTACCCACGGTTTTGTCCTCGACAAGGACGGCCGCCCGATGTCGAAATCGATGGGCAACGTTATTGCTCCGGAAGAGATCATCAAAAAGTATGGTGCAGAAATCCTGCGCCTCTGGGTTGCTGCAACTGATTATCGCGACGATATCCGCCTCGGTCAGGAAACCCTGCAGCGCCTGTCGGATGCCTACCGAAGAATCCGCAATACGGCCCGTTACCTGCTCGGCAACCTCAACAGTTTTGATCCCGCCACCGATATGGTTCCCGACGCCGAACTGCTTGAACTGGATCGTTGGGCTCTATCCCGACTGGCCCGCCTGATTGAACGGGTTGAAAACGCTTACAACCAGTATGAGTTTCACGTCATCTACCATGCGGTCCATAATTTCTGCAGTATCGACTTGAGCGCTTTCTATCTGGATATCCTCAAGGACCGGCTCTACACCAGTCCGAAGACGAGCGTTGCCTACCGCAGCGCCCGCACCACCATGTACCGGATCGTTGACGTTCTGACCCGGATACTGGCACCGGTGTTGAGCTTCACTGCAGATGAAATCTGGCAACGGATTCCCGGCGAGCGCGAGGACAGTGTTCATCTGGCAGGCTTTCCGGCAAAAATGGATGCGCTCAAGGATAATGAGCTGGAGGCGCGCTATGAGCGCCTGCAGAAGGTGCGCTCCGACGTATCCAAACAGCTGGAAATCGCCCGGGCAGACAAGCGCCTGGGTCAGTCACTCGAAGCCAAGGTGCTGCTTTCAGTTCCTGAGAATCTGCGTGATCTGATCGACAGCTACAAAGAACTTCTGCCAACCTATTTCATCGTCTCCCAGGTAGAACTGACAGATGACATCCCGGAGCCTCAGGAAGCTGAGCATGTCCCCGGCATGAGGTTGCAGGTTTTGAGTGCCGATGGTGAAAAATGTGAGCGCTGCTGGAACTATGCGACCAGCGTCGGCACCGACGACAAACATCCATCCATCTGCGATCGCTGTGCCACAGCTCTCGCCGCTGAGTAATATGAACAAGTACTGGATTTTTACCGTAACAGCTGCTTTGGGTCTGATTCTGGATCAGCTGAGTAAAATATACATAGACAATAATTTTGCTCTCTCTGAGTCAAAACGGGTCTTCGAGAATTTTTTCCATATTACTTATGTGCGTAATCCGGGTGCTGCCTTTGGTATGCTCTCCGACAACGCCTACAGGGTTCCATTTTTTATTTCCGTTTCTGTCATCGCAACGGTGGGGATTATCTGGTATCTCTACCGCTTGCCACAGAACAAGCCTTGGCAATATCCCGCTCTGGGCTTGATCCTCAGTGGAGCTCTGGGAAACCTGATAGATCGCCTGCGGCTTGGCGAGGTCATCGATTTCCTCGACTTTCACTGGTACAACTACCACTGGCCGGCATTCAACCTTGCCGATAGTGCCATCTGCGTCGGTGTCGGCATTATGCTGGTCTGTACCTGGCAGGAAGAGCGCGAAAGGAAACAGGCCCAGTGACCCGGGAGCATAGCTAAAGAGATAAAAAGTCAGTGTTCTCATGCCATCCCCGTCGTCATCAGCGTTTTCTTACCTGAAGAAACGCTGTAAACAATCAAACATGAAGACCCATCGTGTGAGCTTTGAGGCCCCCTCCTAGCAAGCCAATGGATAGTCGTGATGAACAAAAAACGCTACCTCATCCCCGCCCGGACACAACGCAGCGCAGTTGAAATCAATCGCAGTCGCTTTATTGCAACCGTTGAGATGACCGCCAGCCCCGAATCCGCACTGGAATTTGTTACCCGCCATAAAAAAGAATTTCCCGATGCCAACCACAACTGCTGGGCCTATCTGATCGGTCCACCGGGGAGCAGCGACAGAATCGGTCTCAGTGATGATGGAGAACCCCACGGTGTCGCCGGGAAACCGATGCTGACCACCATTCAACACAGCGCTATCGGAGATATCAGCGTCGTTGTGACACGTTATTTCGGTGGGATCAAGCTCGGCAAGGGGGGGATGGTCAAAGCCTATACACTGGCCGTTCAGACAGCCCTGGAAAATCTTGAGACAACAGAAAAAATAGATTGGACCCACCTGAAAATCAGTTTTCCCTATCCGCTCTTAAACCGCATAGAGTTGATTCTTCCGATTTATGAAGTGGAAATAGTGGAAACCAGCTACGCTGAACAGATCAGTATCGATCTCAAAGCCCTGCCGAACAGATCGATAACTTGACCGCCAGACTTGTCGACCTCAGTGCAGGCCAGATAGTTATCACATCATTGAACTGAACCCAGAAAACGCAACAGCACGCTGAACCGGACATGAACCTGTCTCCAACGATGAAAGAAAGAATCGACTTCCAACCTCGGCGCTGATAAACTCCCGCCACTACAGGTTAATAAACATGGAGACTGACAATGACCAGTAAATTCGCGATTCTGCTGTTAGTCCTGCTACTTTTTATCGCCGGCTGTGAATGTATGAGCGGATTCGGACGGGATATCCAGAAAGCAGGCAACTGGATCGAACGGAGTGCCGATCGGGCGAACCCGTCAAAGTAGCCACAATCTGATCTCAATTCATTCAGTCCGGGACCACCTCGACAAACCTCACACGATCCTAACATGACTTTGTCAGGCTACGACTGACCTTCAACTGACGGGAGATGTTATGGATGTAAGTCTGTTCAAAAATGACGTCGAAAAGAATCAGCACGAAACCGCAATAGCGGCCCTGTGCGATCAGTTTCCGGAACAGAGTCAGTTGATCCGCAGCTACTACGAAGAACAGCTGGCCAAGCGACTTCCCAAAGCGGCCATCCGCTCATACCTGCCAATCTTCATCAGCAAAGATATCGAAAGAGCTCTCAATCTTCGCTAGCAGTGCGCGCCGGCTCAAGCTCTTCAGCGTCGAAGGACTGGCGATTTTTACTTTTGGCCGGTGTTGAGCCAAGGTAAATTGCGGTCAAAATCATGGTGATCCCCAGGTATTCAAGACCTCCGGTCGGACGGTCAAAGAAAACAACATCCCAGACAAATGCCAGGGTCGGCTGAAGCAGCATGACCAGACCGGCCAGCGTCGCCGGAACCTCTTTAATCCCGGAAGAGATCAATGACCACCCCAACGAAGTGCAGACCAGGCCAACGGCAGCCAACGCCAGCAGAGCCTTAGTATCAGTGATAACCAGTGAAGCTCCACCAACCGACTCAATGAGACCGAGAAAACTTCCTCCACTGATAGAGACGATCAACATCGCGGTCATACTGCTGATGGTGGTGCCTGACATGGCTTGTTTCATCAACAGAATGTAAGCGGAGTATGCAACCGCAGTCAAAAGTCCCAAGAATAGCCCCATTTTAACGGTTGATGCCAGCGCAGCAAAATCGATTCCCGTCACAAGGAATAATCCTGATATCGCAACCACGAGCGCTATTATGAACTTACCGCTTATCTGTTCACGAAAAAGCAGCCAGGAAAAAAAGGCTGTAAAGAAAATCTGAAAATTGCCCAGCAGAGTCGACAAACCGGGACCGATCAGATCGATACTTCGGTGCCAGAAGATGAAATCAACACCAAGGATAATACCGCAGGCGGCAAACGACAGCAGTGTCCGTCGATCCGGAAGCTGCCGATTCCTCTGCATCAGAAACATCGGCAACAATCCCATGACCGCAAACAGCATGCGATAAATCCGGCCAGTTCAGGATCGACATCGGCCAACTTGATGAAAATCGGTGAAAAACTGATAAAGATTGATCCGATCAGCAGTCGGATCAATGCCGTTTTCATTATTACAGCCCCCACAAAACCCTCCCCTTTAACGAGTTATATCAACCTTATAAAGCTGAAGGACTATACGTTCAAAGTCCAATTATGGCTAATAAACTTTGTCGTACAAGCGATGTCAACTCCATTGACCGCTGCGCAGTCAATCATTTCACCCCAACAGATCGTAACCACACTTCAGTAATAACAGCACCAGCACAAGGCGGAACACCGGCATGACCACCTTGTCCGCACTTTTGAGCACCATGCCGCTACCAATCCAGTTGCCGCAGATCGATCCGGCAATAGCAACAGCAGCAATCGGCCAGAAGATCCGCCCTGCACCAGAAAATAGATCAAGGCAGAAAGGTTGGATGCGTAATTAACGATCCGGGCATTGGCGCTGGCTTCCCGCGCAGAGAAATTGAGAAAAGCCATAAATGCCAACAACATGAATGTGCCGGTTCCGGGTCCGAAGAGACCATCATAGCCGCCGACAAACAATCCGATAACACTGGCACGCAACACAGCAGAAGCAGGAACCTGACGACCCTCTTCTGCAGTCGCTTTCATTCCCTGACGGTACTGAAGAAAAATATCAGAGGAATGACAACCAGCAACAGGGTGAACATAATCTCTTTCGACAGGTAGCGCGATAAGCTGGCACCGATCGCCGACCCGATCAGCGCAGAGACAATGGCGTAGATCATGATTTTCCAGATGATGGTCTTATTCACGATATAACGAAACACAGCCAGAGTTGCGCCGGAGGAACTGACACACTTGTTGGTGCCAAGAATAAATTCAGATGGTAGCCCTATCGCCATATAGGCTGGAATAGACACCAAGCCGCCACCACCGGCAATAGAATCAAATAAAACCTGAAAAGCCAATCAGAAAAAAAATGGTGACATACTGCCACAGTGCAATATCCATAATTAAGGTTCCGAACCAGATAGAGATTTATAGCGAATTGGGCAAACTGAAATCGGGCTGCCGGAAAGCGTCGACAAAGAACTCTCCGACAACCCTGTGTCATTCAGACCATAAACAGAGGCAGCCATCCAACAGAGGCTGCTCCGGGCGATCATACACCTGGTCCGGTTGAAAATGGTAACTTTTTCAGTCCAGACAGAAAGAGGACCGAGGAATTGGTTGAAGCAGGTCCTTAAGTGGTCATGAAGCTGCTTCAACATGATTTTTCATATTATCAAACCGTTTCGGCCGCACCTGCTTTGGCCTTACCGCTAACACCCCACTTTTCCATGTCAATTTCGTCTTCAGTTTTTGCAACCAGGCAGGTCGCAGCCAGGTCACCAGTAACATTAAGGGAAGTCCGACCCATATCAAGCAGAGCGTCGATACCGAAGATCATGGCGTAAGCGGCCGCAACAGCTGTTCCGGGCTCAACTTTGAGGCCGACAGATTCAAGTACCATCAGCAACATGATCGCACCAGCACCCGGGACACCCGCGGTACCGATCGAAGCCAGCACTGCCGTCGCAATAACGGTCAACTGTTGACCGAAATCGAGCGGCATACCGATAGCAAAGCCGACAAAAATAGCGCAAACCCCCTGATAGATAGCGGTACCATCCATGTTGATGGTTGCTCCCAGAGGCAGGGTAAAGGAGTAAACACTGCGGGAAACTCCCATGTTTTCCTCGGCAACTTCCATACTGACCGGCAGAGTACCGCCACTGCTGCGGCTAACGAATGAAGTGACCATTGCCGCGCGGGCCTTGGACAAAAACTTACGGAAATTAAAGCCGAAAGCCGTCAGCAGACCACCGTAAACAAAAATCAAATGAGCAGCCAGGGCAACATAAACAGCGCCGGTAACTGTTGCCAGCGGACCAAAAGCTTCAGCACCCTGTTTTCCGAAGACAACAGCGATCAGTGCGAATACGCCGATCGGGGCATACTCAAGAATCCAGTGTACAACTTTGTACATGACTTCGGCACAGCCTTCAAAAAAGGAGAAAACAGTGTCCGCGGCATTTTTAACACGCTCCTCGCTGCTTTCACGCAGGTAAGCCAGTCCGACACCAAAAATCATGGCTGAAAAGATGGTTGGCAGAATCTTGCCGCTGGAGATCACACCAAATGGATTGGTAGGGACAATGTTCAAAATGTCTGAACCAGTGAAGGTTGATTCAACTCACGACCGGCCGCGTCGGCAACACCGGCCAGCTGCATACCCTCGCCCGGGCTGAACAGATTACCGAAGAGCAGACCGACGGCGACGGCAAAAGCTGAGGTAAGCATATAGAAGAGCAACGCCTTCACACCGATACGCCCAAGGCGTGAAGGATGTATACTTGCCGCTCCAACGACCAGAGTAAAGATGACGACCGGCATGACGATCATCTTCAACAGGCGGACAAAAATGTCACCAAAAGGGCTGACCCAGCCGATTCCCGGTCCGAACACCAGGCCAGCGATAGCGCCCAGAACAAGACCGATCAAAATCCTCATAAGCAGATTACTTTTGAAATACCAGCTCAACAAACCTTTTTTTTCTTTCCATTTTTTTCCTCCTGTTAGAGTTGCTCCCTGATCTTAATCAGGGAGCTTATGGGGTGG
>LQAG01000197.1_pt1 | contig 23818 bp, 30 predicted proteins | sample 1535801 | NCBI WGS metagenome assembly LQAG01 (sample SAMN04331584, study PRJNA305678) | bioreactor metagenome | isolation source: bioreactor_3 inoculated with Wadden Sea sediment 1st replicate of a... | place: Germany:Bremen | reverse complement strand
TACTAGGAGAGGTACCGAAGTGGTCATAACGGGGCGGTCTTGAAAACCGTTAGGGTGAAAGCCCACGTGGGTTCGAATCCCACCCTCTCCGCCAATAGACGGAGAAGTACTCAAGTGGCTGAAGAGGCTCCCCTGCTAAGGGAGTAGGGCGTTTACGCGTCGCGAGGGTTCAAATCCCTCCTTCTCCGCCATCTATTAAAGAATTCCCTATTGGGGCCTTTAGCTCAGTTGGTTAGAGCTTCCGGCTCATAACCGGACGGTCCGGGGTTCGAATCCCTGAAGGCCCACCAGATTTGAATATGTTTTGTTTTAGATGTAGGGGTGTAGCTCAGTTGGTAGAGCAGCGGTCTCCAAAACCGCGTGCCGAGGGTTCAAGTCCTTTCACCCCTGCCATTTTTATTTTGTAAGAACTGTTTTACTCCATATCGGGGTGTAGCGCAGTTTGGTAGCGCATCTGGTTTGGGACCAGAGGGTCGCGGGTTCAAATCCTGCCACCCCGACCATTATCCACTGTAAACAAGTGGGCGTATAGCTCAGTTGGTTAGAGCGCACGCCTGATAAGCGTGAGGTCGGTGGTTCGAATCCACCTATGCCCACCAAACAATATTTGCCCAGATAGCTCAGTCGGTAGAGCAGGGGACTGAAAATCCCCGTGTCGGTGGTTCGATTCCGCCTCTGGCACCAACCGAACGTAGGCCATCCAATTAAGGATGGTTTTTTCATGTCCATATTTAATTGCATTGGTTTGTCAGAAGCGTTAAAGCAACGACGTAAAATGAATGATGTAAAATGAATGAAAAAAAGACAGTTCATAAAACTGTCTTTTGTCGTATTAACAATGCCTCTTATGAATTTTATATGTTATGCTAAATGAAGCTAAATCATAGCATATGATCATGAAGTAAACGCTTCATAAATAAATATATGTTCTTGAAGAGGATTTTTTTGTGTGGGTCATGAGATAGGATGTTTTCACCGCGTAAGGCAGTTGATTAAAACTCTGATTTTCTAATTCAAGCAAATCAACATCTACGAATTGAAAGGCATCACCATTGACATCTAGAGTGAATAGCGGGCATGTGATTTCTAGCGTGAGCTCTTTGTGATCATAAGCCAAGTAATGATACTATGATAGTCATAATAGTCCTGTGAAGCGAATTCTGGGGCATAGAAGAATACAGAAAGTTTGTCTCCTTTGACTGTCATATCTTTTATATACAGATGGCCTTTTTGCGTAGAAATACTCAATGGACATTCCATATAAAGTGTATCGGGGTGGACATGATTCACAATAGATAAACACTCCATGAGATAGAGAATATCTTCATAATTGTGTAAGAGAATTTTCTTTTCTAAATCAGGATCTTTTGTTTTTCATAAAGTTCATAGAGTTCAACACTTTCCTTGCCACTTATTGTGTCTTCACGTTCAATGCCAAAGAAATTTTTCCACTGTTTTCAATTTAAAATCTTGAAAATTGAAATAGTCTTTATTATGCTTAACTAGACGCATGATATCAAGGTTGTTTGACTTGGGCATCATATAATCGATGGATAAGTGATTGAAGCGACTGTTGGTGTAAGGAAGATCAAAAGCTCGACCATTATATGTGATATAATATTTCTTGCTCATGAGGCCTTTTGAAAGGCCAATAGAAGTTCTTTCTCTTCATTTCTGTTTTCACAGAACAATTGAGTCAGTACAAAGTTTGTTCCATCATATATAATGTAACCAATAAGGATGACGTGACTTTTTGAATGGCTAAGACCAGTTGTTTCGATATCAAAAAGTATGAAGTCATCAACAGGAATAAAAGGTTTTAAGATTTCGGGATATTTAAAGTTTTCGAGCACTATGGATTGGATTTTTTTCACTTGTCAGCCTCCTTCTTACCTAAGTATAAAGCAAAGACTGACATATGAAAATGACTATATCCATCATAGACACAAAGGGGGTACACCAGGTGGTAACGACAGATACGTTAAAACAAGGGGTAAGAAAGGGTCTGGAAACCGTATGGATTCTTTCAAAAGTCATTATTCCAATATATTTAATAGTAACAATACTTAAGCATACGCCTGTGCTAAACTATGTGGCCGTGGTTTTTAAACCACTAATGCAGCTGGTGGGGTTGCCTGGAGAAGCTGCTATAGTTCTCGTTCTTGGAGGTTTAATAAATATCTATGCCGCCATTGGGGCCATGATGTCATTGGCCTTAACAACCAAGCAAATAACAATACTGGCTGTTATGATTTCCTTTGCTCATAATTTGCTTGTTGAGACAGCAGTTTCAACGCGGGTTGGGGTGAGCGCTAAACTTATAGTGGGATTTAGAATACTCCTTGCTGTTGTCGGCGGTCTAATCATTAACATTATATTGTAGGAGGGCGCTATGGATTTTTTTGATATGAATTTTATAAATATATTAAAAGAAGGTTTATCAGGAGGTCTCTCCAGTGTTTTCGGCATTGCTCTAATTGTGGTTCCACTTATGATCTTTTTAGAGATTGCAAGAGATATGAACCTGCTAGAAGTTCTGAGTCGTTGGACAAGACCCCTAACAAAAGCTCTGGGTATTAATGAGTCGAGTGCACTGCCTCTGGCGATTGGACTTATATTTGGTCTGGCCTATGGCGCCGGTGTTATAATTCAGTCGGCCAATGAAGGTGAAATGGATCAAAAGAGCTTGATTCTCGTTTCCATGTTTTTGGCATGTTGCCATGCGGTGATTGAAGATACCCTTCTATTTGTACCGGTGGGCGCCAATGGATGGATGCTTTTAGGTATCAGACTGGTTGTGGCCTTTTGTTATTACAGCTTTAATATCTAAATATGTTAATTTTTGACGAAATGAATGCAGTGAAAGACGGTGAAACAGAATGCGAATGATGACGGTAGATGAACTCATTCCTGGCCTGATAGTTGCACAAGATGTAATGAATAAATATGATTCTGTCATAATAGCTGAAGGTGTGAAACTAATGGACACACATATTGTCACATTACAGCAGTTTGATGTGGATTATGTTTTTGTAGATGAACCCAAGAAAGCAACGAAGCTACCAGTTTCAACTGTTAAGGTGGTTCCAGATGTTCTAGTGGTTACAGAAAAAAGGCAGAAGGATGTCTTTAAAAGATCTGTAAAATACTATAAAAAGATTTATCAAGGCGCAAGAGATGGCAAGCCTATTTTTTATAACGAAGTCTATCAAATTGTTTGTGAACTCGTCATGGAATTCTTTAAGCATGATGATGTGCTCAGGGTCCTTCATAGAATAGAGTCGGAAGATGAATATGAATATGTTCATGGGACAAGTGTCTGTATTCTATCTGTTCTTATTGGAAAATGGCTTAAGTTAGACCATCAATATATTTATAAGTTGGCTATGGCTGCTTTTTTATGTGATATTGGAAAGGCCAAGGTTTCACAAAATATTCTTACGAAACGGGAAGAGTTAAATGAGTTTGAGTCTGTTCAGGCCAAGCGGCATGTGGACTATTCCAAGAACATCCTTGAGTTTTCTGGTACTTTTGATGATGATGTGATCAAGATGGTTGCGACCCATCATGAAAGAATGAATGGATCAGGCTATCCTTCAAGCAAAAAGGATGAGGATATTCATTTGGGGGCTAGAATCATAGCTGTTTCCGATACCTTCCATGCGCTCATATCTGAAAGGCCATACAGAGAGGCCTATACGATTTTTGAAGCCACAGAGATATTATGGAATTTAGCCTATAATGAACTGGATCCAAATGTTTCAGAGAGGTTGGTAAAATATATTACAGCCTATTTTGTGGGACGACAGGTTCTATTATCAGATGGGCGTATTGGCGAAATTATCCTTGTTAATCCATACGATAAATTTAAGCCCCTCATTAAGGTAGACAATGAGTTCTTGGATTTATCATCAGACCAATCTTACAGGATTGTAGATACGGTTGACAAGTCAAGCTAGATTGGTATTAAGCTGTTTTGCTTTGGAATATAGACTTTAGAGATTGTAAAAGACTGGACTTGCAAATCTCATAATTTTTATTTTGAATTTCGGGTACCAAAGGGTGCCCTTTTTCATGTGCTTTACAAAGAAAACCATGTAATATACAATAAGTAAGAATGTTTGACAGGGAGTGATTTTGGTGCAAGTATATTTAGACAATAGTGCAACCACAGCAGCTTATCCAGAGGTTGTTAAGGCCGTTGTAGATGCGCTTACACATAACTATGGAAACCCATCATCCATGCATTCCATGGGGGTTCAAAGTGAAAAGTTACTGAAGGCTGCGAAACGGTCTGTTGCAAAAGCCATAGGGGCAAGTGAAAAGGATATTATTTTTACTTCTGGTGGCACAGAAGCCAACAATTTGGCTGTTATGGGCATAGCACAGGCGCATAAAAAAACTGGCAACCATCTTATTACAACAAGTATTGAGCATCCATCTGTTCTAAATGCATTTAAGGCTTTAGAAGAGGATGGATTTGATGTGACATATATTGAGCCAAATGCAGAGGGAATTATATCAGCGGATAAAGTGTTAGAAGCGGTTCGTAATGACACCACATTGATTTCCATTATGCATGTGAACAATGAAACAGGAGCCATTCAGCCGGTTAGCGAGGTCGCAAAGGCACTGAAAAAGCTTAAGCGTAAACCAATGCTTCACTCTGATGGCGTTCAAGCCTTGGGAAAGATCAAGGTTGCTATAAAGCGTCTTGGTGTCGATCTTTATACGATTAGTGGACATAAGATTCATGGTCCCAAAGGATCAGGTGCCTTGTTTATCAAAGAAGGTACAAAAATAAGACCACGACAGGTTGGTGGGTCTCAGCAAAAGGGCATTCGTCCAGGAACAGAAAATGTACCTGGCCATGTTGGACTGGGCGTGGCTTGCGATATTCTTCTTGACAATTTTGCAAGCGATACTGCCAAGTTGCTGTCCCTTAAAGAAAACTTCTATAATCAGTTGAGTGATAGGCTTGATACCTTGAAACTCAATGGCCTTATAAATGAAAATTTTGCACCCCATGTTGTTAATATTTCTTTTGTGGGCATGCGGGGGGAAGTTCTGCTTCATGATTTAGAATCGAAGGGTATATATGTATCAACAGGGTCAGCTTGTTCGTCTAAGAATAAAAGTTATTCCCATGTATTAAGGGCCATGGGCCTGAGCGAAGCTCAAATGGAAGGTGCCATTCGATTTAGTTTCAATGCCGATATTACAGAGGATCAAATGAAGTATGCGGTGGATACGATTGTAAATTCGGTGAAATCACTTGAGAAGATAATAAAAGGGAGATAATTATGACAAAATATTTGATAGTAAGATACGGAGAGATCGCCTTAAAGGGGCGTAACCGTTCATATTTTGAAAATAAGCTTTTTAGCAATATTAAACTGGTTTTAAAGGGCATGGATGATGTTATTGTTTCAAAGCAACACGGGAGACTGTTTGTAGAGCACCATGAAGAGGATTCTGAAGAAGTTATTGAACGGGTTACTAAGGTCTTTGGTGTTGTGTCTGTTTCACCAGCGATTAAGGTTGAAAATGATATAGAGCTGATTAAAGAGGCGGCTCTTGATGAAGTCAAAGCCCTTCTTGAAGATCATGACTATGAGAGCTTTAAAGTGGAATCTAGAAGATCCAACAAGGGATTTCAGTTTAAATCACCAGAAATCAGTAAAATTGTTGGCGGATTTATTAATCAGTCAATTGATGAAATTCACGTGGATGTTCACACACCTGAGTTCACATTGAATGTGGAAGTTAGAAATCAGACTTACGTCTACTGTAGAGTGATACCAGGTTTCTCAGGTATGCCTTATGGATGTGCAGGTCGTGGAATGCTATTACTATCTGGTGGTATAGATAGTCCGGTGGCAGGTTGGCTCATGGCCAAGCGCGGTATGGCTATTGAAGCTGTTCACTTCCATTCCTATCCGTTTACAAGTGAACGTGCCAAAGAAAAAGTTATGGATCTTGCCCGTATTGTTTCTGAGTACACTGGAAAGATTCGTGTTCACAATGTCAATCTTTTAGAAATTCAACAGGCTATTAATGAGCACTGTCCTGAAGATGAAATGACAATATTGTCTCGTCGTTTCATGATGGCCATTGCAGAGCAACTGGCTGAGAAGACAAATTGTCAGGCCCTTGTAACAGGGGAAAGCATTGGTCAGGTTGCCAGTCAAACCATCCAAGGCCTAACAGTGACTAATTCCCGAGTGGATTTACCAGTGCTTCGTCCACTTATTGCAATGGATAAGGTGGATATTATCAAGTGGGCTAAGAGAATTGGCACTTTTGAAACATCCATTCTGCCTTTTGAGGACTGCTGTACTGTATTCTTACCAGATCGTGTTGTGACAAGACCACGTGTTGTCGACATTGAAGAGTCTGAGAGCCTTCTTGATGTGGAAGCCCTGATAGAGCGTGCAATTGAAGGTCGAGAAGTTCTTGATATTCAGTTCGAAGGCTAGGATTTGATTCATAACGCATATAATTCTTAATACAGATCATTTAAGAGATCGAAAATTGTCTTAATACAGTTTTAAACAAAACTTGAACGATTTAAAATATAACCGCTCAAATTGTGATTTGTTCACAACTGGAGCGGTTTTAATTTTTTGTGGGATGATAAAAGCTAAGGTATAGGCTTCTACTTTTATGGAAAAAGTAGGGGAATGATGCTAAAGTTTTGGGGGCGTCAGATTCGTTTGAATAAAACCAATGTTCTATTATATAATAAGATATGATATGAAAATCCGGGGGAGATAATATGGTCATAAAAGAGATAAACGAGTTGGAACCGGGCATGGTCTTGGTACAAGATGTTCTGAATAGCTTTGACACAGTGGTTTTAGCAGCTGGGACGGAGCTCACAACAGGTCTTATTATGAATTTGAAAGCCATGAATATTGATTTTGTATTTGTTGAAATGCCAGAAGATACAGCCCTTTCAAATGTGAGTCCTATGGGACTGACGAGTTCTGTGTCTGAGAGGGAAAACATCGATTCAATCAATTCAGTTCAAGAGACTTCCAGCTTGTTAGGTCGCAGCGACAAGCGAACCAATGTTTTCATGCTGCTGTAAAACATTATAAGTCCATGTACGAAACAGTGGCCCTGGGAGGAACAATAGACTCAAGTGAAGTCTTTGATATTGTGAAAGACATTGTTCAGACGTTTTACAAATATGATGATATTTTTACCGTGCTTAAGATGACGAATAGTGATGAACCCTATGAAATGACACATACATCAAGCATGTGTGTGCTTTCCGTCCTGCTTGCCAAGTGGGTGAATCTACCGCATCAGAAAATATACACAATGGCTCAGGCGGCCTATCTGTCTGATCTTGGAAAGGCCCTGGTGCCAGATGATATATTAAGTAAAAAGGGTGCTCTAAGTGAAGACGAACAGATGATCATGCAAAGTCATGTGGCTTTCACACAAGATGTGTTAGAACGCTCAGGTGGTTTTAGCGGAGAATTAATACACATTGCTGCCACCCACCATGAAAGACTCAACGGGAGTGGATATCCCTACAATATGGACAAGGAAGGGATTAATCAGCTATCACGCATAGTTGCGGTCGCAGACACCTACCATGCCCTTATATCCAAAAGACCTTACAGAGAGGCATATTCTCTCTTTGAAGCCACAGAAATGCTATGGAACATGTCCTACAATGAACTGGATACAAAGGTTATTGAACGTCTTGTCAAATTTATTACATCATTTTGGGTTGGGGGCGAGGTCATGCTCTCTAACGGCATGAAGGGCAAGGTGATTATGGCCAATAAATTTGATAAGTTTAGGCCTCTTGTAGAAGTGGAAAGCGGTTTTATTGATTTGTCCCATGACAGAACCTGCAAGATTGTTGACCTTGTTTTCAGTGGTTGAGGCCTTTACTGAATATTCGACTGATCTGGTCATAGCGTCATGAAAACGAAATATATGATAACATAAAAAAGCCTGAGCGTTTACCGCTCAGGCTTTTTCTATTTTTCATAAGACCTGACTGCTAACCATAGCCTTAAATTGTTTATTCACTTAGCTCTGTTTCATTAGATGAATCGTCTTCCATTGACTCGTCTTGGATTTCCCCTGGAGCGTTTTCATCTTCCGTACTAGGTGCAAAATTATTGACTGGTATTGGATCTGGCAGAACCATTGATTTCACATCGTCGCTGTAGATCACACGACCATCTGGTAGGGAAAGAATACCACCAAATAAAATCTTTGTTCCTGCTGTAAGCGTCACTGTTGTATCATCCTTTAGAGTGATATCAAATGGGAAGTTAACCACCTTAGATCCATCTGAAAGTGTTGATAGGGGATAGAGGTATCCATCCACGGCTGCGCCAAGTCAATATTAATAACTCACCTGTGTGTATATCACAAGTTTCTGTTGGGAGCTCATACTCCCAGTCACCTGGATAAATATAAACAGGATTGCCTTCTGCATCTAGAACAGGATTGCCATAGCTGTTTGTTTAGGTACGGGCTCGTAAGGCTCTGTACGCTTTGTAAAATACGTTCCTCAATGAGTGTTGTCGGGCAGTATTCCGTTATAAGTTTACCGCTTTCCGTACACACCGCGGCCTTAACATGGACATCATCTGGCTCGCGCGGTTCTGTTCCTGGAATGAACCATTCTGTTATAACAGTGCCACGAGGGTCAGCCATAGACAGCTCTGTTGGCATTTTGCCAGACATGGTATCGACAGACCGTCTAATTAGTGTATCTGGTGCGGGATCAAATGCTTTGTCTGGAAGGTCTGCGTGAATTTGTGTCATAACATTTTCCAGAACTGTGCACTGATTTTAGACCCTTGGTCAAGCGGCATGTTGACATCATTACCAAACCAAACGGCACCGACGTAATATGGTGTGTAGCCTACGAACCAAGCATCTAGCTTATTGGATGTTGTCCCTGTTTTACCTGCAACGGGAATGCCCTGGTTGTATGGTCTGATCTTGGCAGTTGATGCAATACCAGACTGGACACCCGTTCGCATCATATCCTGGACGATAAAGGCAGATTCAGGGTCTACAACTTGATACTTGATTGGTTTTTTCTCAATAATGATTTCACCGCTGTTGTCTGTTACCTTTGTATAGGTGATGGTTTCATTTCGAACCCCCTGGTTGGCAATCGTACCAAAGGCTTCTGTTATATCAACAGGTGTGATGCCTCGTGCCATACCACCAAGGGCAACAGCAGAGAGGGTTTTATCCGTCACACTGCCTTCTAGTACCAGTGTTGATATGCCAAGCTTTTCAAGGTATTCAATACATGTGTCAACACCAAGCATATTGGCCAGTTTTACAGTGATAACGTTTTGGGAGAACTCAATGCCTTTACGTAGGGTTTGAAGTCCCCAGTAAGGCTGATAGCTTCTCACTTTAGCATACCAGTTTATTTGGCCAAAGCTCATTTGGCGCGCCGTATTTTAGGAATGTTGGCACGTCGTCAATAACAGAGGCAGCAGTAAACTGTCTGGTGTCGATGGCTGGCAGGTAAACGCCAATAGGTTTAATGGCTGAACCTGGTTGTCGAGGATTGACTGCACGGTTGTAAATCTTTTGACCTGTTACATTTCGACCGCCAACGATCGCCTTTAATTCACCAGTTCTGTAATCGATAATAACCATGGCAGACTGCGGCTGGATGACACCTTTGTTACTGATAACATAGTTTTCATCAGATACAATCAGATTGTTGTTACCGTCTTTTGTAAAGAATTCAGGATGATCTGTAAAGATGGCCTTGTCAATAACCGCGTTGCCACTGTCATCCATTGTCTTGTAGTCGTCAGGAACAAGCAGATCTCTTCCTTGGTACTGGTAGAGGTCAATAACATTGTAACTGCCATTGTAGTTCCTTGAGTTGGCAGGATTGTCCTCATCATAGGCATATGTGTTTTTCACATCCACCTTAATTTTGACGATTTCACCATTTTGTCTAACTGGATAAATGTTAAAGAACTTGTTTTTTAGAAGAACAAGGTTGCCTTGATCATCGTATCTGTAGTTATTAGATGGAATCACCAGTTCATTTTTGGTATTGACAAGATTGTCCTTTCTATAGAGAAGGATTCTCTTGCTTTCCTTGGAAATAATGTTTTTATTGCCATCAAAATAAACTGTGACTTTAGGGAAGTTATCGTTATACGTTAGGAGTCCAAGTTCATCCATAGCGTGTTTCAAGATAACAACATCTTCGTGGTCTGTGCCTTTTCTATAAGAAGAAAGTGAAAACTGTGTGGCATTTGCCAGACCAAGTTTCTTCAATTTTAGCAATTTGTGCCTTTTCCAGCGATGCCGTCTGCGGTTAGACCATTGTCTCTTTGGAACTGCTTGACAGCATTGTGGGTTGGTTCACCAAAGTAGGTTGTAAAATCTCTGTTGCTGTATGCATTTTCTAGGGTTTTCTGCATGTCAAAATCAATGGTTGACCAAATTTTTAGACCTTGAGTGTAAAGGGCATTCAGGGCTTCATCTTTTGTCCAACCTTTTTCGATCATTAAATCACTGATGACATCATCAAGGACCATATCAGAGAAGTAAGATGTGATCTCACCACCGGCTTCCTTACCTGGTGTGAGACGTGTCTTCAGATCAACTGATTTTGCCTCCTGGTATTCTGATTCTGTGATGTATCCATTTGCCTTCATTAAATAAAGGACTGTGTCATATCTTTTTTCCACACCTGGGTTGTAAACAATAGTGTATAGGTCATCTGAGTCATCAATAATATAATGATCTTCAGTCACATTGACCTTTTCAATTGTTCTAACAGGTGCATAGTTATACGGACTGGATGGAATACCTGCCAGTATAGCTGATTCAACAAGATCAAGATCCTTGGCATCTTTTGAGAAGTAGGCATGGGCTGCCGCTTCAACACCATTAGAATTGGATCCTAAATAAATTGTATTTAAATAGGTTTCGATGATCTGTTCCTTTGTAAGGAAGTTTTCCAGTTCAATGGAATAGTAGGCTTCCTTGATCTTTCTGTCAAGGGATCGTTCACTTCTTGTATCAAAGAGGTAAAGGTTTCTCGCAAGTTGCTGAGTGATGGTACTTGTTCCTTGAACTCTTTTGCCCTTGAATACTGCATCACGTACTGCGCCGACCATACGAACAAAGTTAAAACCGTTGTGTTCAAAGAATGTCTTATCTTCCACGGCAACAAAGGCGTTGATCGTATATGGACTGATATCATCATATTTAATAATGGTACGAAGTCCGTCTTTTTGAATGGTTTCGAGAACCCGGCCCTCTGGATCGAGTATCACGGAGTTTTCATCAAGCAAGTCATTAACACGTGATGGATCAATGGCCGCTGTGTTGCTTACAAGATTGTTTACGTAAGCCAGCAATGCGCCTGTTCCAACAAGGCCAACAACAATGCCTATGAGTACAAACCATTTAAGGAAGGTGAAAAAACCATTTCGTTTCTTACGCTTCTTTTTACGCCGGGGCTTATTCGACGAATTTTTGTTTTGATTTTCTGTGTTTTGAGTGCTCATAAGACCCTCCCAAGCAACTTCATATATTCACTCGGATTTGCCGAGTTTAAACATAGGTATTATACCACACAGGTCCTTGGTTGTTAATTTAAGTGCTTATCCCTTCACCAAATTGTAACAATGTACTGGGGAAATCTGGTGGAGTGGCACAAGCTATGATAAAATAGGAATGACCGCAATACTCCAGAAAGGCGTGAGGCAGATGATCATTAAGTAAGAATTAGAAGAATACAAATAGGAAAGACACGCTAACAATGTTATTAGCAGTTTGAAAGGAGACGGTCTAAATGACAATGAAAAATGATATGATTGATGATTTGGTACAGCGTGCTGTGCTGGTTGGATTTAATAGAAATGACAGGTTTACAGAGATAGATATAGATGAATCTATGAACGAACTCAGGGAACTCGCCATGGCAGCGGGGGCTGAGGTACTGGGGATGATGGTTCAAACAAGCAAACCCTGATCCGGCACACTAATAGGTCGAGGCAAGGTCCTTGAACTCAAAGAGATGGCGGAAACATGGAAGCAATCTAATTATATTCAATGATGAATTGACAGGCGCCAGCTTCGAAACTTAGAAGAAGCGACAGGGATTACAGTTGTTGATCGTACGGCCCTTATACTTGATATTTTTGCAAGAAGAGCCCGGACTAAGGTGGCGAAACTTCAAGTTGAGTTGGCCCAGTTGCAGTATAGACTGCCGCGACTCAAAGGACTTGGTCAGGAGCTTTCAAGAACGGGCGCTGGTATAGGCACAAGAGGGCCTGGGGAACAAAAGCTTGAGATTGATAGACGCCGTGTCAACGAAAAATTACTGACATTCGCAAGCAAATTAAAGAAGCGGGTAAAGTCCGTGAAACCCAAAGAGCACAGCGAAGTCGAAATGAAATTCCTGTTGTGGCTGTTGTAGGCTATACCAATGCAGGCAAGTCAACGCTTATGAATAAGCTGCTTTCCATGAGTGACGACTCGGCTGAGGAGAAAATGGTTTTTGCAAAGGACATGCTCTTTGCAACGCTTGATACCTACACGCGACGTATAGAGTTTGAAAATAATAAGTCCTTCATTCTTGTGGACACGGTTGGTTTTGTTTCAAAGCTTCCTCATGCTTTGGTTCAAGCATTTAAAGCGACCCTTGAAGAGGTTGTGGAAGCTGACCTTATCATTCATGTTGTGGATGCATCAACGGAGCATTACAAGCTTCAAATAAGTGTGACCAATGAGGTCCTTAATGAGCTGGGGGCTGGTGATAAGCCTCAAATTATTGCTTACAACAAGGTGGATTTGGTGGATGATAGAAGTTCAGTTCCTAAAATGGATGATGTGATTCATATTTCAGCTAAAACAGGAGAAGGTATACAGACACTTATTGACGGCGTGTATAAGCATGTTTTCAGTGACATTGTTAAGGTTGAAATGCTAATACCATTTAGTGACGGTGCGGCTTATTCAAACATTTGCGAAATTGGTACAGTGATTGAAACAGAGTATGTTGAAGCTGGGACGCAAATAACTGTTGAGCTTAAAATGAAGGATTTCAACAAGTATAGACAATACGTGATTGAGTAGACATAGATAGTTTAGACATACAATTGAGGTGAAGAAGTTGGGTTCATATAAAACCATATTTGAATATGGTGAAGCGGAAGATGTTATCAACAAATCCAAGTTTATTGGCTATGCCATGCCTGTGGAAACTGAAGAAGAGGCGGTGGCCTTTGTTGAGAAAATAAAGAAAAAGCACAAGGATGCCACCCATAATGTTCCTGTGTACCTAGTCGGAGAGAAGTTTGAAGTCCAAAGATATAGTGATGACGGTGAGCCATCGGGCACGGCGGGCGTCCCAGTTTTATCAATGCTTAAGAATGAAGGTATAACCAACATTGCAGTGGTTGTTACACGGTATTTTGGTGGGATTAAACTTGGAACCGGTGGACTTGTACGAGCATACACCCATGCGGCAAAAATCGCGGTCGAAGCCGCACGGGTTGTGGAGAAAAGGGTCTATAAAGAGGTTCATGTACATTTAGACTATACCTTGCATGGCAAATTTCAGAATTTCCTTATGAATAATGAGGCCTACTTGATTAAGGACACTCTATACACGGACTCGGTCAATACCATTGTCTACATTGAGCCAGATGAAATCCACAACTTCCAAAATAAAAATAGTTGATTTAACAAATGGAAAAGTTGAAATAAATGAATATGAAGACATTTTCTTAACCATTCTTGACGGAAAAGCCATAGAACTTGAGTAGCATATGTTTGACCAGAATGATGTTCTAGGGTAAAATGACACTATAACCCCCTCGTGGAGGGGTCTAGGAGGCGATTGTATGAGCATGGAAAAAACTATAGCTAATATGTTTGAGAAGAAATCATGGGCGGTTGTTGGTGCCACACAAAACCCATCGAAGTTTGGCAATAAGATTTTTAAAAAGCTTCAAAGAAACGGCTATGACGTGACACCAATCAATCCAGTATACGATAATGTTGAAGGTGTTAAAACCTTTGAAAGTCTATCCGCCATGTCAGAAAAACCTGAATGTGTTAACGTGGTTGTTTCACCCGAACGTGCCATGAAGGCTCTGGAAGAAGCCATAGACCTAGGCGTTAAGTACGTTTGGTTCCAGCCAGGTGCATTTGATGAGAAAATCATTGAAAAGGCAGAGTCTGCTGGCGTTGAAATTGTTTACCACGCTTGTGTTCTTGTTGAACTTGACAAGATTTAGCTCGGTCAGTAAAATGTAAAAAAGGCAATGGCGTCTTGTTAAGGTGACACGAATAATGTGTGGCTTGCAAGGCGCCTTTCTTTTTTGATTCTTAAATCTATATATATGGTAGAGTAAGGGCGCTTGAATGATATTTTGCAAGTTGCTCAATTATCAATGCTTTGATCTTAGATTATGGCTTGACAGTGTTTAAAGGTGAGGGTGGATTATTGAATATAAGGTGATTTAATAGTATATTGTATACATTAGAACAAGAAAGCTTTAAGCGTTTGGTTTATAAGAGGCATCGAGATATTTGTCGATGCGTGTTTAAAATGTGCTACATATGAGTGGCTTGCAAAATAGTATGGGATGAAAGGCGCCTTGCTTGATAAATTAGTGAACTGTCTAATGGTTTAAGTATAGGGTGGAGTCCTTGTCCTTCAGTATTGATGCAGGCGCCAAACATATAAAAAAATCGCTGAAAGAGGTGCGAAATGAGTAAAACTATCGACCAAAAATTGATCATGTTGTGGACTGGCTAAGAGACCAGGTTAAGGTGTCTGGAACAAATGGAATTCTAGTGGGCTTATCTGGAGGGATTGATTCATCTGTGGTAGCCAACCTTATAAAAAGAGCCTTTCCAGAAAACAGCCTGGGTGTTATTTTACCATGCAAAAGTCATGCAAAGGACAAGGCAGATGGTCAAGCCGTGGCAGTGGCAGCGGGTCTTGAGTTTGTTGAAGTTGATCTATCAAGCACTCATGAGACATTGCTTGCAAGCATTCAAAATGCTGTGAAAGATCTGGATACAACCAACCACCAGTTAACGGATGCAAACCTAAGAGCTAGACTGCGTATGACGACTTTATATGGTATAGCCAATAACATGGGCTATCTGGTTGCGGGCACGGATAATGCCGCAGAACTCCTTACAGGATACTTCACAAAATACGGTGATGGTGGGGTTGATATTCTCCCTTTGGCGCACTTAACAAAGCGGGAAGTATTCGAGTGGGCCAAGCACCTAGGCGTGCCTCAATCTGTTATTGATAGAAAGCCAAGCGCCGGCTTGTGGGAAGGTCAAACAGATGAAGATGAAATGGGTGTGACTTATGATGCCATTGATGATTACATTGAAGGCAAGCCAGTTTCACAGGAAGACAGAACAATCATTGAGCGCATGCATGCGAGAACAGAGCATAAGCGTGTCATGCCACCAGCCCCACCTGCATTTGAGGCATAAAAGACCTTGCGCCTCATGAACCCAAAGCAGTATTACAATTGAGTTTTGATCCCGGATCAGCTGACTTTAAGGCGTCAGCGTCCGGGATTTTTGTGTTTTGACGTCTATGATCTGGTCTTATATGGGTAGACAAGTGAATAGGAAGATGCACATTAAAGATAAAACTTATAAATAAAACGATTTGGTAAAAATACATGTAAATAAAGGAATGATATGGATATTCGTGTTATAATTTAGTAGAATGCTAAATTAATGGAGGGATTCGTCATGGAAAATCAAGTGATGGGTAGTGGACCGGTCGTTGTTGATAAAATGCATACCGAACTGACAGAAAAGTTTGAAACATCAAACATGTCGCAGGAAGATATGGCCAAGGTGAATGAAATTATGAGTCAGATCGATGTGAGTGATTCCCAGTATGTGCTGGAATACGGGGTGGGAATACAGTCTCAAATATCCAAGTTTGCTGATGACGTTTTAAACAAGGTCCGTGCCAAGGATAGCGGCTACGTTGGAGATATTCTTTCCAACCTCATGTTGGATGTTAAGAAGATTGATGTGGATTCCCTTTCTAGTGATAAGGGCTTTCTCAGTAAAATTCCTATTATAGGAGAAATGGTGGATGATACAAAGAAATTTGCAACAAGGTACCAAACACTAAGTTCAGAAATAGAACGGATTATAAATGAACTGGAAAAAGCCAGACTCAACATGCTTGAAGATATTCACCTGCTGGATGATTTGTATGTTAAGAATCTAGACTATCTTCATGAGCTCAACCACTACATTGCTGCTGCCGAAATGAAAATTAGGGCCTTGCACAATGATGTTATACCTGAGCTCAAATCAAAAGCAGAGGCCTCAGGAGACCCTGTAGATGCCCAGCATCTTAATGATTTTGTAGAAAAGACTAACCGCTTTGAAAAAAAAAGTTCATGATTTAAAGCTTTCAAAAATGATTACAATTCAAACTGCGCCACAAATCAGACTGATTCAGAACAATGATCAGGTGCTGGTTGAAAAAATACAAAGTTCTATACTGAATACAATTCCACTTTGGAAAAATCAAATCGTGCTTTCTATTACGATGATGCGCCAGAAGAAGGCCTTGGCAGCACAAAAGGAAGTTACAGATACGACCAATGACTTGCTTGCAAAGAATGCACAAATGCTTAAGAACAATACCATAGGCACAGCAAAGGAAATGGAACGGGGTATCGTAGATCTTCAAACCCTTAAACAGGTTAATGCCGACTTGGTTTCAACCATAGAAGAGACGATTCAGATACAAAAAGAAGGGCGCCAAAGGAGAATAAGCTCTGAACAGGAGCTTACTCAAACTGGAAAAAAAGTTTGAAGGACAAGTTGATTGAACTTCGAACAGATGCCTAAGACGTGAAGTCCAAGATCTTAAGATAAAAGTAAAATAAGTATAGGCTAATATATGGTTTAAAACGTCTGATTATACATCTTAGATTGTATAGCAGGCGTTTTTTTTATTGGGTTTTCTATAATCATCAGCCAATATGGCTAGGATAGATGGTGATTTATAGGTTTAGCAGAACTATACAGCAATAAAGTCATCTGAAAGTTTAATATAATAGATAATAGGCTCAAAAGTAACAGTAAATTCAATAAAATATTTAATCACACTAAACTTGTTTGTGTGATACGGTGGAAAATATGCTTAATTGAGATAATTTTAAAAAAGTTGAGAGGTTTTTTATTTGACTGCGTGATGAATTAAATAGATTTGATAATGCGTATGAAAAAAGTTCAAAATGAATATTTACGTAAACGTGTAATATAAACGCATTTAGCTTATAGAAAGAAAGTGTAATAATATTTAACAATCAAACCTATTGACAATTTTAAAAATCTGAGTATATTTAGTATTGATAAACTTATAAAACAGTTTAGATAAGATTTTAAAAATGATTAGCTTAATGCAATATATAGTATAGTAATACTATACTTTTTCATACAAAAAAACGCTATTGCATGTAAAACGGATTTTCTGATTTAAGAAGGGGGCAAAAACTTATGAAAATGGAGTTTTTAGGTCGACATATTCTTGTGGAGTATTACAACTGTGATGAAAATATATTAAAGGATCATAAGCTCGTAGAAGAGTATATGATTCAAGCGGCAAAAGAAGCCAAGGCCACAGTGGTCGAGAGTTGTTTCATCATTTTAATCCATGGGGTGTTTCTGGGGCCGTTATTATTGCAGAATCTCACTTAACGATCCATACTTGGCCAGAATTTGGATATGCTGCTGTGGATCTATTCACATGTGGTGACACGATCAACCCTTGGGTTGGCTTTGACTATCTTGAAAAAAATGTTCAAGTCCGAGCGTTCTGAATCTATGGAAGTTGCCCGCGGTATGACTGATAAAATCAGAAGATACTCAGGCATTGAAGGACCGATTCATTTTAAACCTATGGATGAAGAAATGGTTGGTTAAGAAGCGGGAAAATGTAAGAAAGAAGGGGTGTTTTACTCATGGAACTGTGGTATACAGAAGAGCACACGGACGCTGTCCGATTTGGTATAAAAGTTAAGGAACAATTATTTAGCGGACAAAGTCCCTTTCAAAAAATAGATGTATTTGAGTCAGTGGAGTTTGGCACATTTTTCACCCTAGATGGACTCATGATGGTCAACCAAAAGGATGAGTTTGTTTATCACGATATGATTGTCCACCCTGCTATGGCATCAAATCCTGACATCAAAAATGTTTTGGTGATTGGTGGTGGTGATGGTGGTACGGTACGTGAACTCACACGATATGAGTCTATTGAAAAAATAGATATGGTTGAAATTGATAAATGGTTGTTGATGTCTGTAAGACCTATCTGCCACAAACAGCCAGTCAACTAGAAGATGATCGTGTCACTCTCTACTATGAAGACGGTGTGGCCTTTGTCAAAGACAAGGTGTCTGTCTATGATTTAATTATAGTGGATTCAACAGATCCGATTGGACCAGGAGAGGGTCTATTCTCAACAGAATTTTATACAGACTGCTATAAGGCCCTGTCTGACAAGGGGATTCTTGTTAACCAAAACGAGAGTCCGTATTATGCCCGCGATGTTCGTGAGTTCAAGAGAGCATACGGCAAAATCTCTAAGATATTTCCAGTGTCGAAGATATATCAATTTCATATTCCGACGTATCCTTCTGGACACTGGTTGTTTGGATTTGCGTCAAAGGGCATTGATCCTCTTGAGAATGATAAGATCGACCAGTGGAATGAACTTGGTTTAGAAACCCTCTACTACAACACAGATATTCATAGAGGGGCATTCATGCTTCCAAATTTCGTTAAGAAAATGATGAAAGAAGTGACGTGTAGTGAATAAAATGTTATGACCTATATGGATTTGAATCAGAGTATGAAACATCAGAACTTGTTCTTTTTGGAGCGCCTTTTTGATGGGACGGTTTCCTATCGTCCAGGTACAAGGTTTGCGCCTGCTGCCATGCGTGCGGAGTTTGAAGGTTTAGAAACCTACAGTCCATATTTTGATATGGATTTAGAGGCGTATTCCCTTTTTGACGGAGGCGATTTAGACTTGCCTTTTGGCTCTAAGGAACGTGCCCTTGACATGATTTATGATACGACTAAAAAAATCCTTGATGATAATAAAATCCCCCTTATGATTGGTGGGGAGCACTTAGTGTCTTATGGACCTATGAAGCTGTGGCCGAAAGTACGATGATCTTGCAATACTACATTTTGACGCCCATGCAGATTTACGCAGTGATTACATGGACGAAGCCTTCTCCCATGCAACAGTCATAAGACGTATTTGGGATATTGTTGGTGATGAAAAAATTTATCAGTTTGGAATCAGATCGGGGACACGAGATGAGTTTGAGTTTGCAAAGGCCCATACAGTTATGGAAAAGTTTAGCTATTCCACCCTGGCAAGCCTTGTTTCAAGTTTATCTGATCGACCTGTCTACATCACCATTGATTTAGACGTGCTTGATCCATCAGTCTTTTCAGGCACAGGGACACCTGAGCCCGGGGGTCTGACGTTCCATGAAATGATGGAGATAATAGTACAAGTGAGTGGCCTTAACATTGTGGGTGCAGATATTGTAGAGCTTTCACCACATTATGACGCTTCAGGTGTGTCTACGGCTGTAGCTTGCAAGGTGCTTAGGGAACTGACTTTTGCAATTTTAAGGGGGCGTTAAGATGCCACAAACAAGAACCCCGCTGCTCGATGCCATAAAGGGATATCATAAAGAGGGGGTCATCCCTTTCGATGTGCCTGGACACAAGCATGGAAAAGGCGTGCCTGAACTTAGGAAATTTCTTGGAGACACAGTCATGCAAGTGGACGTTAACTCTATGAAGTGTCTTGACAATCTGGGCAATCCCACAGGGGTCATTGCTGAATCAGAAGCACTCTTGGCGGATATGTATAATGCCGACAAAGCCTTTTTCTTGGTTAATGGAACCAGTGCAGGGGTGCAAGCTATGATTATGAGCCTTTGCAGCCCAGGGGACAAACTTATACTGCCTCGAAATGCTCACAAATCCGCAACCAATGGTCTTATTATGTCTGGTGCAAGGCCTATATATGTGCAGCCAGAATTCCATGAAGCTTATGGTATTGCCCTTGGTGTGGAAGTAGAATCTATAAAAAAGCAATTTTCATAATCCAGATGCTAAAGCAGTCTTTCTAATCAATCCAACGTACTACGGCTCTGCATCAGATTTAAAAGAAATCGTCAAGTATGCCCATAGTAAAGGCATGGCCGTTTTAGTGGATGAAGCCCACGGAGCCCATTTGCATTTTCACAGGGATTTGCCTATGAGTGCTATGGAGGCAGGAGCTGATATGGCTGCAGTAAGCCTTCATAAGACAGGTGGATCTTTGACGCAGTCGTCGGCACTATTAATGAAGGGTCATAGGGTCAGTGACAAGTATATAAGAAAAATCATTAACTTGAATCAGACCACGAGTGCATCTTATCTACTTATGGCCAGTCTTGATGTTGCGCGAAAAATTTAGCAACACGAGGAGAACAAATGCTTGAAAGTGTTCTTGGTCACTGCCGAAAAGCAAGGAATGACATCAACCAGATTCCTGGTTTTATGCGTTTGGCAGAGAACTTGAAGACAAGGCAGGCACTCATGCATTTGATGAAACCAAACTTGTGGTCAATGTGTCTGGACTGGGTCTGACTGGTTTTCGGGTCTATGATATTTTAAGGGATGAATACGGTATACAGATGGAGCTTGGAGACACGGGCAATATTCTAGCCATTGTGAGTCTTGGAGATTGTGATAAGAGTTTAGGGGCTTTGGTATCAGCCTTAAAGGATATATCTGCCAAGCACTATTTTGAAAAGAAAGTTAAGCAAGTGGCTCGTAAGCCTCATGAGCTGGAGCTTTCCATTTCTCCAAGGGATGCCTTCTATGCTTCAAAAGAAGTTGTGGACTTAAAGGCGGCCTCAGGAAGAATTAGTGGAGAGTCTGTCATGGCTTATCCACCAGGAATTCCTGTGGTCACACCTGGGGAACTGATTACAGATGAAGTGATTAATTATTTGGAGTTTTTAATTGCTGAAGAAACCATGTTAACAGATATGGATGACGTAAATTTACAAACCATAAAGGTTATAAAAGCATAAAAGGGATTAAAGCAAAAAACTGAAATGTAAAAAATTTATCCTCGAGATGTGGTTTTATTGAAATCATGTGCTCGGGGATTTTTTATGGGGACAAAGTGGCTCTGCAATTTGAGAGTGAATCCAGGATCAGCTTGACAGGGCATAAAGCGATGACTTGGGCTGGTGGATCAAATTATTTCTAGTGCAAGGAAAATGATGGTTTTTATTGAGACTGAGTTGTATAATAGATCGTGTGGCGAAATAATGAAAAATCGGTGGTGGTTTTATGATAAAAACATTTTTTTAAAGGGAACAAGGATGATCCTTTCAAAAGGGCCCTTCTTGCTGTTGGCATACCAGTTGCGCTTCAACATCTTATACAAACAGCTTTGAACTTAATTGATACAATCATGATCGGGCGGGTGAGTAAAGATGCTCTAGCGGCTGTGGGCCTGGCCAACCAGGTGTTCTTTTTGATGATCCTTTTGGCTTTTGGCATTAACAGCGGTGTATCCGTTTATATTGCACAGTTTTGGGGAAAAAGGATGTAAAAAACATTCGAAAAACAATTGGAGTAGGTTTAACGGGTGGTCTTATTGTCAGTATGTTTTTTTCTTAGTCAGCTTCCTCTTTCCCGTGCAAGTGCTGGAACTTTTCTTAAAAGAAACAAATGTTGTTAGGATTGGTGCAGATTATTTGCGTATAGTATCTGTCAGTTACATCTTCACAGCCATAACCCTGACCTATTCTGTGGCTTCAAGAGGGGTAGAACAGGCAAGGCTACCCATGGTTGTGAGTTCAGTTTCAATTGTTGTCAATACGGTTGGCAACTGGATATTAATATTTGGTCTTTTTGGACTCCCGGCTATGGGGGCAAAGGGCGCTGCAATTGCCACCCTTATAGCCCGTGTGTTTGAGATGCTTATGCTCCTCTTTTTCATCTATAAAACCGACAATGTTCTCGCTGCTAAAATTTCAGAGCTGACCAGTTTTAGAAAAGCTTTTGTCAAAAAAATATTTAGAACAGCCATGCCTGTACTCATAAATGAAGGCATATGGGCTCTTGGAACGGTTATGTATACCATGGCTATGGCAAAAATCAATTCTGATGCAGTGGCATCTTTCCAGGTTATGATGGCGGTGTATAGGTTTTTTGAAGTGGCCTTTATTGGTCTAGGGAATGCCTGTCAAGTGGTTATAGGCAATAGAATTGGGGCTGGTGAAGAGCATTTGGCCATGTCTTACGGTCAGAAGTTTATAAACTTAACTCTGGTGACCTGCCTGTTTACCAGTGTCTTAATTTTTATTAGTGCAGAAAATGTGGCAACGCTTTTCAATGTTCCACCAAATGTCCAGCGTGATGCGGTTTACATGATGCGCATAGTTGCCTTTTACAATTTCCCCAAGATGCTCAACCTCTTACTCATTGTTGGGATTTTGAGAGGGGCGGGGACACAATGTTTGCCATGATTATTGAAACACTTTGTGTTTGGGGCATCGGTGTGCCGCTGGCCTTTGGCTGGGGCTATGTTTTTTAAATGGCCGGCCTATATTGTGGTTGCGGCCCTTATGATGGAAGAAGTGATTAAGACATTTCTCGGTGCTTATAGATTCTATTCAAAAAAATGGGTGCGCAATGTGGTGGATCAAATCGCATAAATTTTCCCTATCTTTTTGAGAAGTAAAAAAGTATGATAAAATGATTAGGCGTTTTAAAGAGAGTGTTCAGTTGAAGGCACAGTCTCACTGGATATTAAAGCTATATAGATTAAGGAGTTGAAAGTTATGGGTCGTATTGGAACGATCATAAACAGAAAAGGTAAACAAGATGCTAAAAAAAGGCAAGGTGTTTACAAAAATTGGGCGTTATATTATGGTGGCCGCACGTGAAGGCGGGTCTGATCCTGAATATAATGCAGCGCTAAAAACTGCTATTGAAAAAGCGAAAGCGGCTAATATGCCGAATGATAATATTGACCGTGCTATTAAAAAAGGTGCTGGCGAACTAGAAGGTGCCGTTTTTACAGAGCTCACTTATGAAGGATACGGACCAGGTGGTGTGGCAGTGCTTGTTGAGTGCCTAACGGATAACACAAACAGAACTGCCGCTGACGTGAGAAGTTATTTCGCAAAAGGCAAGGGCAATCTAGGCACAAACGGTTGCGTGAGCTTTATGTTTGACCACAAGGGTGTTCTTGTTATAGACAAGGCTGAAGGCATGGATGAGGAAGAAATTGAAATGGCTGTCATTGAAGCGGGTGCTGAAGACTTCCAAGTGGAAGAAAACCACTTTGAAATTTACACAGCTATTGAAGACTTTGCAGCCGTTCGTGATGCCCTGTCATCAGAGGGTTACGAGTTTTCTATGGCAGAACTGCGTTACCTGCCTCAGACGATGACACAGCTAACAGATGAAGAGGACATTAAGTACATGACTAGACTGATTGACTTGATGGAAGAGAACGACGATGTACAGAACATTTATCATAACTGGGAAGAAGTTTAAAACCTGGTTTTCATCCAAGTGATGAATGTATGTTAAAAATCGCTAGAAATAGTGATAGACGTGCATTTATATAATGTCTAGGCGATAATATTCAAAAAGCTTCTTTCAGTGATGATTATAGATCATGCGAAAGGGGCTTTTTTTATGTCAGGCGCTTGCAAAATTACAGATC
>LQAG01000196.1_pt1 | contig 24293 bp, 29 predicted proteins | sample 1535801 | NCBI WGS metagenome assembly LQAG01 (sample SAMN04331584, study PRJNA305678) | bioreactor metagenome | isolation source: bioreactor_3 inoculated with Wadden Sea sediment 1st replicate of a... | place: Germany:Bremen | reverse complement strand
CGGTTGTAAGGGTGAATATTTTGAAATCAGTATGTTGAGCAATGCGGGATCGACAGGATACAACTGGTGTATTTCTGATTTAGAGGGGGCTGTACTCTTCTGGGGGGATGAAGACCAAGTCACTCCACCGGCTATGCCTGGGTCACCTCATAAGAAAATTTATAAGTTTGTTGCACAAGAAACTGGTGAAGCCAAGGTTGTTTTTCAATTGATTAGACCTTGGGAACCTGACCAAGTGATTGTTCAAAATGAGTATACAATCCAGATAGAAAAATCCCATACACAAGATGAACTCAAGCAGTTTGTCAATGAAGACAATTTTCCCAAAACACCAATTCTAAAGTATGGTTTATACCGACAGCATCTGCAGTCACAGCTATGTATGGTTATCCGCCGAGGGTTGCATACGGGTTTATGTGCACAGCTAAAGAAAACAGCCCTGTTATGCCGTACGGCGTCTACAACACGGAAGCCAATAAGGGTATGGTACAAGTTCATGAAAACGATGAAAGATGTATTCTCAAGTATGGTTTTCCGGTGTCAAACGGCAATGACTGTCTTGTGAAATATGGATTTATGGCTGATACATCAAAGGTTAAGTAATAATAATGTTAGGCACTTGCAAAGGCATATTTGCAAGTTGGTTATAAGATAGTAATAAAGGAGAGAGGAGCCTTGTGCTTCTTTCTCCATATTAAATTGGAGGATATATGGATTATAAACCGATGACAGCGGTGTGGGAAATCACAATGGGGTGTAACATGAGGTGTATGCACTGCGGTTCTGTATGTGAGTCTGCCCTGGACGATGAACTGACAACAGTGGAAGCCCTCGATTTGTGTTCGCAAATAGCCGATATGGGTCTCAAGTGGATAACCTTGTCAGGCGGGGAACCCTTTACGAGAAAAGACTGGCATCATATAGTCAAGTCCCTGTCAGACCATGGGGTCTTGCCCAACATGATTACAAATGGCTGGAACTTAGATGAAAAGACCCTGCAACTGGCCAAAGACTCTAGTGTGAGCACCATAGCCATAAGTGTGGATGGCCCAAAAGACGTTCACGACAAGATAAGAAAAGAAGGATCTTTTGACAGGTTAACGGGTGCTTTTGAAAGGATGGATACACTGGGTATAACATCGGGGGCAGTCACCACGGTTTCAACCATGAATATTGATAAACTTCATGACATTATGGATTTCCTTGTTGAGAAAAATGTCAAGTTTTGGCAGCTTCAAATAGGGCTTCCAATGGGGTCAATGGCCGAAAATGATGAGATGATTCTTGGTCCTGAGGCTGTGGATGATATACTCAAGTTCATTCATGACAAACAAGGACAATGACAAAATTAAAATCTATCCTGCTGACTGCCTTGCTATTACACCAAGATGGAGTCTGAAATACGAGAAAGTATATTTGGAAACAGAGTCCAGGCCCATTGGGATGGGTGTCACGCCGGAAAAAGAAGCTTTGGGATCTTGCAAAATGGTGAAATCCTTGGATGTACCTCCATTAGGGACAAAGAATTCATTGAAGGCAGTGTTCGGGACCGATCATTAGAAGAAATATGGACAGATGGTCAGGCCTTTCTGTGGAACCGGGAAATGGAAAAATCCAAGCTGGATGGCTACTGTGCCATATGCGATTATGGTGACCTCTGTAAGGGCGGCTGTCCAAACACTAGGTTAACCATGGAGAAGACTATTTATAGTGAAAATAAATATTGTTCTTATAATAATGCCCTCAGGAAAACAAGCGGGCTTATATCAAAACAAGTGGATCAAGATAGCCTATATAAAAAGGCTGAAAAGTATGTCCAGTCAGGAGAGTTAACCTTGGCGTATATGGTTCTTGAAGATCTTATTCAGAGGGGAACAAACTTAAAGGCATCCAATTTAATGGGCTATGTGGCTTTTATGCTTGGCGATTATAAAACGTCTCTTGAAGTCAACAAGGCATCAGTCAAGCTTGAACCAGACAATGCTTATGCCTTAAAAGGTATGGGTCTGTCACTATATAAGCTAAACAGGGATGACCCAAAAGCCATTGAGATCTTGGAAAAATCTAGAAGCTTAGACATGACAGAGGATTTAGACACGTACTTTGACCTGGCCAATGTCTATTATGAACTGGGCAGGTATGACAAAGCTTTGGGTGTGATAAATGATGGGAAAGAGAAGTCGGCAGTCTTCTCACAAAACATTGAGGGATTACGTGAACATCTATCTCAACTGAGAGATTAGATTGAGAGATTTATAGAACAAAGGCCACACCATGTATAGATGCTTGTGAAGCAAGCGGGTTCTATTCGGTGTGGCCTTGAATTTTGTGTTCCGTTTATATTTAACTGATTCATCCCAAACGATTCAATAATGCTTCAATTTATAGATATCATCTCATCAGATATTATCTCTTCTGGCTTCATTCTATCTGATGTCAATTCATCTAAGGTCCTTTTCTATACTGTTTAATCTAAGCCACCTATATGGCTCGAAGGTCAGATGCAAGGTTTTTTCGTCTGTCTGCCAGCGTCTGGTAGGCCACAATATCGTTGACACTCTTAAAGGCCGGCCGAATAATCTTTTGGTCACTGACAATCTGCTCAATTCTATGAGCGCACCACCCTGCTATACGCGCTGTCGCAAATAGAGGGGTGTAAAGTTCGTAAGGAATACCGAGCATTTCATATACAAAACCCGAATATAGATCCACGTTTGCCGCTATGTGCGCATCAGGTCCTTTGATTTCATGGAAAAGTTCTTTTGTCAGTTCTTCAATGTTCTTGTAAAGGGTGTAGTTTTTAATGGCATCCTTTTCTAGGGCCAATTCAAAGGCCTTCTTTTTGAGGAGTTCTGCACGTGGGTCTGACTTTGTGTAGACGGCATGCCCCATACCATAAATTAAGCCTTCGCCGTTATAGGCTTCTTTTTTTATAATTTTGTAAAGGTAATCCTTTAGTGCAGAAGGATCGTCCCAGTTTGGAACGTTTTCTCGTATGTTTAAGATCATTTCACGAACCTGTTGTTTGCGCCTCCGTGTTTGTGGCCCTTCAAAGATCCAACAGCTGAGCAGATGGCAGAATAAGTATCTGTTCCACTTGATGAAACAACATGTGTAGCAAAAGTGGAGTTGTTTCCTCCGCCGTGTTCTGCATGGATCACAAGAGCCAAATCAAGGGTCTCTGCTTCCACGCGGGAATACTTGTTGTCAGGTCGAATAAGGTGGAGGATGTTTTCAGCTGTCCCTATGCCAGGACGTGGGTTGTGTATAAAAAGGCTCTTGTTGTCAAAGTAGTGTCTTTTGGCCTGGTATCCATAGGAAATAATAGTTGGAAACTGAGCGATTAAACGTATGCTTTGTTCAAGAACATTTCTGACGCTGGTATCATCAGGAGACGCATCGTGGGAATAAAGAACCAAAATGCTCCGCATAAGCTTATTCATAATATCGCTGCTGGGGATTTTAAGAATCATATTTTCAGTGAATCCATCCGGCAGCGTACGACAGACATCAAGTAAGTGGCAAAAAGATGCCAGTTCATCAGCGGTGGGAAGTGTACCAAATAGAAGGAGGTAGGCTGTTTCTTCAAAGCCTCGCCTGTCATCTGCCTGAAAACCTTCCACAAGGTCACAAATTTCTATGCCTCTATAAAACAAACGGCCGCGGCGGGGATTTCTCATTTCCGACAAGGTCGTAGCCCACAACGTTTCCGATCTCCGTAAGTCCTACAAGAACACCGGTCCCATTGTTGTTACGAAGACCTCTTTTTACATTGTACTTATCGTAATCCTCTGGCCGGATGAAATTATTGGCTTCAGCCTTAAGGGCTAAATCATTTAGTAGTTTCTGACTTGTTTCCGTTTTCACTTGGTCACCTCCTGTTTTTATAGAGCGGATATGATGGCATCTGTCAGTTGGGATGTCGTGGATTGACCACCCATATCTGGTGTGCGAATTTCTCCTGCTTGAAGAACCTCTTCTATGGCAGTTCTGATTCTTTTTGACTGGGTGTGTTTTCCTAAATGATCAAGCATCATACAGCTTGATCTAAGAAGGGCGATAGGGTTGGCTTTGCCCTGTCCAGCTATATCAGGTGCTGAACCGTGAACAGCCTCAAAGATGGCAAGGTCATCCCCAATATTGGCACCAGGCACGAGCCCAAGTCCACCAACAAGACCTGCACATAAATCGGAGAGAATATCTCCGTAAAGATTCATTGTCACAATCACATCATATTGAGAAGGATTCATAACCAGCTGCATACACATGTTGTCCACAATGACCTCTTTAACTTCAATGTCTGGATAGTTCTTTGCTATCCGACGACCTGTTTCAAGAAAAAGACCGTCTGCTAACTTAAGGATGTTGGCCTTATGAACAATAGCAACACTTTTTCGGTTCATGGTCCTTGCATATTCAAAGGCGTTTCTTATTATCCGTTCAGACCCCTTTGGCGTGATAATCTTCTTGGCTTCCATAGTTCCGTCTGAGTTTTCTTTTTCAATGCCAATATAAAGGCCTTCTGTGTTTTCTCTAAAAATGACGAGGTCAAGATTCTTAAAAGGGGTTTGTAAACCTGGTAGACTCTGAACTGGTCTAATGTTGGAGTAGAGGTCATATTTTTTGCGAAGCATGACGTTGATGCTTCTAAATCCACTACCAACAGGTGTTGTAATAGGTCCCTTTAGGGCTATTTTGTTGAGTTCGATGCTTTCGTAAACATCATTAGGAACAAGTTGACCTGTTTTTTCAAAGACATCGGCACCTGCGTTTACAATATCCCACTGAATATTTGCGCCACTGGCATCGATGATTTTCATTACGGCTTCAGAGACCTCAGGGCCTATACCGTCGCCTGGAATTAATGTGACAATTGTTTGATCTGTGACTGACATGTTTAGCCTCCATTCAAGTGCGTGTATTATTGTATACGATTATACACGCACTAAGAAATACATGTCAAGTTTATTCATGTAAATTGTTTAATATACATAAATAAGCCACAAGTCTTACAATGACTTACTTAAAAGAGATGAAAATGTACACTATTAAAGACCTTCGATCAGTTGAGGAAAGTGGTAAAGTAGGATAAACGCAAAAAAAGGAAAAAATATTAATGGAAGGGCTTAAGAACATTGAAAAGTCATGTCTGATGATATAGAATGGGTAAGGACAATCAAATACATATAATATGTGGCGCGATTTGAATGAAGCGCTACAAATTATGACATTAATTGGTTCTTATTTATTAAGATGAAAAGGGAAGTGCGGTTAAAGTCCGACGCAGCCCCCGCTACTGTATACATGGATAGTATGCTCTTGAGTCCACTGGGTATCCCCTGGGAAGGCGAGTGTATTATATGAAGTGTGAGCCAGGAGACCTGCCAGTTGATAAATTTTGATATGCTTCGGGAGGAAGTTTTATTAAATCGACGTGCGTGAAAATACGTGATATTCGAATTGATAAGCATCTGCCATAGCAGGTGTTTTTTTTTGTATAAGGGTGATTGATTATGGAAATTCTAGCAGTTAGCGTGAATCATAATACAGCTGGAGCTGAAGAACGAGAAAAAGTAAGCATGACAACGAGTCAACGTATTGATCTAATGAATGACTTGCTTGATGAAGGTGTCACGGAGGTCATAGCACTGTCCACATGCAACAGGACTGAACTCTATGCGGCTGTTCCAAAAGCAGACATGAGAGACTATTTAGAACTCTTGACAAGGGTCTTTGTCATAAAATCAGGTGATGAAAACTTTGATGCCTGTATTCAAAGGCGTTCTGGCAAGCGGGCGGTAAAACACATTTATAAAGTGGCTGCAGGGCTTGACTCTGTGGTTATTGGTGAGGATCAAATACTTGGACAACTTAGGGAAGCCCATGAACTTGCTCTGGATATGGGCGCGTCGGGAAAATTTCTAAACCGAACTGTCCGAGATGCCATTGCTAAAGCCAAGCAAATCAAAACGGAAATAAAAATTTCCGAAGAACCTGTTTCTGTCTGTTCTATTGGCATAAAGCATATTGAGAGTCTTCTTGGTTCCTTAGACAAGAAAACAGCTCTTGTTGTTGGCACCGGAAAGATGGGACGACAGGCTCTTTCTTATTTAAATGGAATGAATTTGGACAAGCTTATGATGACCAATAGGACGCATCATAAGGGGGTCGAAGTGGCAAAAAACTATGAAGATGTGGAAGTTGTGTCATATGATGACCGGTATGAGATCATCAAGGATGTGGATATTTTAATTAGTGCCACGCTTCTCCCCACGTTATATTTAAAAATGACCAAATGGGCGATCTGGTTAAGCCGCTAACCATACTTGACATGGCCATCCCAAGAGATATTGATTCAAAGATAAGCCTTAGAGAAAATGTGGAACTCATTGTTGTAGATGACTTAAAAGCCATTTCTGATGAAAACACTGAAAAAAGAAAAGCGCTGGGGCTGATTGCTGAGAAAATGGTTGATGAGGCTGTGGATGAGCATATGAACTGGATGCTTACAAGCCGAGTGGACCCTGTTATAAAAAAGCTTTCATTAAAGAGAGAAAAGATTTGCATGGATACTCTTGATATCCTCAACAAGAAAATTAAAATGGACGAAAAGGAAAAGGCCCTACTTGAAAAAATGATGCAAAGTGCCTTAAAAACGAATGATCCGTGAACCTATTATTAATTTGAAAAAGGTGGACGAGTCAGAAGAACAAGATCAAATGATAGAAGTTATAGAGCATTTTGTTTGATTTTCGGGGAGAATTGTCAATGAGTTATCCAGTTTTTTTAAATTTTAGAGGATTCAAAAGTGATTATAGTGGGGGGCGGGCGTATAGCTGAAAGAAAAACTCAAAAGCATCTTACATGAGTCGGCAAACGTTTTTATAAGCGCCACAGAGATAAATGAATCCATTGAAAGTCTTGCAAGAGAAAACAATAACATCATTATAAGCAAAACACCTTTTGACTTGAGTTTTTTAAATGATGCCACACTGGTTTTTGCAGCAACGGATGATGACTCAATGAACGATATGGTCACAGACCACTGCAAGAGAAAAGGCATCCTGGTGAACAACTGTATGGATGCCACAAAGAGCACGTTTAGAAGCGGCGCCGTGGTTCGAGAGGGCCAGGTTGAAATCGCTGTGGGTACTGGTGGGAAAAGACCTGGTCTAGCAAAGTACATCATAAGTCGCATTCAATCGGTCTGCCAGATCAGCTGTCCCAAATGACCAACTATTATGATGGTCTTCGGATAGAAGCCAGAGAAAAATTTGACCTTAGCCAGGATAGGGAAAAATACATAAAAGAAAAATTCAAAACCTACACCGACAGCGTGAAAGGAAATGATCATGAAAATTAAAGTTGGAACAAGAGGCAGTCGTTTAGCGCTGACTCAAACAAACCATGTTATAGACATGCTTACAAAGGCTCATCCAGAGCTAGAAGCTGAGACAGTCATCATTAAGACCAAAGGGGATAAAATTCAAAATATGCCCCTGGATAAGATCGGCGACAAGGGCCTGTTTGTAAAAGAAATTGAAAAAGCCCTTATAGATGGTGAAATTGACATGGCAGTCCACTCGATGAAGGATATGCCTACGGACCAGCCAGAGGGTCTTGTTATTGTAAAGCCTCCCCAGCGTGAAGACGCAAGAGATGCTCTGATTCTAAGAGAGGGTTTAAATGGGCTTGATGATGTGCCGCGTGGCGGAACAATAGGAACAGGTGCCATTCGCCGTGTGAGCCAAATTCTAAAAAAACGTCCAGACTTAAAATTTGAACCCATTCGCGGCAATGTGGAAACCCGCATGAAAAAGATTGAAACAGAGGGTCTTGACGGCGTTGTCCTTGCAGCAGCAGGCCTTAAGAGGCTAGGACTTGAGGACCGTATCACGTCCTATCTTGACTACGATACTGTACTTCCGTCACCGGCTCAAGGGATACTGGCTATTGAGTGCCGTGAAAAGGATGAAAAAATGCTTGATATTCTTAAGGGCATTGAAAATGGATATGCAAGCATTCAAGTCCGAGCAGAGAGAACATTCCTTGAAGCTGTAGATGGTGGATGTCATATTCCAGTAGGTGCATACTGTCATATAGATGGGCAAAATGCTAAAATTGATGCCATGCTAGGAAAGCCGGATGGTTCGATCCTACATTATTCAAGCTGGCAAGGTTCTGTAGCAGACGTTGAAGAAGGGGCGCATAAGTTGGCAAAGGAACTTAAGGAGGCTGTTCATGGATAAAGGTTATGTTTATCTTATTGGAGCAGGACCGGGAGATCCCGACCTATTGACTCAAAAAGCTGCGAAGGCTTTAAAAAAGCGGATGTTGTCGTTTATGACTACCTGTCAAATGATAAACTGCTTTCCCAGTGCAAGCCGGATGCCGAGTTTATATATGTCGGCAAGCAAGCCGCTAATCATGCCATGAAACAGGAGGACATTAATGCCCTTCTTGTAGAAAAAGGAAAAGCAGGATTTGTTGTAGCAAGACTAAAAGGGGGAGACCCTTATGTTTTTGGTCGTGGCGGTGAAGAAGGCGCTGAGCTCAAAAAAGCAGGTGTGGCATTTGAAACTGTTCCAGGCATTACATCAGCTATAGCTGGTCTGGCTTATGCAGGTATTCCAGTAACTTATAGGGGCGTGGCCAGATCCTTTCACGTGATGACGGGACACTTTAAAGACGATTATGCAGAGTGGGACTGGGAAGCCTTAACACGCCTTGATGGAACTTTGGTATTTCTTATGGGCATTGGGAATATTCCACGAATTATGCAGGCCTTAATTGACGCAGGAAAGCCTGCTGATACCCCGGCCGCTGTCGTAAGATGGGCAACCCATCCGGTTCAAAAAACCATAGTTGGCACACTGGAAACCCTTGCGGATGAAGTGGAAAAGGCTGGCCTCAAACCACCGGGACTTATTGTGGTGGGACCTGTTGTTAACTTTAGGGACCTCCTAAGCACATTTGAAAACAGACCACTCTTTGGTCAAAAGGTGATTGTAACTAGAAGTCGAGCACAGGCGGGTCGACTTTCAGGACACCTTGAAGAACTGGGAGCTGAAGTGGTTGAACTGCCTATGATTAATATTGAAAAGAACCGACCGAAAATTGGAAGGCTTCTATTGATAAAATCAAAGAGTACTCTTGGCTCGTCTTTACAAGTCAAAATGCAGTGACTTCCTTTATGGAAGGGCTCTTTGAATGCGGTCTTGATGTCAGGAGCATTGGACACTTAAAGTTGGCATCCATAGGATCTGGAACAGCAAAGGTTCTTAAGGGGTATGGACTGAAATCTGACCTGGTTCCTGAACGCGCTATTTCTGAGTCATTGGCTGAGAAAATGGAAAGAATTATAGGCCCTGAGGATCGTGTTTTGATTCCATCTGGCAATCTGGCATCCGGCATTTTAAGAGATGCGCTTGAAAAAATTTGCCCTGTGGATATGCCAGTGGTCTATAACACTGTTATTGGAGAAGGATCTTTAGATCAAGTCAAAGGGGTACTGGAAGGTAATGTTGAGGGAATTACTTTCACCAGTGCGTCAACAGTGAAAAACTTTAATGCTTTGATCGAAAAGTCTGGTATGCAGTGGCCAGAGACCAAGTGTTTCTCAATTGGCCCGAAAACCTCAAAAGTTCTCACTGACTTAGGTCATGAGACAATAGAATCGGAACATGCAACAATTGATTCGCTGGTTGCATGTGTTTTAAGCAATTTGAAATGAGGCGTAAAATGGAACTAATTAAAAAGACCTAGAAGACTAAGAAAAACCGCGGCTATTAGAAACATGGTAAGAGAAACCAAGCTCACTGTTGATGATCTGATCCACCCAATATTTGTGGTTGAAGGCTATGAAATTAAAAGAGAAATATCTTCTTTAAAAGATGTCTATCATTTTTCTGTAGACATGCTAGAACAGGAAGTCAGAGAAGTTCAGGCTCTGGGCATTAATGCTGTACTGCTTTTTGGTGTGCCTGATAATAAAGATGCAAGAGGATCATCGGCTTACGATGATCAGGGCGTTGTGCAAAGGGCCATTCGCGCCATTAAAGCGGCAGCACCTGATATGTGTGTTATTACAGATGTGTGCATGTGCCAATACACAGACCACGGTCACTGCGGCATCATCAATTTGATGATGAGGTGGACAACGACATTACCCTGGAATACTTGACGAAGATAGCGGTCAGTCATGCCAAGGCTGGTGCTGACATTGTGGCGCCAAGCGACATGATGGACGGCCGAGTGGCAGCCATTCGTTCAGGCCTTGACAAAGACGGTTTTATAAACGTATCGATCATGTCCTATGCTGTTAAATATGCTTCATCATTCTATGGTCCTTTTAGGGCAGCAGCAGATTCTGCGCCGGGTTTTGGTGATAGAAAAACTTATCAGATGGACTTCCATAACAGGGAAGAAGCCCTAAGAGAAGCGGCTCTTGATGTGGAGGAAGGTGCAGACTTTTTAATGGTCAAGCCAGCCTTGTCCTACCTTGATGTGGTGCGCGAAATGAAGGATAATTTCCATCTGCCCGTGGCTGTTTACAATGTGAGTGGTGAATATGCCATGATAAGAAATGCCGTTGACAACGGTATTCTCGATGAAGCTGTTATATATGAAAAAATGATATCAATGAAACGTGCTGGTGCAGATATAATCATCACTTATTTTGCTCGTTTCCTTGCTGAAAACTACTTGTAAGTTGCACTGGAGGCAATATGAATACTACAAAATCTAAAGCGCTTTATGAAAAGGCAATCAATCTTATTCCAGGTGGTGTCAACAGCCCTGTGCGTGCTTTTAAATCAGTTGGTCTAGATCCAATATTTATTGAAAAAGCCAAGGGCAGCCGTATTTATGATGTTGATGGCAATGAGTATATTGACTTTATTGGATCGTGGGGACCAATGATTCTAGGCCACGCCAATGATGAAGTCATGGGTGACATCAACGAAGTTATTGCAAGAGGAACAAGCTATGGTGTGCCATCACCTCTTGAGGTGGAGATGGCTGAACTTATAGTTGATGCTTGTCCATCTATGGACCGTGTAAGAATGGTAAACTCTGGCACGGAAGCAACTATGAGTGCCCTACGTGTGGCGCGTGGCTATACAGGTCGAGACAAAATTTTGAAGTTTGAAGGCTGCTATCACGGTCATGCAGACAACCTTCTTGTTAAATCCGGCTCAGGCACTATTGTATATGGTGTGCCAACAAGCCCAGGGGTGCCAGCAGGTACAATTGCTGATACACTTGTTGCCCGTTACAATGATCTTGACTCTGTAAAAGATATTTTCAAGGCCCACGGTGAAGACTTGGCAGCTGTTATTCTTGAGCCAATCGCTGGAAACATGGGCGTTGTTGTTCCAAAACCAGAATTTATTAAAGGCCTTCGTGACCTTTGTACAGAAAATGGAACGGTTCTTATTATAGATGAAGTCATTACAGGATTTAGAGTGGCATACGGTGGCGCCCAAGAGCTCTTGGTGTGGAAGCCGATATGACTTGCTACGGTAAATTATTGGCGGTGGTCTGCCTGTAGGGGCATATGGCGGTAAAAAAGAAATCATGGACGTGGTTTCACCTGTGGGTGGTGTGTATCAGGCAGGAACACTTTCTGGCAATCCACTGGCTATGTATATGGGCATTCAGCAACTTAAGATTCTAAAATCCCGTCCAGAAATTTATGAGAATATGGAGAAACACGCCATTTATCTTGAAGAAAAACTTGGTCAACTCATAGACAAACATGGCATAAAGGCACAAACAGTACGCTTTAAGGGTATGATCTGTCTATTCTTTGCTGAAGGAGAACTGAAGGATTATGACGCTGTCAAAGAATCAGATACTGAAATGTATGCAAAGTACTTTACTGGCATGCTAAAAAGAGGTATTTTACTTCCGCCTGCACAGTTTGAAGGCATGTTCTTATGTGCGGCCCATACCACGGAAGATATGGATGCCTACCTAAATGCTGTTGACGAAGTCTTTGGTGAGTTGGTGAAATAATGAGCGAATGGACAAGCGGCCTTTCAGCCTCGGTTGAGAGACGGCATAAAAAGCATATTGTCATTGGACTGGGTCTAATGTTATGCCTGCTCATGGCCATTGTCTTTTCTGTGGGCATAGGTCGGGCGGATTTAACGCCTGCAGTCGTTACACGTGTTATGGTTTCTAAAGTAACAGGAATGTCTGATCTGGCATCGGATATTCCTGCACATTATCAGGCCATTGTATGGGATGTTCGTGTGCCAAGAATTCTTAGTGCAGTTCTTATTGGTGCAGTCTGCTGTCTCAGGCGCAATTTTTCAGTCTATACTGAGAAATCCCTTAGCGGATCCTTATACCATAGGCGTTTCGACAGGGGCGGCTTTTGGCGCATCCATAGCCATATTCATGAACATAATACTCGGAAAGTATTTGCCGGTGACCCCTTTTGCCCTTGCTGGTGCTTTTTTTAAGTTTAAGCCTGGTTATGACCATAGCTAGAAGAAATGGCATGATCAGCTCTAATAACTTGATTATAGCCGGAATCATTGTAGGCTCTATCCTGTCTGCTGGCATGAGTTTTTTAAAGAGTGCTGCTGGAGAAAATGTGGCGGCCATAGTACACTGGTTGCTTGGATCGCTGGCTTCAAGAAGCTGGGATCATATCATGCTCCTTTTGCCTTTTATTGTGATTGGCTGTGGCCTTAGCATTGAGTTTGCCAGTCGTCTTGACATTATGAGCCTGGGGGAAAGAGATGCTAGACATCTGGGGGTTGATCCACAGAAAACCATGCGTCTCTATCTTCTAATCGGATCTTGTATGACAGCAGTCTGTGTGGCAGTGGGCGGAATCATTGGTTTTGTTGGCCTTATAGTGCCACATATGATTCGATTTGGCTTAACATCAAGAAATGCCATTTTGATACCACTTTCTACTGTGGCTGGGGCCCTGCTCCTTCTTATGGCTGATAACATATCAAGGATACTCTTTAATGTAGAAGTGCCTGTAGGTGTTTTAACCCACCCTACTGGGCGGCCCCTTTCTTTATCTGGCTCTTTATGAAGTCAGGGAAAGGACGTGGCTGATGATAAAACTTGAAAACATAAGCTTTTCTTATAATAAGAGTCCATTCATAGATGACCTAAATCTTTCTGTTAAGAAGGGCGAAATGGTCTCTATACTGGGACCAAACGGGTCAGGCAAGTCAACTGTTGTGAAGCTTTTAACGGGTGAAATGAAACCGAATTTTGGTGAGGTTCTCTTTGAAAATGAGTCCATTCATAAAATTCCCGTACGTATGCTGGCTAGAAAACTTGCCGTTATGACACAAAATGCAAGAGTCAATTTTCCCTACACCTGTCTTGAGGTTGTGCAAATGGGCTTATACCCCCATAAGGATCTTGGGCTTGGTATTGACAAGAGGGAAGTTGATGACATTTATAAATTGATGTTAAAAACACAAACGCAGGATTTTGTGGATAAACTCATCACGGAAGTTAGTGGTGGGGAAGCCCAAAGGGTTCTTCTTACACGAATCCTGGCACAAGATACACCTGTTATCATTCTGGATGAGGCATTCAGTGCAATGGATGTGGCTCATCGTGTAGACATGCTGAAAATCATGAGAAACCAGGTAAAAGACCATGGAAAATCTGTCATAGCGGTCATGCATGATCTCAATATGGCCTATTTAAACAGTGACCGGGTTGTTTTAATGAAGGACGGTCATATCGTAAAACATGGTCCGACAGATGAAGTCATGACGCCTGAAAACTTATATCATGTTTTTGGGATTCGTGTCACCAAGGTTGATGGCAGAGGGTTTTTAATAGAAGTCTAACTATAATTTTGGTTTACATATAGCTAAACCGAGGGTCAAAGTAAAACATGTGAAAAAGGGTGCTGAATTTCTCTTAGAGGCGATGCCTTTATCGATATATATATTATAAAATCATGGGCTATAATTAGGAGGATTTACACATGAAAAAATTAATGGCACTTATACTACTAGTAACATTGGCACTGGCAGGATGTGCTGAGGCGGCTCCTGACACGGACAAATCCAAAAGAGCAATCCTTGTGGTGAGTTTTGGAACAAGCTACTCAGACACACGCGAGCTTACAATCGAAGCCACTGAAGAGGCTTTTGTTAAGGCGTATCCTGATTATGACATCGCTCGTGCCTTTACAGCACAAATTATAATCGACAAGCTAGAAGAACGCGATGGCATTGAAGTGGACAACATGCAAGAAGCACTTGAAAGATTAAAGAAGGAAAAGTATTCAGAAGTTATTGTTCAGCCAACGCTTATTATGAATGGTGCAGAGTACGATGAAATGGTGGCTGTGGTAGAAGAATACGAAGAAGCTTTTGACAAACTTGTTGTTGGGGATGCCCTTCTTACAAGTCATGAAGACTACGAGATCGTTATAGAAGCACTTAAAGCACAAATAGGCGATCTAGCAGAAGATGAAGCTGTTTTACTGATGGGTCACGGCACACACCACTTTGCTGATGCGGCATATTCTGCAATGGATTTAAGATTTAAAAATGCAGGTATGGACAATGTCTTTGTTGGAACAGTGGAAGGCTATCCTCTATTTGAAGATGTGACACCAAGACTTGAAGAAAATGGCATTAACAAGGTAAGACTTGTGCCTTTCATGCTTGTTGCTGGGGACCATGCTTCTAATGACATGGCTGGTGACGAAGATGACAGCTGGAAGGTTATGCTCAAGCAACAAGGATATGCTGTTGAAACGTATATGCATGGTCTAGGGGAACTTAAAGAGATTCAAGATCTATTTGTTGCCCATGCTGAAGCGGCTATGCATGGTGAAGAACACGCTGAATAGGGGTGTTGATTTGAGAAATGTAAAATTCAAGACGCTGGCTTGGTCCAGCGTCCTTGTTCTTTTGGTTATATTTTTAGGAAGATATTGGATTGAGCGTGGACTTGATCATGTTGATTTTCTGGACACCAGAGAATATGTGATCGATTTCACGGATGATTCGGGGCGAAGGGTGAAGATGGAAGCGCCGGCTAGCCGGATTATCTCCCTTTACTCGGCCCATACAGAAAACCTATTTGCCCTAGAACTTGATAAAGAAATTATAGGTGTTGGTACATCAGAATCTTATCCGATTGAATTTCGGGATAAGCCGGTTTTTGATTATAAGTCTGACCCTGAAAAGGTTATAGCGGCACGTCCAGACCTTGTCTTAATCAGACCCTTCATTGAAAGAAAGCAACCAGACTTTGTGGATGCCCTAAGACAATCAGGTATATCTGTTGTGTCTTTTTATCCCCAAAGTCAAGATGCCTTTGACGCCTACATTATGAACCTGGGTCTTGTAACAGGTCGGGAAAAATGGCTGAAAGAAAACTAAAGGCCTTTCATGAAGAAATGGCGGCCTTAAAGGCTATAACAAAGGACATTGAGCCTAAGATCAACGTGTTTTTTGAATCATCAGATGTGGAAATTAAAACTGTGACGCCAGATTCTATGGCGGCAAGAGCCATTGAAACAGCTGGTGGCATTAATATCGCATCAGATGCCCAGGCTATTACAAAGGGCAGTTCTATTGCGGCCTATGGACCAGAACGTGTCCTTGAAAAAGCCGATCAGATTGATGCTTATGTGACCCAGCGTGGTGTTATGGGGGCTGGTGGAAACCTACATACTATTTCCATACGTCCGGGATTTGACACAGTGAAAGCTGTACAAAATGGACAGGTTCTTGAAATCAACCAGAAAATCATATCTTCCCCAACCTTTAGACAGGTGAAAGGGGCCTATGATCTGGCTCGATTCTTCTACCCTGAAATTATGGATGAATTGGACCATTTGAGAAAAGATGAACCTCTAAATCGGGTGGATGCAGCTGAGATTTATGTTCGTTATGACCACCGTCCATTCTTTGCACCGACAGCTTCATACTATGACGACACATACGCAGGCCATACCTACGGCATGTTTGAGGATGTTCCTTCATCTTATGATAGATTTGACTTTGTGGAAACAGCTGTAAAGGCTGGATTCATGGATGGATTTAAGGCCATTGATGAAGAGACAGAAGAAGAAATTGAGTTGTTTGATGTTGAGGGCCATGTTACTAGAGATGAGTTTGCAAAAGCACTTTTCCTATTCTATGACCTTGTGCCGCAAGATGTCCATATAGAAATTTCTGATATAGAAAACTGTGACAACCAGAAAATTGTACAGACTTGGTTGACATGGTGTGATTGGACTTGAGAAGGCAAGTTAACCCTGATCGACCTGTAACAGGACTAGAAGTGATAGAGACACTGGAGAATATAAATGATTCGCATAGACACTTTACGAAAGAATATGGCGATATCATTGCGGTGAACGATTTATCGCTCAGCATAGAGGCTGGGCGATTTTTCGGCCTGCTTGGTCCGAATGGGGCTGGTAAGACAACCCTTATACGCCTTATGGTGGGCCTGATTGGACCAGATAGTGGTCAGGTTCATATAGATGACCACTTGATTCACCGAGATGCCAACGCCATAAAAAAAAGAATAGGCATTGTTTCCCAGCATATAAATCTTGATAAGGAGTTGTCTGTCGCAGAGAATATGGAGTTTTCTGGACGAATGTACGGCCTGACTGGGAAAGAAGCACGAAAAAAAGCAGATGAAATGATTGCCTTTTTTTAGCCTTGAAAAGCACAGGGACAAAATATGTAAAAAAACTCTCTGGGGGCATGAAGCGAAAATTAATGATTGCAAAAGCCCTTATGCACGACCCGGTTGTTCTCTTCCTTGACGAACCAACCGTTGGAGTGGATGCTGTTGCAAGACGAGATATTTGGCGTCTTTAAAAGAAATCAACGAAAAAGGAACAACCATACTCTTAACCACTCATTATATGGAAGAAGCTCATAATCTGTGTGATGAAATTGGTCTTATGAACTCTGGAAAATACTTCGAAAAGATACACCAGAAGGCCTAATTGACAGACTTGGACGAACGGCAGTTGAGACAGAAGCGCAGACTTGCTTCTTTAAGTCGATGGATGAAGCTAAGACCTATGCAGCCTCTTTATCAGAAATGTACACAATGCGAAAAACCAGTCTTGAAGATGTTTTTATTTCCGTTTCAGAGGGGGCGTCGTTATGAGAGAAGTCTTAACCATCTTGTGGCGGGAGTGGGTCTTTTTCAAACATAGATTTTTCAAAATCACTTCTGCACAAATTGTAACCCCCATACTTTACTTAGTGGCCTTTGGATGGGGCGTGGGTGAAAACCTTGAAATGGGTGGCAACCAGTATATGTCCTATATTTTACCGGGCGTCGTTGCCCTAACATCCATGCGGACGGCCTTTAGTGCCATATCCATGCGGGTGAGTGTGACACGCCTGCATGAGAAAAGCTTTGAGTCCTACTTGGCAGCGCCCATCCAGATTCATTGGCTGGCCATTGGTCACATACTGGCAGGGGCCCTTAGAGGTCTTTATGCATCTCTGCTTATATTACTGGTGGGTATTCCATTTGGTGTGCTTTATGCCATTGATTTTCCCTTTATTCTTGTCTGTTTTATAAACGGGATTATGTTTGCGGCTCTAGGTTTTTTTGCCGCCATGATGATAGACACCCACTACGATATGAATCGGTTTACAAGCTTTGTTATTACCCCCATGGCCTTTTTGTGCGGCACCTTTTCTCCCTGAAAAACTGCCTGGGTCATTCGTCAAGTGATAGAACTGCTACCATTAACCCATTCAACGAGACTCCTAAGAGCCATTGTTCTTGGAGGGCGTATAGAAATGTTCTCATTTTTAGTCATGCTGGTCTATGCAGTTATATTCACAGCCTTGTCTATTCGGGCTTGTTATGAGGAAGTTGTATAGAGAACGGATTTACATGGATTATTTTGCACTTAGTATATGGTTTTAATTTCGATTATAAGGCCCGGTTGGGTGTCTGCTAGTAATGTGATACAACGGTTTTTCATTCTAGTATGGATATGGATTCATGGTGCTTGTTAAGATAGGAGTGAAAGCCAATTAACTTTAAGAAAATTATCAGTACCAAATCTCAAGTGGGTTTAAAGCGAGCTTTCGTAAAAAATATGATTAATGATTGGATGAATATACCGGCCAATCAAACATATGATATAGTAAACATATAAGTTTAAAGAGGGAGCTGGCCTATGTTGCGAATAAAAGAAACACAACTCAAAAGCATAAAAAGAGCCACTGTGCTTCCGGACACCTATTTTGTTTCCAAGTTTGGATTTTCACCTTATAGGGGCTGTCAGCATGGTTGTGCCTACTGCGATGGCAGAGCGGAAAAATATTATGTTGAAGGGGTCTTTGATGAAGACATTGAGGCCCGGTTGAACGCACCACAGACCTTAGACACGGCTCTAAGTAAAAGTCGTGAGTTCGGTATAGTTGGTGTTAGCTCTGGTGTAAGTGATGCCTACCAGCCTATAGAGGGCAAGTATAAAATAATGCCAGATGTTATTGATGTCTTGATTAAGCACAAAGCGCCAGCCTACATTAATGACAAAATCAGCCCTGGCCCTTAGAGACATAGACAAGTGGAAAATCCTTAATGAGGTGGCGGGGGTGACTGTTTTCGTATCCCTGACCACACTTGATGACAAAATAGCAAAAATATTTGAACCAAGGGCTTCACTGGCCTCTCAAAGACTGAGAATGATAGAAGTCTTCAAGGCCGCAGGAATAGGTGTGGTGGTCTTATCCATGCCCTTCATGCCCCGAGTGACAGATAAAGCAGAAATGGTGGAAGAACTTTTTTCAGGCTGAGTGATGTCGGTGTAGATGCTGTCATGCCAGGCGGAATGACCTTAAGACCTGGGTGTCAAAAGGATCACTTTTTTTAATATTATTGAATCCTATGACCCTAGCCTTATACCTTTTTACAAGAATCTTTACCATGAAAACAAAATGTCAGGCGCACCCATAAATACTTATATGGTCAAACAGGCGAAAATGGTGGACGCAATACAAGGAAAATACAATCTTCTCAACCTTGTGCCTCATAGCCTTTATAGGGGAAGACTTCAAATTTATGATGAAATATGGGTCTTACTTGACCATATGGTCAAATTGTATAGCAGGCGTGGTGTGGACATAAGTCCACTGAAAAAATCAAAAGTCAGCTTATAGAGACTGGCTTGAGAAAAGTAAGAAAAACTTCAATAAAAATAGGAAGATCACAGGTCACGAGCTGGATGCGTCTTTTCAATTTCTTATACAGACCGGGGAGTTTGATGCCATTATTCAAAATGAAAAGCTGTCAAACTTTTTAAAAGAGGTTATACTCGAAAGAAAGTGTCTAAACTATAAAACCCTTCAATTAAAAGGGTGAAATATGCAGATGAGAACATATGAAAATCAAAAAGAGAATTCCGAATCTATGAGTAGACTGGAATCCTCTTTATCTTTTTACAATGAATCTTTGTATTTTCAAGTTCTTAATAATCAGCTCAACATCATCATCATTGATTTAATGTCGACTTCCAATAACATCACTCCTTACTCTAAGTCATAAGAATCCATATCTTTACTATAACCAGTCAGAAAACTGTCCAAGCCCCATGAAGTTGACTGTATTATTGCCATCAACATTATGAGTTACTTTGGCCTTTTCGGGTGTTGGGTAGGATACATTAACAGAGAATCCATTTCCGCGATCGTTTTTCTGGTACATTGGCATGTTCTTTTCCTGCATTGTTTTCATTGTTATTCCTCGCTTTCATTCACTTAAACTGTTCTACAAATACCATTCTCATTGACCTGCTTTTGCAGGCTCTCTATAATATAAAATATAAAAAAACCGCCCCTTATAGTAAAGGACGGAGATTTCCGCGGTACCACCTTTGTTGCTTTAAAAAGCCACTCAGTACATAAATACATAGCCTTTAACGGGGCAAGCGTTCAGATTACTATAATGTTCACCTGAAAAGCTCCAGAGTGATTCGCTCAATAATGTGCCTGCTGGCTTCCACCATAACCAGCTCTCTATAAGGCCTAAAAATTTCGCCGTCTCTTTCATTGCTTCAACTGTTTGATTTTATTGAATCAAATTCTATCAGCGTTGAAGTGACCTGTCAACGAAAATTTCAGAAAAGGGTGAAAATTTGTTTGTCTTACACATTTTTAACCATTCAATAGAACGATATGAAGTGTGGTAAGGCCTTTGTTTATTTCAAAAAAGAAAGTGTAGAACTTTTGACTCTAGTGGGTAAAAAGTATGAGTCTGGATATAATATGTAATATCGATATAGATAGTAAAAGAATATAGGGACTTTATGCAAAAACAAAGAAATTGACGATGGTTGTGATTGTCTTTGCACTGTTAATTTCATATAGCGCCACATTTGCACAAAATGAGAGCTTGAACAAACCGCGCATACTTGTCATTCGCAGCATTGACAATATTCGTTTTTGATATGAGAAGTGTTATGAATGGGTTTGATAGAGCCATGGACACAAAGGAAGTCCAAATAGATATTGTGGATGTGCATGTCAACTATCTAGAGGATGAAGCCTATGCCTTAGGTGTTGAGAACACCATACAATCTATGATTGATATTGATGGACAGTATGATATGCTGATTCTCATTCGAGAACCAGCTGTTCGCTATGCTCTGGGCCTTGGAGATGTATTTGAGAACACACCGGTTATATTTAGCATGGTGGATGACACTCAACTCGTCGATCAGATAAAGAATAAATACGAGGCCATTCAGGTTAGAGAACCCGTTCTACTCAGAGAGAATATTCTCCTTGCCAAGACCCTTAGAGACGATATTAAGCATGTTATTGTGGTACTGGACCGAAACTTAATGCAGTCCAGTATTTATAATGTGCTAGATGCAGAAAGAATGCTATTCTCTGCAGAAATGGACATTTCTTTTATAGCAACGGAAGATATTATAACCCAAGCTGTAGATTTGTCAGACAATCCACTCGACGAAACTATGATATTTTATTTGAGTGAGTACCATACAGAAAATGTGTTTACTGCAAGAAGCCCCGAAGAAGCTTTGATTCTAACACCTTGGATCAGCTTAATTGGAGAAGCTGTGGATGGTGGTCGAGTCCTTGATTCTCTAGACTATGGAGAATCCTTAGGGGAAAGTGCTCTATCTATTATTCGTGGGGAAGACATAGAGGCTATTGAAGCCAGAAATATCAATGCTAAGTATGTCTTTGATTATTTTAGTGTAAGAGATAAAAACCTTGATTTGAAGTGGATTGAAAATGAGTTGATCCTGCTCAACAATGGGAATGCAGAATCTGAGGGATTACTCGATCAATTGCTTGCGGGTCTTGTCTTAGTGATAGGGAGTTTATGTGTCTATTTTGCTTTCAAGTACAAAAAAAGCAAGAAGAATAAAGATGATGTTGAAGTCTTTAATAAGGAAATAGTGGAGAATGTTGAAACTGCCATAACTATAAAAAATGAAAGCAGGGAATACGTTCGTGTGAATAAGCAGTTTAAAGACTTGTTTTCAATTGAGGGCGAAGTGATTGGAAAAACGGATGAAAGCCTATTTGACTTAGCATTTGCAGAGTCATTAAAAGGCATAGATGACCGCGCTATGTTTGGGTCAGATGATTACGAGAAAAAGCTGATATACAATCATGAGACGCTTGGCGCCCTTTACCTGGAGTATAAACTAACAAAAGTTCATGATGATGATGGAAATTTATTCTTAGTGACATATATCAATGACCTCACTGAGCAGCGTAAACAATGAAAAAACCATGTCTGAGCTTAATAAACTTCTGGAACAACAGGTTCGGGACAAGACAGGGGAACTTATTCAAGCTGAAAAAATGGCAATCCTGGGGACGATGGTAGCAGGTGTTTCCCATGAAATCAGTACGCCAGTTGGTCTTGGTATAACAGCGTCCACATACTTATCAGAGCAATCTAAACAACTGCGAAAACAATTTGAGAGCGGTGCTTTAAAAAAATCGGATATGGTTGGTTTTTTAGACATGCTGGATGAGACAGGGGAGATCTTATACAATAACTTGACCAATGCTGCTGAAATGATCACAAGTTTTAAAAAGGTTGCAGTGGATCAAGCCAGTGAAGAGATTAGAGAGTTTAATTTAAAAGATTATACACGTGGAGTTGTTATGAACTTGAAGCCTAAATTCAAACATACCAATCACAAAATCCATGTTATTGGCAATGATGATATAAAAATGTATGCTTATCCGGGTGCGCTCAATCAAATTTTAACAAACCTAATCCTTAATTCCCTTATTCATGGGTTTGAGACCGTGGATAAGGGCGATATAAGAATCCATATTCAAGAGAAAAAAGACATTAAGGGTATTCGTATCGAGTATTCGGATAATGGGCAGGGCATTGCAAAAGAAAACCTCGCAAAAATATTTGATCCATTCTATACGACGAAACGTGGTAAAGGCGGGTCGGGGCTTGGTATGAACATCGTCAGAAACCTTGTGGAAAAAAAAGTTGAATGGGTCTATTAAAATCTATTCAGATATTGGTCAAGGGGTACGGTTCATTTTGGATTTGCCGGAACGTGTCAATATCTATGACAGTCAGAATACTGATGAAATCTAGGTCTGTGTGAAGGTGATTTGCTTTCATACGGACCTTTTTGCATCACACTATGCTCTCGGTGTTTTTTTTGAATTCGGGGATTGAATATTTTCAGCGAAGCTGGAAAAAATAATGAGGGTTTAGTATGCTTATAATGAACGCTTAGTTTATACTCAACTTATAAGATCTAACATTTTGAGATCATTAATATGAATTTATAAAGGATAGTGACCATATATGGATATAAGTTTAAAAAACGGTGACACAATCACATTTCATCAAAGACACATGCTTTACAAGTTTGCACAGACAAGACAGACCATGTCCACCTCCGCTTTGAATGGTGGGGGTCGAAGGGATTTAAAAGCTGTCTTTAATTACGATGAAACACCGCCAGATGGGGGCTGGTGTCAGATGAAAGCAGAAACCTACGAGGCGCATTTAGCTTTGACAGCAAAAGAACTTGGACTTGATCCACAGCTGACCACTGGTCTATCTACAACTGTTCAAATAGAGAACAGTGTTCTTATAAAGGAGGAATATCATGGGTGTGAAATTCTTGTGATTTGTACAGCAGGAGCTGATGTAAACGCTGCTAGAGCTGGAGAGCTTTCAGGGTATGATGAAGTAACGGTCATACCGGATGTTCAGAAGGGAACCATAAATATCTTTCTTTCCTGTGATCTGGATTTACCCTTTGGGAGTCAAGCCCGAGGACTTATTACAGTAACGGAAGCTAAGACTGCGGCCCTTCAAGAACTTGCGGTTGGAAGTTGTTATTCTCAAGCGCTTGCTACGGGAACGGGCACTGATGGTGTGGTGTTCATATGCAATCCAAGTTCGGATGTAAAACTAACTAACGCAGGACCCCATTCAAAACTTGGAGAGATAATAGGTCGATTAACAAAAAAGGCTGTCAAAGAAGCCCTCTATAAACAAACTCAACTGGACACAAAGCGTCAATGTAATGTGTACGAGAGGATGAAGCGGTTTAATATTGATGATATGTTTCTTTTGCTGAGTAATGAGAAAATGAGAATGCCTCAGAATGTGGCACTTTCAAGTCTTGTTGCTCATTTACTTGATCAAATGGACTGGGGACTGCTTGAGCCACCCGTGGTCCTAGATATTGCTAGGGATATTCTTAAGCTTGATTTTGATATTGAAAGCAATAAAGTGGCAGATCCACATATTGTGAAAGATTATATTCTAAGAGGTTTTATTCAGCATGTTTTAGATAAGGAATCTGAACTGCGATAATATAGTGTTAAGGTATAAAGAATCGACTTGTTTTGATAAAGCAAAACCTCAAATAGAAATGCCGGCTTTTCAAGAGAAAAACCGGCTTTGCCATAAAGGCGTGAGCGAACACATTCCAAATCGGAAATGGAATGGAATCAAGTGATTCTAGTTATAAGACGTTTGATAAAGGCAAAAAGTTCCCCACTCTTGTTTTGCAAGGAGTGGGGAACTTTTCATTTTTGGGGAATGCATATGATGTATCCGGTTCAGTATTGCAATCTAATTGATAATGAAAAATAAAAATAGAAATTAGAAATTAGACTTAACACCCCTGTGGGTAGGGGGTTAAACCAACATCAATCTCCCCGAATGAAGATATATCAAACAACACAGGGACAGAACTTGAATTTATTTGATGCTGTCGGAAAGCATAGGTGTGCGAAAAATAATTTACAGAAAAATTA